>ORMF012294930.1_pt1 | contig 13482 bp, 12 predicted proteins | sample 1779871 | NCBI WGS metagenome assembly ORMF01 (sample SAMEA104232316, study PRJEB22302) | groundwater metagenome | biome: forest; feature: aquifer; material: groundwater | place: USA | collected 2011-08-07 | depth 5.4 m | reverse complement strand
GATAAGAGTATCTGGAAAATCCACTGTTGGTGAACCTATAGAATCGCTAGAAATAATAACACTTACATAAGCAGTACCACCTCTCATTTCCGCACCATATGATGGAATCCATGTGGTATGAAGACCTTCATAAACAGCACATTTAGACATCAATACTCCACCTGAGAGAATTGCTTGTCCTCCAAATCCAGCAATTTTGACACTGTGTTCTTTTAATGTTCTCGGTGCCAATGATTCTGCTTCTTCATTTTTAAATATGCCTTCAAGCTCTAAAAGTTCAGCATCTTGCATATATTTCATTCTGCCACTACCTTTGACTCCATTGTCAATATCTCTAAAATTTTTAGGCGGATAAACTACTTCCAATGTTTCCTTTATCCATTTTCTAGAATCAACAGGAGTTCCTCCCAAATTAATAGGACATGGTGAAAGCACTTCTATAAAAGAAAAACCTTTTCTCTCTTTTTGGTTCAACAATCCTTTACGCAATGCTTTTCTTGCCTTAAGAACATTTGCTGGTGTACTAAGCGTAACTCTTTCTATAAAAACCGGAGCGTCCATTTGATTTATAATATCACACATTTTTATAGGCATACCGTCTCTATCTTTATCTCGCCCGTGCGGCGTGGTGGAGGTGATCTGATCAAGCAAAGTAGTTGGTGCCATTTGACCGCCAGTCATTCCGTAAATAGAATTATTAACAAAAACAACCAACATGCTCTCTCCACGATTTGCAGCATGAATAATCTCTGCAGTACCAATTGCTGCAAGATCTCCATCACCTTGATAGCATATTACTACGGAATCGTCAAGAACTCTTGACACACCTGTCCCTGTCGCTGGTGCTCTTCCGTGTGAAGCCTGAACATGTGCTACATCAAAATAAAAATGAAGAAAAGCAGAACATCCCACTGGCGATATCATTACAGTTCTATCTTGAATTTGCAAATCATCTATAGCTTCAGCCAACAATTTTTGAATAACACCGTGCCCACAGCCTGGACAATAATGCGGGACCTTCTGATCGTATGATTTTCTCTCAAATGTATCGTAAAATGACTTAGGTTTTGAATGTTTTATCATGTGAATACCTCTTTAATTTAGCTCTTGCAAAACTTTATTTACCAAATCTGTTACTGAAGGAAGATTACCACCATACCATCCACAATGTTCAACAGGGATACGGCCGTTAACAGCAAGTTTTACATCCTCATGCATCTGTCCTTCATTAAGTTCTACTGAAAAAATCTTTTTAGCTTGCGATGCAATTTTTAAGAACTGTTTTTCTGGGAATGGGAAAAGTGTTTTTGGTCTCAAAAGACCAACTTTTATACCTTTACCTCTCAACTCTTTTACAGCTGTATGGCATATCCTCGAACATATACCAAAAGCTGTAAAAACATAATCAGCGTCTTCGGTCATAACATCTTCGAAGTCTACAATTTCTTTCTTTAATAATTGGTATTTTGCCAAAGTTCGCTCAACTCTCTCGTTAAGCTCTTCCTTCGTAAGATAAAGAGAAGTAACAAGCCGATTACGTGTTTCGGGATCAGCATAAACAGACCATGAATTTCTTGCAACATGTTTAGGCTCAGATGGCAGATCAACAGCTTCCATCATTTGTCCAACATAAGCATCAGACAAAATAAATACAGTCATTCTGTATTTTTCAGATAATTCAAAAGCTTTATATGCACAATCAGCCATTTCTTGAGCTGAATTAGGAGCTAATACTATATTTTTATAAATCCCATGCCCGCCACCTTTGACTACCATATTATAGTCACCTTGTTCAGGGAAAATATATCCCAAACCTGTTCCACATCTCTGTATATCTACAACTACACATGGAAGTTCAGCCCCAGCAAGATAAGAAAGACCTTCTCCCATCAAGGCTATTCCTGGTCCTGAAGATGCAGTCATAGCACGTGCGCCTGAAGCAGCGGCTCCCATTATCATGTTTATTGCACCTATTTCACTTTCAACCTGCATAAACGTTCTTCCAGCTTTTGCTATGTAATAAGATCCTGTTTCAGAAATTTCATTGGCAGGAGTTATAGGATATCCGAAATAATGGGTAAGTCCTCCAAGAAGAGAACCATGCACTATCGCATCATTGCCTTTCATCAGCTTTTTCATTATTTATTTTCCTCTTTTATCACAGTTATTGTTCCAGGTTCAGGGCATGTATAAAAACACATTCCGCAAGCTGTACATTTAATACTGTCAAATTTTACGTATCTATAACCTATGCCATTTATTTCAGAACCTATCATTAGGCATTGTTTAGGACAAGCATCAACGCAAACGCCACAACCTTTACATACATTGTGGTCTATCACAACGAAATTTCCTTTTTTTTCTTCCGTCATATTCTTATTCCTCGTTTTTACACGTTTTATAATAACAAAGCAGTTAGTTATAGTATAACCATCAACAATATAGACAAATTTATTTTAAATATTTTAAACTAATTAAAATAGCATAATCAAAATATTTTGCTACCAATAAGGTATTAAATATATACATTAACAGGTTCATCTCCCTTATATGCTGCAGAGACAAAACTATAAAGAACAGCCATTTCGTCTTCACCAGGGTAAATCATTATTTTGCCAAGAAACTTGACCTTTACAATAATATTTTTCAAAATTGATTTATCGTAAGCTAGACCTCCTGTAATAATTACAGCATCAATAAAACCATTAAGAGGTGCAGCCATAGAACATATCTCCTTAGCTATTTGATATGCCATAGCTTCCCTTACAAGTTTAGCATACTTATTCCCTTCTAATTCCATTTTTTCTGTTAAAGCAGCATCTGAAGTACCCAAATAAGCATACATCCCACCCTTCCCATGAATCAAATCAATAAGTTCTACCATAGAGTATTTACCTGAAAAACATAATTTAATCAAGTCTTCAGCTGGCAGACCTCCGCTTCTTTCAGGAGAAAAAGGACCTTCACCATATAAACCGTTTGTTGTATCTACTACATATCCTTTTTTATGAGCTCCCACTGTTATGCCTCCACCCAAATGTGCAACAATAAAATTAAAGTCTTTATAATTTCCTCCAAGCTCACGAGCGGCTTTTGATGCAACAGCTTTTTGATTTAAAGCGTGGAATATGGATACGCGTTCAATTTGAGGAAGACCAGATAATCTTGCAACATCTTCTAATTCATCCACAACTACAGGGTTAGCTGTATATGCTTTAATTTTTAATTCACTTGCAATATCGTAAGCAATAATTGCAGATAAATTTGAGGCATGCTCACCGCGTTCAGCCTTTTTAAGGTCTTTTACCATTTTTTCATTAACTTCCCAAACTCCGCCATGTACAGGTTTAATAAGCCCGCCTCTTGCTGCAATAAAAACAATATCAGTTAATGATATTCCAGTTTCTCTAATAAAGTTCCTAACTCCATCAATACGTATTTTATGCTGATCTGAAATTTTAATACAGCCATTAAAATCAGTTTTATTGTATGAAATATTTTTTTTTGCAATTTCGCTTCCATCCATGTTAAAAAGAGAAAGCTTGGTAGAAGTTGAACCAGTATTAATTATCAATGCGCAGCTCATAGAATAACACTCACTATTTAATTTCACAAAATATCTACTTAATATATAGATTTCATTTTGCATCTATTTCAACATTTTCTTAAGCAACAGTACTAAAATATAGTTTCTCTTATTGCAAATAAACACACTTGACTTAATTAATCAAATATTATTATAATCATAAAAGATACCTAGAATCCAAAAGAGGAGATTTACATGTCAAAACACAGAACATTTTCAATCCTGTCCATAATATCTGCTTTATTCTTAACATCGTATGCTTTAGGTGGCGATAATATTGACAGTAAAGTTAATGACCTTATTTTAAAAATGACTTTAGAAGAAAAAATAGGTCAATTATCTCAGTATTCAGGAAATAATGTTACAGGAACAATAATCGCACACGATGACGATTTTAACCTGATAAAAGAAAGTAAAGTAGGATCTTTCTTAAATGTTACAGGATATGAAAGCACACTGGCACTTCAAAAGGCAGCCGTAGAACAATCAAGGCTCGGTATACCTCTTCTATTCGGATTGGATGTGATTCACGGTTATACGACCATTTTCCCTGTTCCAATAGCTCAAGCATGTACATGGGATTTAGATATAATAGAACAAGCACAAAGAATCGCTGCTGATGAAGCATCTTCGGCTGGCGTAAACTGGGTATTTTCACCAATGGTAAATATTTCAAGAGACCCAAGATGGGGCAGAACTGTTGAAGGATTCGGAGAGGATACTTTGCTGACAAGACTGATGGGAGTGGCATTTATAAAAGGCTTTCAAGGAAATAATTTAGCGGAAAAAGATACCGTTCTTGCATGTATAAAACATTATGTAGCCTACGGAAGAGTTGAGGCTGGAAGAGAGTATTGGACTGTACATGTTTCTAATAGAGAATTGTGGGATGTCTATATGCCGGCGTATAAAGACGCTGTAGATGCTGGGGTAGGTTCAATTATGCCTGCTTTTACTGGTGTAGATGCTGTTCCAATGACTGCCAATGAAGAGCTTATAACAAATATTTTGAAGAAAAAATGGGGGTTTAACGGAATTGTAGTTTCTGATTGGAATGCAATTGATGAACTAATCAATCACGGAGTAGCTGCCGATAAAGCTGAAGCTGGTGAACTTGCTGTCAATGCTGGAGTAACAATGGACATGGTCAGTGGTATCTACAATTCAAAACTAGCAGAACTAGTAAAATCTGGAAATATAACTGAATCACAAATCGATGAATTGACGAAAGAAGTTTTGCGTAAGAAATTTGAGCTTGGTCTATTCGATAATCCATATCTTTATAATGACCTTTCAAGAGAAAAAGAAACTGTTTATTCCAAAGAAAATAGAGAATTCTCAAGAAAAGTGGCTCAAAAATCTATTGTTTTATTAAAAAATGAAAATAACATTCTCCCACTCAATAAGAATATAAAGAAAATTGCAGTTATTGGACCATTAGCGGCTGACAAAGAAAACCCATTAGGTCCTTGGAGTGCTAAATCTATACCTAACAGTGCAGTTTCTGTATTAGAAGGAATAAAGCATGCAGTTTCTCCTAATACCGAGGTATATTTTGCAAATGGATGCACTATCACAGGACAAGACAAAACAGGCTTTGAGGATGCAATAAATACTGCAAAAAAAGCAGATATTGTAATAGCTGTTATGGGTGAAGAAGCTAATATGTCAGGCGAAGCAGCATCTAGAGCATACATTGATATACCAGGAGTACAGCAAGAACTTCTAGAAGAACTTTATAATACTGGCACTCCTATAATTTTAGTTCTAATGAACGGTCGCCCGCTAACAATAAATTGGCCTAAAGAACATATCCCTGCAATACTTGAAACATGGTTTTTAGGCAGCGAAGCAGGAAATGCTATAGCTGATGTAGTTTTTGGAGACTACAATCCGTCAGGCAAACTTACTATGACTTTCCCTTATGCCGTTGGACAAATTCCAATTTACTATAATACTAAAGAATCAGGGAGACCTCAAACAGACCCAACATCTAATGAGAAATATGTTTCAAGATACATCGACATACCAAATGCTCCTCTATATCCTTTTGGATATGGTTTAAGTTATGCTGATTTCGAATATTCACCAGTACGGATGGACAAAGTTTCTTATAGCGAAGGAGAAGACATTGAAGCAAGTGTAGAAATTACAAATACAGGCGATTATGAAGGGGTGGAAACAATCCAAGTATATACACATCAAACAGTCTCCTCAGTAACTGTTCCTATAAAACTTCTGCGAGCTTTTAAACAGGTAACAATAAAGCCAGGAGAAACAAAAAAAGTGAATTTTAAATTTTCATCTAATGACCTAAAAATTTATAACAAAGAGATGAATTTAGTTTTAGAACCTGGGAAATTCGAAATTTTTATCGGTGCTGATTCTACAACGGAAAATAAAACTCTTTTTGAAATTACTCAACATACATCTAATTAATTTTAAAAATCAATTCAATATAACAAATTAAATGTGATATAAACGGTTATTTATGGAAAATAAATATTCATATGAAACCAATGTAAGAAAAACGCTCAATGCACTCTTTTTCATGCAGATTTTTTCCACTGTCAGCTATGGGATTATATGCTCTACTACTGTCTTATATGGAATTAGAGTTCTTTCGATGAAACCAAGTATTATTGAAACCGTAATGGGGACATTCCTTACACTCAATTTTGGACTTCATTTTTTAGGAGGTTACCTCGGTGGAAGGTACCTTTCAAACAGAATAATTTTTTTAATAGGCATAATTCTTCAAGCAGGAGCATGTTGGTTTATTGTAATAGAACATGCGCAGTTAAAACACTTCATTTACGGTTTAATTATATTTCTCATGGGGAGCGGAACAAGTTTAACATGTTTAAACAATATAATAACAGAGCAATTCAAGCAAAATGAAATAGAAAAAAGATTAAAAGCTTTTTTGTTCAACTATAGCGGCATGAACATCGGATTCTTATTTGGTTTTGCAATTGCTGGATATTACACACTACAAAACATATATCATACTCAATTTATCATTGGTGGCATCTCAAGTTTAATAGCAATAATATTGACACTTTTAGCTTGGAAGAGATTAAAAGATCAAAACACATCATTAGCCAATATGCCTCGCCAGCAACACCCTCTTCTTGCAATAAAAGCCGTATCAATAATGGTTATAGTTTTTATTATTTTAATTATTTTCTACAAACATATGATTTTCTTCGATTTCATAGTAATCGCAATAACAGCAATTGCAGTTATAACCACAATCATATTTGTGGTAGCTAAAGCAGATCAAGAAATTAAATCCAAAATGAAGGCTTTTCTAATATTACTTTTAGCCGCATTTGTTTTTTGGACTATATATCAGCTCACCCCTATTGGAGTTATGCTTTTCATAGCTGACAATGTGAATTTATATGCTTTCAAATATCGATTAGCACCTCAATGGTTTGGCTTAATTAACAATCTAGTTTTAATTGTAGGGTGCCCAATTTTTGCATATTTTGCCATCAAGTTAAAGTCAAAAGGATTTGTTCTTTCAAGGCCTAGATTGTTTGCAATTCCACTTTTATTTATTACAATAGCTACATTTATGCTCCCATTAGGAATAAAATATGCGAGTGCTGATGGAGTTATAGATATTAAATGGATATGCAGTCAACATATTTTTCTAGCCATGGGAGAATTGTTTCTCTATCCAATAGGTTTCGCCGTGATAGGCAGGTTAGTACCGCGAAAATTCCAAGGAACAATGATGGGATTATGGCTATTGACAGCAGGTATAGGCGGGATAGCCGCAGGCTTTATTTCAACTCTTGCGATAAGACATAAACAGGTTTTTGTCCCTTTGAATACTGACCCAGGATATTTTAACGTATTTTTAACAATGACAATAATTGCAGCAGCAGTCTGCATCATTATGTTTATCTTTGCACCTAAAATATATAGGCTTATGTCAAAGGACGATAAAATAGAAGAAATTTAATGATTCTATGAGTTTAGAATTGTTTTTTAGCAAATTTGAATTAATTTCAACCCAAAATAATTTAGATATTCATAACACCCTCTTGAATTTAACGAGAATAAATAACCATTAAATAGTGATTTTTATAAAATGAAATTTGTCTTAACTGGTCCTAAATGTTCAGGAAAATCTGCAATAGGTGAAATACTTGCAAACAAGTTGGATATTCCATTTTACGAATCAGATAACTTAATAGAGCAAGAGTATAAAAATGAGACTAACTCACCTCTTACATGCAAAGGAATATGCGACTTTGAAGGTGAAGATATCTTTAGAAAATATGAGATAAAAGCTATTGAAAATCTTTCCGCTAAGGACTGGTGCGTAATAAGCACTGGTGGCTCTACTTTAATGAATAAAAATTCAAGAATGTCTTTTAGAGTAAACTCTATTTTAATTCTTATATATGCTAAAATTCCAATTTTACTTGAAAGAATAAAACAAAAAAATATCCCCAACTATCTAAAAGATAAAACTGCTTTGGATCTTTATGCTTCAAGGGCATCAACTATCATAGATATAGTAAAACCTTTTGCAGATATTGAGTTAGACTCTTCAAATCTCACGATCACCGAAACTTTAGATTTAATCTTAAATCAGATACTTCTTGAGATATGCATAAGATCAAAGGACGTAAAATTAATTGAAAAAATTATGCGTTCAAATAGCATTATAGAAAATGTATCTTTAATTAAAGAACATATTAAATCTGCAAAAATAATGACACCATCTAATATTTATGACAAAATAAGAAAAGTAAAAGAAAAACTGTTAGCAGTTTAATTTAAAATAACTGTTTATACAACGAAAAGGATAATAATGAGTTGTGATGTAGCTATATTAATGGGCAGTGCATCTGATTTACCTAGTTTGGAAGGATGTTTCACTATACTCAAAGCATTTGAAGTAAATTTTACGGCGAGAATAATATCTGCGCACAGAACACCAGATATTGCGGCTGAATTTGCAAAAAAAGCTGAAATTAACGGTATTAAAGTCATTATTTGTGCTGCAGGAATGGCTGCACATTTAGGAGGAGTAATAGCATCTCACACTATTATTCCAGTTATAGGAATTCCTATGATATCAGATGGATTTAATGCCCTTGATTCCCTATTGTCAATAGTACAAATGCCGCCTGGAATACCTGTTGCAGCTGTCTCAGCAGGAAAAGCAGGTGCTAAAAATGCAGCACTTTATGCGATACAAATATTGGCGCTAAGTGATAAAAATTTTAACAAAAAAATCCATGAATTCAGAAAGAGACAAGCAGATGAAGTTATAAAAGCAGATAAAAACCTGCACGTATAATTTTACTAACAAATGCGTAATGTAAAAATATCTATTCAAAAATGGACTACTTATTATGAACAAAAATGAATATGCTGAATTGATAATTGATGGTAAAACTTACAGATATCCAATTATCACAGGGACAGAAGGTGAACGTGGAATCGACATATCTACTTTAAGAAAAGATACAGGCTGCATTACGTATGATCCAAGTTTTTTAAATACTGGGTCGTGCAAAAGCCAAATAACATTTATAGATGGTGAAAAAGGAATTTTACGATACAGAGGAATTCCTATAGAAGAACTAGTGGAAGAAAAGACTTTCGTAGAAGTTGCACATCTTTTAATAAATGGTGATTTGCCAAATGATAAGCAAAAAAAATCATTTTCTACGCTTTTAACGCAACACTCATTATTGCACGAGGATATGACTAATTTTTTCCAAAATTTTGCCCGTGACGGTCACCCAATGCATATCCTCTCAACAATGATCAATGCACTTTCTACATTCTATCCAAATGTAGATACTCTCTCTTTCAAAGAGGATATTACAATAACCTCAGCTAGACTAATTTCTGTAGTTAGAACAATAGCTGCTTTTGCCTACAAAAAATCTATAGGAGAACCTTTTATTTATCCTAGACATGACCTGTCTTATTGTGCAAACTTCTTAAATATGATGTTTGATTCTCCTGTAAAGCCTTACTCTATAGATGAAGATATAGTTAAAATCTTAAACAAACTACTTATACTTCATGCGGATCATGAACAAAATTGTTCAAGTACTGCCGTTAGGGCAATTGGAAGTGCACAGGTGAATCTATATGCAACAATTTCTGCAGGAGTAAGTGCCCTATCTGGACCGCTTCACGGAGGCGCAAACCAAGCAGTAATAGAAATGATTCAAAATATTATTGCAGAAAAAATATCAATCCCTAAATTTATTGAAGGAATCAAAAACAAAACTAATAGTATTAAGCTTATGGGTTTTGGGCATAGAGTTTATAAAAATTTTGACCCAAGAGCAATAATTATTAAAAAATCATGCAACGATTTAATTAAAAAGCTCAACATTGACCAACCAATCTTAAATTTAGCACAAGAACTTGAAGAATATGCTCTAAACGACGAGTATTTCCTCTCTAGAAAACTATATCCTAATGTTGATTTCTACAGTGGAATAATATACAAAGCTATAGGCATACCAGAAAACATGTTCACGGTAATGTTTGTTCTCGGAAGACTGCCTGGCTGGATCGCGCAATGGAAAGAAATGAAAAACTCAGAAGACGTAAAAATTACAAGACCAAGGCAAATTTACACAGGAAAAACAATAAGGCATATTAGCAAACAACAAGCTTAAAAGGAAAACAAGATGAAGAAATACAAACTTTTCACACTCATTTTATCTGCAGCAGCTTTAGGATTATTCATTGGAGGATGCTCTTCCACCAATAGTAATGAAAAAATCGAAACTACAGTTTCCCCTCAAACCGAAATAAATATACCGCCTACAGAAAATTTATCTCAGCTAAATTCGTATGAAGAAGCTGGTAAGCAAATGATACCCAGCATAATTAAAGGGCTTTCAGATGATAACTACGCTATATACAGTCGTGACTTTGATGCAAAAAACAAAGAATATTTTAACAAAGAATTATTCCAAGAAGCTGCAAAAGCAGTAAAAGATAAACTTGGTGATTTTAAAGAAATAACATATGTTGGGACATGGACAAAAGGAAATTATCACATAGCAATGTGGAAAGCAAAATACACTAAGAGTGAAGATGATATAATTATGCAAATGTATATAGCAAAAGAAGATGGGACTTATAAAATTGCCGCATTTAAAATAATGTAACAATTCATAATCTCAATCAGATTAGCTGTAAAGAGATAAACTTTCAGTTATTTTAATGAAGCCTTCTAAACTATTTTTAATAATTTGGTTGGCTTTTTCTTTTGCAGCCACGCTGCAATCTGATCCTTTACGATACGCGTACTTTAATTCATTAATATCCAACACGTTATTGCAGAAGTTTTTGTTAATATTTCGAGGTACACCCAAATCTATTGCCAAAAAACAGAGTGAATCTTTAGTTGAATTAATTAATATTTCTTTAGGAGATGAAGTGACGGCTACGACTATTTGAGATTTATTTACAATTTGTTCCATATCGTCGAATGTGTGTATTTGAACGTTTTCAAATTTAGTTTCTGGTTTATTCCTATAGTAGACCCAATTAACACTCTTAACTTTTGAAGAAATAATTTCTACAACAGCACGGCCTACTTCCCCTGCTCCGACAACAGCCATAGTGATTTTATCAAGATCAGCAATATTTGAAAGATAATCCATAACAATATCTTCTATTTCTACTGATGTAACAAGCTGTCTTATTTCATTTCTTATATTTTTTGAAATCGAAAGAGCCACTTCAAAAAAGTTCTTTAGCACGGAAGAACACCATCCTTTTTTTTCAGCATCAGCAAAAGAGTGTTTTATTTGATTTACTATATGATTTTCAGCTAAAAGCTGAGATTCAAGACCTGATAAAACTAGTGAAAAATGGACAAAAGCATCTACCCCTTTTTTTATATAAAATTTACCTTCATCAAGTAACTCAAAACCAAGCAATTTTTTCATTAAAGGCAAAATTACAGCTTTATCTTCCGCAAGAAAAACAACTTCTACTCTATTACATGTGTTTACTATAAAAAATTCTCTTATCGAAAAAATTTCTGAAAGAATCTCGCCAAATTTATCTTCTGAGACGGTGAAATTGTATTTGGATCTTTCATCAATATTCAAGTATTTAAAATCGGTGCCCATAACAAAAAAATCCAATTTAGCTGAATCTTCAATTTTTTTCCTTAATGTTTGATTTACCATTTTAGTATAACGACATGATTTACCGGCAGTTGAAACTGATACAGTCATTCCCTTAGCTGAAAATGATGCTGGTGTAATGAAAGAACTTGCTGGCCAATTATCGTCAACGGCACAACACAAAATATTATTTTTGCTGCAAAACTTAACAATATCCATGTTAAAATTTCGATCGTCTGTTGCTGCAAAAACTAAAAATGCATCCTTTATTTCATCTAATTCCATTTTGCGTAAATAAAGAATTATTCTATTCAAATTAGCAAAATCTTGAATCAGAAGTGAAGACTTCTCACAATAAACTGTTATATCAGCATTTGCATCTATGAGTTTAGAAACTTTTCTTGCAGCTACTTTCCCTCCGCCCACTACAACACATTTTTTTTTCGAAAGAATTAAATTTACAGGAAAAGTCGATTCAATCTTTTGATTTTTATAATTGTTTTGCATAAATACCTTTATTTCTGTCACAGAGTCAGAGAGTTCATTTTGTCCAATAAAATATCAATCAACACATCATTTTCACTAAGAGTTTTAAAGACTTTTTTGATTTTTATTCCATTATTATCAAGTTTAGAAACTAAACTAGTCGATTTTTGACATAATAAATCGTTCAACACATGCCCACCTGGAGCTACGAATAGAGGGAACAAAAATAATTCAATAATATTTCTATCTTTGCAATATTCGATCACCTTAACGATACTTGAATTATTTTCTAATGCACAAATTAAAAATTTATAAGAGTTTTGCTTTGAAAGATTTTGAATCATCAGCAAAAATTCATCATCATAATTATTTCCGTGAATTACAAATAAAATGGGCGTAGAAAGTGAATTTTCTATCTTACATTCAGACAATTTTAATATCTGATAAAAATCTATTGCGTCATTTATTAAAGGCTTGCCTAATTTAATTTCATGATATTTCTCTTTCAACAAAACTATTTTTTTATATTCAATACCTGAATTTATAAATAAAGGTTGAATAAATATTTCATCGTAATTTAAGGTTAAATATTTAACTATAAGTTTTTCAACGCAATATTCTTGTTTAGGAAAAATCTCTTTTAAAAAAGTTATAACCGTCTTTGACGTAAAACCTAGTACTGTTTCATTTTTAGAAAAATTCAGTTCAACAGCTTTTACTATTTTTGCATATATATCGTCTATGTTAATCTGTTTTAATCCATGTGCTGCCAATATTATAATTTTTTTCATAACTAAGACCTACAAGCAATCTAAATCAATTTTATTAAGAACCAGTCTATCTCTTTATGTAATGATTAATATCAGTTTTTCAATTGTTAATGTTGTTTTATTGTGTATAATTGTTTTCATCTACTAATCTCAAAGGAGTAATATGGCAGAAAAAACCTTAAAAATTAAACTAGAATTCAAACCTATGATGAAAGAACACATCGAAAAACTTTACAAAAAATCTGTTGAAAAACACACTAGAACAGGCGAGCCAGTAGATAAAACGAATTACAAAGTCTACAAGGCTGTGATGAAGGCTATTAAAGATGAATCCGAGAAAAAAATCAAAGAGTAACAAGTTCTTTCTAAATCTTGAAATTATACAAAATAAAACTATTCTAAAATTTATTGCTAAGCTGCCCTAAAAAATGCAAGCTAAGTAACATTCAGCTTTTTTCTAAGATAAATTAGTTTGGTATAGTAGTAATGAGGGACATTTATT
>ORMF010066104.1_pt1 | contig 13484 bp, 14 predicted proteins | sample 1779871 | NCBI WGS metagenome assembly ORMF01 (sample SAMEA104232316, study PRJEB22302) | groundwater metagenome | biome: forest; feature: aquifer; material: groundwater | place: USA | collected 2011-08-07 | depth 5.4 m | reverse complement strand
GGGATTGGCATCCTCGTGCTCGTGCCTCTGACGCAGGTGCTCATTAGTCTTTGGGGCTGGCGGGTCGCCTATCGAGGCCTCGCCGTTATCGCGTCGTTCGTGATCCTCCCCGTGGGGTTTTTCGCGCTGAGGGACGAGAGCAGCGGCCTTTCATCTGATGAAGGCCACGGGATGGCGACCGCTCCGGCCCGTGTGGGCGGCGCTTGCACCTCCCACGAGTCAACGCTTCTTTCGGCGTTTCTCAGTCGTGAGTTCTGGCTGGTCGCCGCCACGTATGTCTTCCTCAACGGACCCATCGCGTTGGTGCAGACCCACCAAGTTGCTCATCTGGCCGAGGCCGGACAGTCCGAGATGCTCGTGGCCGGGATCGTCGGCTTGGTCGGCCTCTTCAGCATTCCCGGGAAGATCGGGTGGGGTTTCTTGTCAGATCGACTCTGGCTCGAGTGGATTTATCTGGCTGGAAGCATCTGCGTGGCCGCAGCCATCCTTATTCTCTTGCAGATCGGCTCGGCCTCTTCCATCTGGAGCCTCTACGGGTACTCGATCCTCTTTGGCCTCGGCTATGCCGTTGCAGCCTCCATGAATCCGATCCTTTCCGGTCGTTTCTTCGTGGGCCGGAATTTCGGCGTCATCCTCGGAACGTTGAACACCTTCTATCAGGGCGGGGCGGCAGTTGCCATATGGGTGGCGGGGTACGCCCACGACCTGACCGGTAGCTACCGAATTCCCTTCCTGGGTGCGATTGTCAGCGTCTGCTTGGCCGCCTCTTGCGCCTGGCTGGCTGCCCCTCGCCGGATTACCCCGCAGCGAGCTGTCTAGGAGTCTGTGCAGGTATTTGGGGCCACAGTGAGCAGCGGAGTCATCCAGACGAATGACACCACACATACCACGGCCACGTGGATACCATCCCGCTGGAGCCGATCCAGGCGTGGACCCATGGGCCTCTGTCGGGCGCGGTGCACGAGGGGAAGGCCCCCGGCACCGACCCCCTGGGCGAAAGCGGTGCTGTCCGGAGGATCCACGTGATCACCGACCTCGAACGCCCATCCGCGAAGTTCATCGATGGCCACGATCGCGTCCGCTGACTCGTCGACAAGATGTTCGCCGAGGCCCTCCTTCGGAAGGGCGTTGGGACAGTACCCGCGGGCGATCGCCGCCATCATGGCGTGGCGCTCCATCGCGCCTCGCCAGGGTCGCCCCCCGCAGCGCGTTTGGCGCCACCATTACGTTGACAGTTGCCGACTGGTTCAGACAGCGTATGCACGCAACGTTTTCATCCTCGCACCGGTGACTCCAAGGACACGGTCGTTTCCAACAAGGGAGAGTCTATGAAGGCTGTACGTGTGCATGAACTGGGTGGAGTCGATGTCTTGCGCTACGAGGAGATCCCCATGCCTGCTCCCGGTCCTGGGCAGGCGCTCGTCAAGGTCGAGGCGATCGGGCTGAATTTCATCGATTGCTACTTCCGAAAAGGCCTCTACAAGACCGCCCTCCCGTTCATTCCTGGGATGGAGGCGGCGGGAATGGTCACGGCCGCCGGTCCGGACGTCACCGAAGTTCGCGTGGGAGATCGGGTGGCCTATGCACCACACATGGGCGCCTATGCCGAATATGCCGTCGTGCCGGCTGAGCGACTGGTGAGGATCCCCAACGGTTTGGACGTACGCTCGGCCGCAGCCGCCATTCTGCAGGGCATGACAGCGCACTACCTCGCCACGAGCACGTATCCGTTGAAGAAAGGCGATACAGCACTGGTGCACGCGGCGGCGGGAGGAGTCGGGTTGCTTCTGACTCAGATCGCAAAGATGCGCGGGGCCCGAGTATTCGGCACGGTCTCTACGCGAGAGAAGGCAGAACTGGCCCGGGGGGCCGGCGCCGACGAGGTCATTCTCTACACCGAACAGGATTTCGAGGCGGAGGTGATGCGCCTCACGAACGGGAAGGGCGTGAATGTCGTGTACGACTCGGTGGCAAGGACCACCTTTGATAAAAGCCTGAAGTGCGTCGGCATCAGAGGGGTCCTCGCGCTCTACGGCCAGTCCAGCGGGCCAGTGCCCCCGGTGGATCCCTTGCGTCTGTGGGAGAATTCCGTTTTCCTCACCCGCCCGGCTCTTGCCCACTACACGATGACGCGGGCCGAGTTGCTCGAACGGGCCGGCGACGTGCTGGGATGGGTGATGTCCGGCACGCTCAAGCTCCGCATCAGCCACACCCTCCCGCTGAAGGATGCAGCCGAGGCGCAGGGTCTCCTGGAGGGACGGAAGACGACCGGTAAGCTTCTCCTGATTCCCTAGATCGCTTTTTCCACGGCGGGAGAATCTGTGTCAAGCTGGTGTGGCGTCGCAACATGGTCCACACAATGGTCTTTACGGGCGATGGGATCTATGCTACCTCACCTGCCCAGCCATCGCGCGGCATTGTTCTTGGATCTTCTGAAAGGGTGGTGATGATGACATGGCATTGAAACTTCGGCTTGAGAAGAAGGTTGCAATTGTGACCGGGGCGGGATCGCGGGCAGCCGGGATCGGTAACGGACGTGCGGCGGCGATCCTTTTCGCGCGGGAAGGGGCGAAGGTCCTCATTGTGGATAACAAGACCACGGCTGCTGATGAAACCCTGGCTGCCATTAAAGAGGAGGGCGGCGAGGCGGAAGTCTTCATAGGAGATGTCAGCAGCGCCGCAGACTGCCGCGCGATGGTGGAGCGGGCCGTGATCCGTTGGGGGCGGCTGGACATCCTGCACAACAATGTAGGCATCGAGGGCCCCGGGAGCGTCGTGTCGGTCACGGAAGACGATTGGGATCAGGTGATGACAATCAACGTAAAAAGCATGATGCTCACCGGCAAGTATGCCGTGCCAGCGATGGCCGCTGGAGGTGGGGGTTCGATCATCAATATCTCCTCCATCAGCGCATTGCGCCCGCGCGGGCTGACGCCGTACTCCACCTCCAAAGGGGCTGTGATTGCACTCACGCGGGCGATGGCCATCGACCATGCAAAGGACCGCATCCGTGTGAATTGCATCGCGCCAGGGCCGATGTATACCCCAATGGCTTACAGCGGTGGGATGAGTGAAGAAGCACGTGAACTCCGCAGGCGCGCCTCCCCGCTGGGCATCGAGGGTACCGGCTGGGACATCGGCTACGCCGCTCTCTTCCTCGCCTCTGATGAAGCGCGCTACATCACCGGTGTTGTCCTTGTAGTAGACGGCGGTGTCACGATTGCTAGCCCTCCACGCGACTACGAGCGCCCTACGTGACAACCGCTGAAGATGCCCTGGCTGCCAGTGAAGATGAGATCGTACGAGAAGGGCGCGGATGAGCATAGCCAGAACCTTTCAGCTGGGTGGGTGCCCCGGGCCCACCGTGACGCCCATGATGGCGCTTGTCGCGACTCCAGAAATGCTAGGCGAACGAAAGAAAAGCGTGCCCCGATGCCGCCTGGCTACACCGCAAGGCCAGGCTATCTCTACTACTGCTCTTGGTCTCAGACCTGACCGATTTCGTCTGTGGGATACCAGTGGATGTGGACGGTGGCGGCCTGCTCGGCTGGCACGATGTGGAGACACACCGCATCAAGCGACGCCTGCGAGAGGTAACGACGGGGGATAGGCATGGCAAAGAGATTTGTGGAGCTGTCTCAGCCGCTGTTTAACGGCATGCCTCGAGCGAAGGCACACGGCGACGTGAAGTTCTGGGTGGACAGGGTATGTGTCAACCATGCGTCTGGCTCTTTCCAGGTGTGTATCACTCATCTGGAGATGGCCGCTCATGTGGGCACGCACATTGATGCTGGCCGCCATTTCATCTCTGGAGCGCCGACAATCGATCAGTATCCGTTGGATCGCTTCATTGGCCCGGCAGTGATACTGGACGTGCGACGGGAGGGCGTCGTACCTCTCACGGCCGACGGACTCCGGAAAACCACTCCCACCATCCAATCCGGAGACATGGTTCTGCTCTATTTCGGATATGCTGATCGCTTCCATGACGAGTCTTACCACCCCCACCCGTATCTGTCCAATGATGCTGCCGACTTCCTCGTGGAACGCAAAATCAGCATCCTCGGGGTAGACACGATTACCCCTGACTTACCCGGCCCCTTTCGGCCTCAGGGATTCGATTTCCCAGTTCACACCCGTCTGCTGGGTAACGACATCCTCGTCATCGAGAATCTGGGGGTTGGCCTGAAGGAGGTTCTCGGAAAGCGGGTGACCGTTGCTGCTGTTCCTTTTCGGATCGAAGGAGGCGACGCTTCACCCATCACGCCGCTGGCTCTGATTGACTGACTGGAGGATGAAAGAGAGTCAACGAGATACATGGCCCCCCCTCGTGACGACTCGAAGGTCGTTAAGCATGGCTGGCTATCCGCTAGACAAATGGGGGAGGACAAGCCGTGAGTGATGATATGAAGCAGAAAGCAGAAGCCCTGATCGAACAAATGAAGAAGGACCGGGGATACATTTACCCGGAGTGGGAATTCGCGGCCCGCTCCGATCCGGACTTCGTGGAAGCCTACAACAACCTCTATCGAGCGGCCTTGAATGACGGGCACGCGCTGAGCGCAAAGACGAGGGAACTGATTGCCATCGGCATCCTCGCGTATCGGGGAGAGGTGAACTCGGTCAAGACGCATATCCTGAGGGCAATGCGCCTGGGGGCAACCAAGCAGGAGATACTGGAGGCGGTAGAAACGTCCATCATCCCTGGCGGTGCGCCCACTTTTTTCAACGGGCTGAGCGCGATTATCAAAGCCATCGACGAAGCCACGCATTGAGGACCAGTAGAGGTTCGGCACGGAAACATGGTGGTGACGGCTCAGTGTCGGGAGGGCGATACACTGCCATTGCTAGGCAACCCCGTGGAGCTATCCCGCACTTCCTGCGAGACGATCACGTGGCCGCCTGATCTGGGCGAGGGCACTCAATCGCCGCTGGAGGAACTCCCGGGAATGTTGCCTGAGGAGGGATCCGCCCTGGAAACCAGCGGCCTGGTTTACTGAGGCGGCCAGCCACCACCCAGCGAAAGCTAGGAGGGTTCATAGCTATGTTGTCTGTTGTCAAGACTCGACCTGAGCCCGGCATTGAGATCCTCGACTGCCCTGAACCAACTATCACCCACGATGGTCATGTGCTGTTGGAAGTCGCGGCTTGTGGGGTGTGTGGCAGTGATCTTCACTTCTACGAATGGGCGCCCCACATGAGGGGAGAGATCACGCTGCCAAGAATCCTTGGTCACGAAGTTGCTGGCACTGTCGTAGAAGTTGGCCGCGCCGTTACCCAGTTCAAACCCGGGGACCGCGTCGTGACCGAAACCTGGGGCGGGTGCGGGAGATGCTATTACTGCCGACTAGGCCGGTTCAACCAATGCATGTATCAGACTCGCATCGGGCAGAAGGCTGAGGGAGGCATGGCACGGTACGTAATCGTGCCAGACATCAGCCTATACAACATCCCGGCAGACATGCCACTCGACGAGGCGGCAGTCATCGAGCCTGTCGGGGTGGCACTCCACTGCCTGGAGCGAGTAGACTTAAAGCCGGGCGATAGCGTGGCCGTCATCGGGCCGGGTCCCATTGGGATCCTGGCCGCGATGCTGGCTGATCGGGCCGGGGCCCACAGGGTGATTGTCCTTGGTCTTGCGGCCGACGAGGCACGCTTGGACCTGGTGCGTCGGATGGGCTACGATGTCGTGATAACCGACCGGGAGGATCCCGTAGAAGCGGTTCGGAACCGCACCGAAGGTAGAGGGGTGGAGTTGGCCTTGGACGTCAGTGGAGGGTACGGCACCCTGAGCTTGGCGCTCGACCTGGTGCGACTTGGCGGACAGATCGGAGTCGTCGGCATGTCACCCGAGGCGCCGTTCAATCCTTCCATCGCAGCAATCAAGGAAGTGACAATTCATGGCTCCTTCCGGCGACAGCCTTCCACCTGGTTCCGAGCGATCAAGCTTGTCTCCAGCCGGAAGCTCGACGTGCGTCCGCTCATCACCCACCGGGTCCCCGTAGCCAAGGCAAAAGAGGTTTTCGAGATCCTGCTCCATCGTCAGGGGATCAAGGCTATTATCACACCCGATTGAGCCACGGAAGCGACGGATTTGCGTTGTGTGCTGTAGTCCTAGCGAGTGTGGGAATGTGTTGCCAGAGAGGCCAGTGGGGGGCATGAAGGTGCCGTTCCGCCTCGGGACGCCCCTCGGAGCCTTCAGCTTGGCAGAAAGGGGGGGGGGCGAAGTACAGCTTTGTGTCCGAGCGCTGGTCGAATACTGGTGAGGAGGGTTTCGGGAATTAGCCGACGCACTTCGCTGTTTCTCGAATTGGAGGGAGGGACACCATGAATCGCCACGTTGATCAGCTAGTAGAAGAATACAGGCGTGGGCAGATCGCTCGTCGAGATTTTCTGAGACTCGCGGGTGAACTGGTGGGAAGCGCTGTTGCCGCTTCGATCCTGGCCATGCTCCCGAGGCCGGCCGCTGCAGCCGCATCGGGCCCGGTGATCAAGCTTGGGGCCGTCTTCCCGCTGACAGGACCATGGGCCGAAAACGGGAGTAACTCCCTTCACGGCATCCAATTGGCGGTGGAGCACGTCAATGCCCAGGGAGGGATCAAGTCGATGGGTGGCGCCAGGCTCGAGGTCGTCCCAGGCGATACCCAAGCCGATCCGGCGCTCGCCGCGTCGGTCGCCCGGAGGCTGACCGGGGTCGACAAAGTGACCGCGCTATTCGGATGCTACCTGTCCAGTTACACCTTGACGGCCAGCACCGAGGCCGAGAAGGCCGGCATTCCGATGTTCACCAACTCCTTCCTGGACACTCTCACCGAACGGGGATACAAGTACTTCTTCCAGCTACCCGCCAAGGCGAGCATGATGGGCACCGCCGCGGTGGCCTATTTCAAAGAAGCGGCTGAGGCCTCCGGGCTCAAGCCGAAGATGTTCGCCAATGTTTCCGACGACAATGCCAACACCCAGAAACAAGCCAGAACCATAAGTGAAATCGCCACCAAGTATGGCTTCGAACAACTCTTCCTGGACTTCTATACCGGGGGGATCACTGACGCGTCGGCCATTGTCAATAAGGTTCGCTCGAGCAAGGCGGAGTTTATGTTCATCAATGGCCCGACTCCCGATGTGATCCTGATCGTTCGGACCCTGCGGAACGTCGGCTGGAAGAAACCGATCATCGGGACAGGTGGTGGCGGCTCACTGACACGCGGATATGGTGAGGCGCTGAAGAAAGATGCCGACGGATCGTTCGGCGTCGGAGCGTGGAACTGGGATTTTCCCTATCCCCGCATGAAGGAGATCAATGAGGAGTTCACCAAACGGTTCAAGGAACCGTTCATCCCGCAGGAAGCCGGCGAGATGTACGCGGCGGTCTGGATCGTCAAGGAAGCCCTGGAGAACGTGAAGGCGGCTGACCCGGAGAAGATTCGAAACTATGTGGCGGCCACCACCTTCAACCAGCCTCCGGCCTCGCTCATGCCAGGCAACGCGATCAAGTTCGATGCAACGGGCTGGAATATCCATTCCATCCCCATTATGATCGAGTGGAAGGATGGGTTGCCCCGTACCGTGTGGCCTGCCCAGGTCCGCGCAATGAAGGCGTTCTTTGACTAAACGTCGAGAAGGAAAGCGGCCGTGGCAGGCCCGGGGGAACCACGTAGGTTCAGGCGGGGGACGGGATTCCCCCTTCCCCGGATATGTGCGGATGCGCCGGTGGCTCCCCGGACTGGCCTCGAGACCTCAGGCACGCCAGCCGGGGGCACCGGCGATTCAATGGGTGTACCGGGGGGTGGGCAGCGTGGGATCGCAAGCGCGCCCGACCCTGGATGCTCGTCTCATCATCGGCGGTGGGGATGAATTCATTCACGGGCGGCGGCCGACCCTGCCGGGACCCAAAACTCGGCGGCTTCGCTGGGCGACACTCCAATCCGACACGGGCGTGTTCGCGGCATCCTAGCACCCGCTGAACCTGCACAATGCGACAATGCCCCCGAGTCGGCAGCAATAAAGACCCTCGCGGAGCCATGAAATAATGCGCTGAGCGATCCAAGGAGGAGACTCGATGACGCAGTTCCTCCAAGCTATAGTGAGCGGGATCCTTGTGGGCGGTGTCCTTGGGCTGGTGAGCATGGGGCTCAGCCTGGTGTTTGGCGTGGTCCGGATCGTCAACTTCGCCCATGGCGAATTAGTCATGCTGGCAATGTATGGCACGTACCTGCTTTATACTGCCGTGAGGATCCCTCCACCATTCTCTATCCTGATCGTGGCGCCTCTTCTGTTCGCGTTCGGGGTGCTCCTCTATAGGGTGCTATTTGAGCCAGTTGTTCTCGGGTCCACGGAGCTCCTCCCCCAGTTGTCGCTGACGGTTGGAATTTCCTTTGCCCTGCAGACGATCGCACAGTGGGTTTTCTCGCCGACCCAGCGCTCCATCCAGATGTCGTGGACTACGACCTACTACGATGTGGGCGAGGTTTTCATCAACCAAGCACAAGTGATCGCCTTTCTCGTATCCCTAGCGGTCTCGTTGCTGCTGTGGCTCTTTCTCGCTCGTACCGACCTTGGCCGTGCTATGCGGGCCATTGTGGATGATCGGGAGGTCGCCCAGATGATGGGCATCAACAGCCGTCGGATCTATGCCATCGCTGTAGGGACATCGGCTGCCCTGGCGGCGGTGGGCGGCAACATACTGATGACGTACTACCCCACCTTCCCCCACGTTGGTCTGCAGTTCTTACCGCTGGCGTTTGTTGCCGTAGTGATGGGCGGGATGGGCAACGTGCTCGGCGCCTTCCTCGGCGGCATTATTGTGGGCATAGTGCAACAGGTGACGGGAGTGTACGTGGCCTTCCAATTGCAAAACGCCGGGTTGCTGCTGGTGTTTATTGCGGTCCTTCTCTTGCGACCCTCCGGGTTGTTCGGAAAGGAGGGCTCGCTATGAAATGGGATCAGGATCTAAAGATCGGACTGGTATTGCTGCTGGTGCTGGCCTCGTTGCCCTGGTGGGCACTCACGACCTCGTACGCCATGGGGATCGGGATTACTGCGCTGACCTTCGTGGCGTTGGCCTTGGCGTGGAACGTCATATCCGGCATTGGCGGACAGCTCTCGCTGGGACACGGCGCCTACTTCGGCCTGGGTGCCTATACAAGTTCCCTTCTGCTGGTCCGTCTGGGTGTTACTCCCTGGATCGGGATGGCGGCCGGGGCGATTGTCGCCGCCATATTTGGGCTGTGTCTCGGTTACCCCTCCTTCCGCCTGAAAGGTGTCTATTTTAAGCTGGTGACCTTCGTCTCCGCGTTGATCCTCGAGATTATCTGTCGGTCATGGTCGGACTTCACCGGTGGCGACCCAGGGCTGCAGATCCCGCTCCTGCGCCACGCTCCGGCAATGTACCAATTCGGCTCGCCCGTTCCCTACTTCTACATCATCCTGGTGATGGCGAGCCTCTACTTTCTCCTCACGCGTCGACTCCTGCGCAGCCGGTTCGGGTACTACCTGCAGGCGCTGCGGGATGACCAGGTAGCGGCGGAGGTGTTAGGCGTCAACTCCTTGTGGATGAAACTCGCTGGATTCGCCCTCAGTGCAATGCTCACTGCGCTGGTGGGTACTTTCTACGCCCAGTACCTGCTGTTCATCGACCCGGCGAGCACCTTCGGCATGTTCGTCTCCGTGAAAATCGCCTTGTCGTCTATCGTGGGTGGCGCGGGCACGCTGTGGGGTCCAGTGATCGGCGGGCTATTCCTGATCCCTGTGGCCGAGTTGGGCAATGCACAATTCGCCGGAACCCTTACTGGCGTCGATGTCGTGCTCTATAGTGTGGTATTGATACTGACCGCCATCTTCCTGCCCCGCGGGCTGGTGAGCTTGCCAGAGTTCATCCGCGCCAAGCGGCGCGAAATGGAACGGATGAAGGCACCGCCCCGGCCTGCCAGTTGATGCCCAGTTGACATGTGTGGGCCGAAATCTGGGTGCCAGCAGAGGAGTCCGACGTTGAGGCGATGCCGGCAGTTGAGCCGGCAGACAATCGAAGCAATGGGGGTAAGGAGGACGTATGGCCGCCCTGCTGGAGGTCGAGGGGTTAAACAAATGGTTTGGTGGCCTGCAAGCGGTGAGCAATGTATCCTTTGCTATCCAGGAAGGGGGCATTGTCGGGCTGATCGGGCCAAACGGGGCAGGCAAAAGCACCCTCTTCGACCTGCTGAGCGGAGTGCAACGGAGCACTGCCGGCCGAGTCCGCTTCCGCGGCCACGACGTGACCGAGTGGAGCGCCCATCGGATAGCAGTACTGGGCATGTCCCGTACGTTTCAGAAGGTACGGGTCTTTCCTGGCATGACCGTGTTGGCGAATGCAATGGTGGGCGCTTTTCTGCACACCGCCAATCCCGCAGAGGCTCGAGCGCGGGCTGAAGAGGCGCTCAAGATGGTCGACCTCTATGATGAGATGAGAGACCGCTCAACGCGCAGCCTCACGCTGGTAGATCGGAAGCGACTGGAAATGGCACGAGCGCTTTGCACCCGCCCGTCGCTGCTGCTCCTCGACGAGGTGCTGGCTGGGCTCAATCGGCAAGAGATCACCGTGGCACTGGATCTGATTCGCCGTCTTACTCAGACGGGAGTGACTCTCATCGTGGTCGAGCACTTGCTTCGGGTGATCATGGAACTGAGCCAGCGGGTTCTCGTGATGGATTATGGTCAACTCATCGCCGATGGCACGCCTGAGAAGGTGCGCAGAAACCCCAAGGTCATTAAAGCCTACATCGGCGGAACCGAGGAAAGCCATGCTTGAGGTTGTCGCTCTCCACGCGGGGTATGGTGACATCCAAGCGCTGTTCGGGGTCTCTTTCACGGTGCGGGAGGGGTCCATTATGGCCATTCTGGGACCCAATGGTGCCGGCAAATCCACGATCCTTCGGGCCATTTCTGGGCTGCTGAGGCCCAGTGCCGGTGACATCCGGTTCGAGGGAGTGCGGCTGAATGGGATGGCCCCGTATGACATTGCCGAACTGGGAATCGCCCATGTGCCCGAGGGGCGCCGGGTATTTCCAAGCCTATCCGTCGAGGAGAACCTGATCGTCGGCTCCTACTCAAAACGAGCTCGCCCTCACCGCGGGAAGCTGCTGGCTGAGGTGTACGATCTGTTTCCTCGCCTGAGGGAACGACGCCAGCAGTTGGCCGGCAGCCTGAGTGGGGGCGAGCAACAGATGCTGGTAATCGGTCGGGGGCTGATGCTGAACCCGCGGCTGCTGATGATGGACGAGCCGTCCCTGGGACTCGCGCCGATCCTGGTGGACATGGTCTTCGAGAAGATCCGCGCCATCAGTCAGCGCGGGATGACGATGTTACTGGTGGAGCAGAACGCTGCCGCCTGCCTGTCTACGGCTGTGGAGGGATGTGTGCTAGAGCATGGCCAGGAGGTCTGCCGTGGCACTCGGGAACAACTCCTGGGTACCCGCATTGTGCAGGAGGCATACCTCGGTGTCTAGGCGTCCTGCGGTGCTACCCACCAGCAAGGATCTCAACGACCCTCGGCTTCAAGCCGAGGGTCGTTGAGCTTTTGACCGGAGCTTCCAACGGCATTGGCTTCGCCACGGCATCGGCCCTGGCGGCCGATGCCCCTGTTCTGGTCAACCATTTCCGGAGCAATGCCGGCAGGCGACACCATGAATACATAGTCGGAGGGTTGCATGAGCACGTGGCATTTCGGAGACGTTCGGGTCGATCGCATTCTCGAGTTCGAACGACCTCTGCCTCCGACTCAGCAACTCTATCCAACATCCACCAGGGAAGCGATTGATCGCCATCGCCACTGGCTGGAACCCAAGCTTCTGGACCCCTCATCCGGATACTTGCTCATTGCATTTCACAGCTTTCTCGTCCGGAGCAAAGGATTGAATATCCTTGTCGACACATGCGGAGGAAACGACAAGCACAGACCAGGGAAACTTCGCTACCATATGAATCAGTGGCCGTATCTCGAGAATCTCGCGGGTGTTGGCATAGCTCCCGAAGATGTCGATTTTGTCCTATGCACTCACCTCCATGTCGACCACGTTGGATGGAACACGAGGCTTGTGGGCGGTCAATGGGTACCAACTTTTCCGAGGGCGAAGTATCTTTTCGGTCGATTAGAGTGGGATTACTGGCGGGAGCACTACAAGACACAGGCTTTCGTCGATGATCCGTATTACATTGACAGCATTCTTCCTGTCATCGAAGCCGGGCAGGCGGAGTTCGTCGATGGCAACTATGTATTCAATGAGGAGGTGTGGCTGGATCCGACCCCAGGGCACACCCCGGGACACGTGTGCGTTCACGTTCGCTCACGTGGACGGGAGTGCGTCATGAGTGGAGACGTAATGCATCATGCGGTGCAATGCGCAGAGCCTGACTGGAGCAGCTGCTTCTGCGTGGATCCGGAGCATTCTCGAAGAACGCGCCGAGACTTCCTGCAACGGTACGAGGAGACATCCGTCATCATACTTCCCGCGCATTTTCCGACGCCAACTGCGGGAACGATAAAACGCTCGGGGTCTGCGTGGCAATTCCAGTTTGCTGAGAAATGAACCCAAGGCGATCCTCGCGGAGCCTCTGGGAGCCAACTGACGGAGGACCGCGAAGCTGTATGGCCTGTCAGGACTCAATGATATAAACGGTGACGCGGGTGAAAAGGTGGAGAGGCCGGTCACGGTGCTCACCATCCATTGCCACGCCTTCACGCACGTGGACGCCCCCGTGCACTTTTTGCCGGGGGACCGGCACGTCGCCGAGCTGCCCGTGGACCGGTGGGTCGGAGAGGCGGCCGTCGTGGATCTGACCCATATCGGGGCGAACAGCGAGGTGACGGCGGCAGACCTCGAACGGCAGGCCCGGCACGTGCGGGCCGGGGACATCGTCCTGCTCCGGGCCGACTGGCCGAAGCGGGTGAGCGTGGAGACGGAGCGGTTCTGGCGCGACGCGCCCCACACCGGGCAGAGCGCCTGCGAGTGGCTGATCCGGCGCCAGGCGAAGACGGTCGGGTATGACTACCCACCGGACTTCTGCATCCGGACCATGATCTTCGAGCCCGAGAAACGATTGGCCCGCGAGGACCACACGACGCACCACGCCTTCTTTCCGGCCGGCATCACGGTCGTCGAGTATCTCACCAATCTGGACGAAATCGGGGTCCCCCGCTGCCGCTTTGTGGCCCTGCCGCTTCGCATTGAGGGAGCCGACGGCTCCCCCATCCGCGCCGTGGCGATCGTGGACTGATTCGTTCTCAGATGCGGACCAGCGAAGAATTCGCATTGTCACTCACCCGATTCGGCCACATAGTAGATGTCGGGCCAAACGGCCGGATCACCGGCGTTCCAGGTCGCCGGAGGCGTCGGTATGAAGTCCGATGGCAAACCCCCGAACCATGTGGGGGACCGGAGTTTTCCCGCGAGAAAGGAGAAGGACATGAAGCGACCGTACGAAGAACTTGGTGTCGTGAACACCCGGGAGGT
>ORMF012163080.1_pt1 | contig 13494 bp, 10 predicted proteins | sample 1779871 | NCBI WGS metagenome assembly ORMF01 (sample SAMEA104232316, study PRJEB22302) | groundwater metagenome | biome: forest; feature: aquifer; material: groundwater | place: USA | collected 2011-08-07 | depth 5.4 m | reverse complement strand
TGAGAGGATCGGGGTCGGCGGCTCGACCCGGTGGATCTGGCCACTGTGGACCAGGGCCTTACACCCGCCACAGTCGCCCTCCGCACAGCGGGCATCGACGAGGCGGAGCCCCTGCCGGAGCGCGTAGTGCAGGATCGGCTCAGTCGCCTCACACTCAATCGTGAGGCCCAGCGGCTCAAACCGTACCGTGCGCTTCCGCGTCATCCTTCGTCTCTCCCCTGTGCGCGTCGGCCCTCTGTGCCGGTCACCGGCTCGCTGGGTGAGATAGCAACTCTCGTTCCACTTTTCGGTCGCGGGGGGGGGAGGGGATCAGAGATCTTCGGTCGACGTCGCCTGCCTACCCTGGTGGGCACGGTGACGGGTCGTCGGTGTGCCGGCAGCCACCCCTGGGGCGAACATCGCTTCGTCCGGCCACTGCACGGGGATCTTGAACCCGATATACTGCTCGATCGCGTCGAGCGACAGGACGTACTCCTCGTCAGCCAGGCTAATCGCCCTACCGGCCGCCCCGGCCCGTGCCGTCCGCCCGATCCGGTGGACGTAATCTTCCGGATCCTGAGGGAGATCGTAGTTGATCACGTGGCTGACCGCCTCGACGTGCAGCCCGCGGGAGGCAACATCGGTCGCCACCAGGATCGGCAGCGTACCCTCTTTGAACTTGGCTATGATCCGAAGGCGCTTGGACTGATCGATGCTGCCGCTGATCAGATCGGCCTGGAAGCCGCACCGGACCAGCTTTTCGGTGAGCCGCTCTACGCCTTGCCGGGTATTCGAGAAAATAAGAATCCGTTGCCATGTCTCGCGCTGCAGCAGCCAGCGCAACAGCCGGAATTTCTCCTTCTTCTCGACGTGAAAGAGCAGGTGCTCAACCTTATCCACCGTGACCTGTTCAGGGGAAATGGCGACCTTGATCGGGTTATTCATAAACTCATACGAAAGCTCCATCTCCCGAAATGAGAGCGTCGCCGAGAAGAGGAACGACTGCCGCTTATGGTAGGGGGGTAGCCGCCTCAGCAGGAAGCGAAGATCCTTGATGAAACCCATGTCGAACATCCGGTCGGCCTCGTCCACAACCAGCACCTCGACTTGGGAGAGCTCGTAGACCTTCTGCTTGAAGTAGTCAATGAGCCGCCCAGGCGTCCCGATGAGTATGTCCACGTTCCGTTGGAGCGCGTCCCGCTGTTTCTGGTAGTCCACTCCTCCATAGACAGCGAGCCGCGTCAGGCCGGTGAACCCGCCCAGCAGATCCGCATCCCACAGGATCTGCACGGCAAGCTCACGCGTGGGGGCCAGGATCAGGGCGCGGGGGGCGCCAGGAAGGGTGGGGCGTTTTGAACTGAGCAGTCTGACGAAGAGGGGGATCAGGAAGGCGGCCGTCTTGCCGCTTCCGGTCTGGGCTTGCCCGGCGACATCCTTTCCCGCCAGGGCAAGCGGCAGCGTCTCGGCCTGGATGGGCGTGCACCGGGTAAAGCCGACCGCCTCTATCCCTTTACGGAGCGGTCCAGGCAGTGACAAGGCATCAAAGGTCATACGCCGCTCCCGTACCAGACAGTCTCGGAAGGAGTTCCCGTAGGGTGTGCAATAGTCATCCAATTGTATCTTACAGGCGTGCGCATAATTGTGGCCATTATGCCTCTCATAATGGGGATTGACAAGATAAATCCACTGTGATAGAAAGATAGGGCTCTTTCTGGGAGCGGCCAGATGCAGTGTGTGACAGCAACGGATTGGACGACGACCGAAGCAATTCGGTAGCCCAGTGGCAACGTTATCCGGCAGCCTGGAAGACCTTGCCAAAGGGCTATTTCAACAGCCTGCCCGTTGGTTCCCCCATCGATGGCCTGCCATCCGGAAAGCGTTACGTGGAACAAGAGTTCGTCCTAACCCTTTAACTTTCTACGGAGGTAACAGTGAAGCTCAGAAACGTTGTGACAGGAACGCTCGTCTTATCCCTATTTTTCCTTGCAGGCTGCGGGGGAGAGGGAGGGGGAGCGAAAGGGGATCCCATAGTCGTGGCAGAGCAGTTTATGGATCTGTACTATCACAAAGCGAACATCCAGGAGGCGAAGGCGTTGGCTACACCCGAGATCGCCCAGAAGATCGAGCCGGCGCCCGGATCTCCCGCTGGAGACGCTTCAAAGGAGAAGGAAACGGGCCAGGAGATCTCGTACTTCCTGAAGGAAAAGAGCATGGAGGGGAAGCATTCGTACGCCCTGTATCTGATCACTATCACGAGAAAGGATGCCGAGCCCATTTACAAGACGACCGCCCTCTTCATAGATCTGATTGAAGGAGCCTGGAAGATTACCCTCTTTGATGAGAAGCTCCATGACGGACCACATCAGGAAGTAACGAAGGGCTGAAGGCGAGAGAGGCTGTAGGCTGTAGGCTTTTAGGTCTTGGAAACAAAAAGCCCCAGGGGAATTCCCCTGGGGCTTTTCTTCTTTCCTTCAGCCTATCTACCTTCAGCCTACAGCCTTATCCCCTACACTACAGCCTATTCTTTAGTACATATCCCCCATCCCGTGGCCACCCCCTGGCGGCATCGCCGGCATCTTCTCCTTCTCCGGAATATCGGTCACCATCGCCTCGGTGGTGATCATCAGTGAGGCGATACTCGCCGCATTCTGCAGCGCAATTCGAGCCACCTTGGTTGGGTCGATGATCCCGGCCGCCATCATATCTTCGTACGTCTCCGTCTCGGCGTTAAAGCCGTACGAACCGTCCTTCTCTCTGACCTTCTGGACGACAATCGAGCCCTCGACCCCTGCATTCTCTGCGATCTGACGGACCGGCTCCTCCAGTGCCCGCCGAATGATGTCGCCGCCAATCTTCTCGTCGCCTTCGAGCCTCAGCTTTTCGATCACCTTCGACGCCCGAAGCAAGGCCACGCCGCCGCCCGGGATGATCCCCTCTTCGACGGCCGCACGAGTTGCGTTCAGCGCATCCTCAACGCGAGCCTTCTTCTCCTTCATGGCAATCTCGGTAGCCGCTCCAACCTTGACGACCGCCACGCCGCCGGCGAGCTTGGCCAGCCGCTCCTGCAGCTTCTCCCTGTCGTAGTCCGAGGTCGTATCCTCGACCTGGGTCCGTATCTGCTTGATGCGAGCCTCAATCTCCTTCTGAGAGCCTGCCCCTTCGATGATGGTGGTATTCTCCTTGTCGATCACCACCTTCTTCGCCTTACCCAGGTCGTCCAACCGGATGTTCTCCAGCTTGACCCCCAGCTCCTCGGAGAGGACCTCACCGCCGGTCAGGACCGCGATGTCCTTCAGCATCTCCTTGCGCCGGTCGCCAAAGCCTGGAGCCTTAACCGCCGCACAGGTCAGGGTCCCGCGCAACTTGTTGACCACTAAGGTGGCCAGCGCCTCGCCCTCAACCTCTTCAGCAATCACCATCAGCGGCTTGCCCATCTTGGCGATCTGCTCCAGAATCGGCAGGAGATCCTTGAGGTTGCTGATCTTCTTTTCGTGGATCAGGATCAGAGGGTTTTCCAGTACCACCTCCATCCGCTCAGCATCGGTTACGAAGTAAGGCGAGGTGTAGCCTCGGTCAAACTGCATCCCCTCAACCACATCGAGAGTCGTTTCCATACTCTTGGCTTCTTCGACGGTGATGACCCCGTCCTTACCGACCTTCTCCATGGCATCGGCGATAAGGTCGCCGATCGTCTTGTCGTTGTTGGCTGAGATGGTGGCGACCTGGGAGATCTCCTTCTTCCCCTTGGTCGGCTTGGAGATTTTCTTCAGCTCCTCTACGACGCCCTCAACGGCCTTCTCGATTCCCCGCTTCAGCGCCATTGGGTTCGCGCCGGCCGTCACGTTCCTGATCCCCTCCCGGAAGATCGCCTGAGCCAATACAGTGGCGGTGGTAGTGCCGTCTCCGGCTATATCGGAGGTCTTGCTCGCCACCTCCTTCACCATCTGGGCGCCCATATTCTCAAAGCTATCCTCAAGCTCGATCTCCTTGGCCACCGTGACCCCGTCCTTCGTAATATTCGGGGCGCCAAACTTCTTGTCGATCACCACATTGCGCCCCTTGGGGCCCAGGGTCACCTTCACGGCACGGGCAAGGAGGTCAACACCTTTTTGAATCTTTCGCCTTGCCTCCTCATCGAACAGTAATTGCTTCGCTGGCATATCAGCTTTCCTCCCTAATCTGTATCAGTTCCCCGATCGGAGTCGGGGACAAGGTTTAACCGCGAAACGGCGATCTCGTCGTCAACGCCCTACAAACCTGCTATTGCAGGATGCATAGAACGTCTTCCTCCCGCATGATCAGCAATTCCTTGTCGTCGATCTTCACCTCCGAGCCGGAGTACTTGCCAAAGAGGATCTTATCGCCGGCCTTCACATCCATCGGCTGTCTTTTCCCATCATCGCCGACCTTACCTGGGCCAACGGCAATGACTTCACCTTCTTGAGGTTTCTCTTTCGCACTGTCGGGAATGATGATCCCGCCCTTCCTGATCTCTTTCTCTTCCAGACGCTTCACCAGGATTCGGTCGTGCAGTGGCTTCACCTTCACGATCCCTTGCTCCTTTCTCCCTGTCTGCTATCTGCCGACAGGCAGGCGCGGAGCAGATGTGCTCCGACAACTCCCTGCCAGTGCAATACACGCAGACAGGCAATACGGTTTACCTCAACGCACCCAACAACGATCTCTCCCTCGCAACGATTCTGTTAGCACTCTCATGAAGTGAGTGCTAAGGCAGTATAGGCGCTTTGACCCTCATTCGCAAGGCCAAACGATCGGATATATCGGATGAAAGTTGGAAATAATGGCCATTAGAAGAGGTTAAATCAATTATTGAGCTGTTTATCGCTGAAATATGCAGATGTTCTTTATGGTGATCTGTCTTTTAGGTTCGACCAAGGGCCCGAAGGAGTCACCCCTATAAGTCAGATCAATGCAGCTTCAGGCGGGAACCCGCTCGCAAAACTCTCGCTCTCGTAACCACTTAGATAAATAGACTGTAGGCTTTTAGACTGTAGGAACGCGCACAGATGAGCCAAGCGTTTTCCGAGTGCGACGCGACAATAATGGAGGCTGAAAAGGTTCTGGGCGCCTTGAGTCGGCCCGTGCGCAAAGACTAATAGCCTTCAGCCTAAACACCTTGCAGCTACTCGCTCGCATGCAATGTGCTGAAGCGGTTCTATCCATTCTTCATTCCCCTACCGCAGAGACCTTGATCTACCCACGCGCGCCCAATGCTTCCTTTTGGCTGATAATGGTCTTGACAGTATTCTGCGCTGGAACCTATACTCCTTCAACGCAGGTGGATAGACTGAAGGCTGAAGACCGAATGGAAGAGGAAGTTATATCTAAAAGCCTTCAGCCTTCAGTCTAAGCCCCTAACTGCTGACTGCTGAACGCTATTTTTTCTAAGGAAGGTATATGAAAGCCGTTATCATGGCCGGCGGATTCGGAACGCGACTGCGTCCGCTAACGATTAGCATCTCCAAGCCGATGATCCCAATGGCTACCAAGCCAATGATGGAGTACATTGTGGCGCTCCTCAAGGATCACGGCTTTGACGATCTCATCACCCTCCTCTACTTCCAGCCAGAGGTCATCGAGCGCTACTTCGGCGACGGTAGCGAATTCGGCGTCAGGATGGTGTATGCCGCTGCCACCGAGGACTACGGCACAGCCGGAGCGGTCAAGAACGCCGAGGCCTTTCTCGACGATACCTTCCTGATCATCAGCGGCGATCTCCTCACTGATTTCGATCTCACGGAGGCGGTCAAGTTTCACAAGGATCGCGGCGCCCTGGCCACCATCGTCTTAACCAGGGTCGAGAATCCGCTCCAGTACGGCGTGGTCATTACGTCTCACGATGGCCGCATCACACGCTTCATGGAGAAGCCGAGTTGGAGCGAGGTCTTTAGCGACACCGTCAACACCGGCATCTATATCCTCGAGCCCGAGGTACTCGCACTAATTCCAGCCGGGAAGGAGTTCGACTTCAGCCGTGATCTGTTCCCGAAGCTCTTGAATGAGGGCCGCGCGCTGTACGGGTATGTGGCGACAGGATACTGGAAGGACGTGGGTGATCTGATCGAGTATCGCCTTGCGCATCAGGATATCCTGGCCGGCATGGTGAAGGTCACACTACCAGGGAAGCTGGTGGAGGGGCTTGACAAGCCGATCTGGCTTGGGGAGGGGAGTCGCGTCGATTTTACTGCGTCGTTGAAGGGCGGCGTCCTGATCGGCAAACACACACAGGTCGGGCCAAACGTCCACATTACGCGTAGCGTCATCGGCGACAACTGCGTCATTGAGGATGGGGCCGTCATCGTTGGATCGGTTCTCTGGAACAACGTCTTTATCGGTCCCCGCGCCGTCCTGAAGGAGAACATTGTCGGTCGTGGAAGCGAGATCAAGGCACACGCTCGCCTCTTTGAGGGCGCGCTGATCAGCGATCAGTGCAAGGTCGGCGAGGGGTCAGTGGTCAAGGCCGACGTGAAGGTCTGGCCCCATAAGGTGGTAGAGGACGGGGCCATCCTGGCCACCAGTTTGGTCTGGGGGCAGAAGTGGTCCCGCTCTCTGTTCGGGGCCTACGGTGTGACCGGGTTGGCGAATCTTGAGATCTTGCCTGAGTTTGCCGCCAAGCTCGGGGCCTGCTTTGGGGCGACTCTCCGGATGGGCGCGATCGTCCGCACCAGCCGTGATTGTCACCAGGCCTCTCGCATGATCAAGCGCGCGATCATCAACGGTCTCCTCTCCTCCGGCGTGGATGTGCACGATTTCCGCGTCGTCCCTATCCCGGTGGTCCGGTACCAGATGGGCGCTCGCGGCGCGGTGGGTGGTGTGCACGTCCGAAAATCTCCCTTCGATCCCGAGCTGATCGACATCCAATTCTTCGATGAGCGCGGAATGGACATCTCGTCCAGTTGGGAGAAGAGCATCGAACGATCCTTCTTCCGGGAAGACTTCCGCCGCGCGAAGATCGATGAGATCGGCCACCTCTCTCTCCCTGTGTACGACGTGGAATTGTACCAGGAGGGGGTACTGAGCGTTATCGATCGGGGTGCGCTGCGCCGTCGTGGCTTCCGGATCGTGATCGACTATGCCTATGGTTCGTCCTCCATCATCTTCCCCCAGATCCTTGGGAGGTTGGGGTGTGAGGTGATTGCCCTGAACGCGTATCTGGATCCGGGTAGAATCACCAAGAGCGCGGAGGGCTTCCACCGTTCGTTGCAACAACTGTCGGAGATCGTTAGAAGTCTGGGGGCTGACCTGGGGATCATGCTCGACACCGGGGCAGAGAAGATCTTCGTGGTGGATGACAATGGCGATCTATTGAACGATGACCTGGCATTGGCCCTCGTGGCCCTACTGGTAATGCGGACCCATCCTCCAGGGGTGATCGGTATTCCCATCACCGCCAGCTCAGCCATTGAGGATCTGGCCCGCGACCAGGGTTTTCGGGTCATCAGAACAAAAACGGCCCCGCGCGCGTCGACGGAAGCGGCAACCCAGGAGGGCGTCGTCTTCGTGGGCGACGGTTTCGGCGGTTTCATCTTCTCGCAGTTCCAACCGGTCTTTGACGGAATGCTCGCTACCCTCAAGCTCCTGGAAATGTTAGCCGCTCAGGACCTTCGGTTGCATCAACTGATCCGATCCATTCCGCAGCGTTTCCGGTGCCGCGAGCAGATCCCATGCCCCTTGGAGCGAAAGGGCGGGACGATGCGGGCACTCATCGCCGATACTGCAGATGAGCAGGTCGAACTGGTGGACGGGGTGAAGGTCCATCTTGGCAGCGACTCCGTGATCCTCTATCCGGATCAAGACCGGCCGTATTTCCACATCATCGCCGAAGCCAGTACGCGCGGGCGGGCAGAGGCCCACTTGGCTCGGTATCGAGAAGTCCTCGCGCACTGCATGAAGGGTAGCCTGCCGGAGATCGCCCCGTGAATCCCATCCGGTTCGGTACCTCCGGCTGGCGCGATGTCATCGCCGACACCTTCACCTTTGCCAATGTTCGCCTCGTGACGCGCGCCATCGCGGAATATCTGCTCGCCGAGGGAGCAGATAACCCGCAGGTAGTCGTGGGGTACGACACCCGCTTTCTCTCGGAAGCCTTCGCGGCCGAGGCGGCGGCGGTCTTGGCAGCTCACGGAATTCGGGTCTGGCTCACTGATCGGGATGCGCCGACGCCCGTTATCGCTTATGAAGTGCCCCGCCGCGGCGCTGCAGGCGGTCTGAACATTACCGCCAGCCACAACCCCCCCGAATATAACGGGCTCAAATTCTCCGGCCCCTCAGGCGGCCCGGTTCCTCCCGCGGTCACCGATCGAATCGAAAAGAGAGTCCAGGAGCTACTGGCACAACCCGAGGTCCAATACCCCTCTCTCGCAGCCTTAGAGGCCAAGGGACTCGTAGCGCGGATCGACCCGCGGCCGACATACCTGAACCGACTGCGGGAGCTGGTAGATCTCAACGCGATTGCAGCAGCACGCCTGAAGGTGGCAGTCGACCTGCTCTACGGGACCGCCAGGGGCTACCTGGACGAGATCCTACGCGAGGCCGGGTGTGACGTGCAGACCCTGCACGGATCCAGGAATCCCGCTTTCGGCGGTCTGGCGCCGGACCCCTCGGAGATGAACCTCCGGGAGCTGACGACGGTCGTGCGAGCCGGCGGATTTCATCTCGGGTTGGCCACCGATGGTGATGCCGATCGATATGGGATTATTGACAAGGACGGCGGCTTCATCGAGCCCAACTATATCCTGGCCCTGCTCCTGAGACACCTGACCACAACTCGCGGGTGGCGTATGGGGGTGGCTCGATCGGTGGCCACAAGCCATCTGGTCGATGCGGTGGCCCGGCTGCAGGCGGTCCCAGTGTATGAAACCAAGGTCGGCTTCAAATACCTTGGTGAACTCATCACCCAGGGAAAGGTCGCGCTCTGCGGCGAGGAAAGCGCCGGCCTGTCAATCCGGGGGCACGTGCCCGAAAAGGACGGAATTCTCGCCGCCCTCTTAGTGGCAGAAATGGTGGCCATAGCCGGTGGCCCCGGCGTCCAGAGCCTTCTCGATGCGCTCTATGCCGAGGTGGGGGGCGCGATTTACGCTCGCCGCCTGAACCTCCATCTGACGCGAGAGCAGCAAGAGCGCGTAGCCCTGCATTTGAAGGACTTACCGACGCAGGTGACCGGACTTGCCGTAGTGGAGGTGAGTACGCTGGACGGCACGAAGCTGCTGCTTGAGGACGGCAGTTGGTTCCTCGTGCGGCCTTCAGGAACAGAGCCGGTGGTGCGTCTCTACCTGGACGCGCATTCCGAGGCGCAGATCGAGGAGTTGACGGCGGCGGCGCGGGCGTTCCTCGAGGTCTGAGCCGTAGGTGGAGTTAAGGATGCGGACGGGACAGGTTATCGCCAGCGCGCAGGAGGAGCTCGCAGCGGCGAGGAGCGCTCGCAAACGGCGGCTCGTCTTCGTCGTCGTCGTTCTGGCGATTCTGATCGCGGCTTCCTCTGTGGGCGGGAAGAAGAGCCTCATTAAGGTCTTTCAGATGAGCAAGACCAGGACCGAGCTTCAGCAGGAGATCAAACGGCTCAGGCAGGTCAACGAAGAGATCACTCGGGAGATCCAGGCCCTCGCCCACAATCCGAGTCAGGTCGAGGCGATTGCTCGCGAGGATCTCGGGCTGGTGAAACCGGGCGAGATCGTTTACCAGTTCGGTCCGCAGAGGCTAACCACTGCTCTGCCGGCCCCCTCCCGTTGAGGCGCGGTGCCATCCTTCATCCGATCTCTCCGCGTACCTTCAGGATCATGATAAGGCCGTATTATGTTCGGACCTGACTTTTGCGCTTGACAAAGCTCAGCAGTTTTGTGAATCTATACCCTCAGCGTGTGTTGTGTGGTTGGGGTAACGGTTAGGGGCCTCAGGGATGTAACTCCTCGGTAGCGCGGTGCTCGGCCACCGAGGCGGATCCTCGATGCACTGCTCAGTTAACACTCGCAATAATATAAAGGAGAAGATGGCAGATGGCAGGAATGGCTCAGGTATGGTTGAATATCCTTATGACGCCGATGGGGGCTCTCGGAGGGCTTATTGGGCTTGTATGTCTTGCTCTTTTCGCTCGGTGGGTCTTTAAGGATTAGCCACGGAAATAACGCTGCCCCACTCGAATCTTCTGCCTCATCTCGTACGTAAGAGAGGATCGAAGGCCTACAGGAGGGCTTTCGGTCCTCTCTGTCCAACTAAGTGTCTCAGCATTGAAGAATCAGTACCGATCTAACTATCTGTTCCTCCCGGCGCCGCCTTATGGCAACTTCGTTACGCGCGCTCGCGACTATTGCCATAAGGAGCCCCGCTCAAATTCACTGCATCACGTTAGAGCGGCACCAGCCTCTACCTGACGAGCGATCTGCCGCCTCCTAAGCTGCTTCTCTGCGTTGCTTTGCTCGTATGCATTGGCATCTCTGCGAGAAATTGGTTGCGACCACTCTTCTACGCCAGGGGGGGGAGCGCCACTCACGTCTAACAACTGGCCCTTCGGTGCGCCAAAAGCTCTTGCCAAAGGTTCACGATCCGACTACACTAGGACGTTAAACTCCAGTGGATAGTGGGCCTACCGTTGATGATTAGCATTGTGTAGCGCCAAGGGGAGAGGCGACAGTGAAGCGCGTAAGCATTCTTGGTTCAACAGGGACTATCGGGGTCAAGGCTCTGGCAATGATCGATCTGCACCGCGACTCCTTTGAGGTAGTTGCCCTTGCGGCCAGGGATAATATCGATCTTCTGGAACAGCAGATCAGGCGGTTCTCTCCCCGCGTTGTCGCTGTCGGAACCTCTAAGGGCGCGACAATCCTGAAAGATCGGGTGAAAGACGTACCCGTTGAGATCGGGTGGGGGGACGAGGGGGTACTGAATGTCGCCACGGCGCCGGAGGCCGACATCGTCCTCTCCGCGATAGTGGGCGCGGCGGGCCTGCTTCCGAGCCTCGCCGCCATCAAGGCGGGGAAGGACATTGCCCTCGCCACGAAAGAGGTCATGGTCATGGCGGGGGAGCTGGTGATCGCCGAGGCCCGAGCACGGGGCGTTCGGCTCCTTCCCGTCGACAGCGAGCATTCGGCCATCTTCCAGTGCCTGGGGGGGCAACATAGCTGTGCGCACTTGAAGCGGGTCCTCTTGACTTCCTCGGGCGGACCGTTCCGTCAGCGCCCGAAAGGAAGCTTCGCGAGTATTACTCCGAAAGAGGCGCTGCAGCACCCGACATGGATCATGGGGAAGAAGATTACTATCGATTCGGCTACCCTCATGAATAAGGGACTGGAAGTCATCGAAGCCAGTTGGCTCTTTTCCCTCACGCCGCAACAGATCGACGTGATTATTCACCCACAGAGCATCATCCATTCGATGGTGGAGTTCATGGACGGTTCGATCCTGGCTCAGATGGGGGTGACGGACATGGGACTGCCGATCCTGTACGCCCTCTCATACCCTGACCGGCTCCCGACTCCACTGCCGCCCCTTGATTTACACGCCCTGTCGGCTTTGACCTTCGAACCTGTTGACCACGAAAGGTTCCCCTGCGTTGGATTCGCCTATCAGGCGCTCCAGGCGGGTGGAACCTATCCGGCCGCTCTCAACGCAGCCAACGAAGTGGCGGTGGACCTGTTTCTCTCCAGCCGGATCACCTTCCCTGACATTCCCGCCCTCATCGCCAAGACGATGGACAGCCACCGGGGTCGCAAGATCGATTCTCTTGAAGATGCCCTGGATGCCGATCGCGAGGCCCGGCGGCTGGTTCTGGCGGCACTGCAGGCGTAAGATGAGGAGAAGGACTTGCACGCTGGCATGATGGCCTCGGTATCTACGGTTGCCCTCAGTCTCTTGGATGTGGTCGATCTTCGGGTGTACCTCGCGTGGATCGTCGTCCTGGGCACGCTCATCTTCGTCCACGAGCTCGGTCACTTCCTGGTCGCCAAGCGGGCGGGGGTCAAGGTATTAAAATTCTCCCTCGGTTTTGGCCCAAAAATCATCGGGCTCACGCGTGGCGGGACCGAATATCTCCTATCCGCCATCCCGCTTGGAGGCTATGTCAAGATGCACGGTGAGGATCCCAAAGAAGAGGTGGCCGACTCGGAAGGATCGTTTTCCGCAAAACCTCTCGGGTGGCGCTCGCTGATCATCCTGGCTGGCCCTGTATCCAATCTTCTTCTGGCCGTCGCCATCTTCTGGGTTATCTTCACGATCGGTGTCCCGACCCTCGCTACCAAGGTGGGGGAGGTGATGCAGGACTTTCCGGCTCACGAGGCCGGCGTCCTGACCGGCGATCGAATCAAGGCGATCGACGGGTACCCCGTTGAGAAGTGGGAGGAGTTGGCAACCCAGATCCATAAAAGCCCCGGGCGGCCTGTTCGCCTGACAGTCGAAAGAGCGGGAGACCGGTTTGATCTGGTGGTGACCCCAAAAGCCACTCGCCAGAAGAACCTCTTCGGGGAGGAACAGGAGATCGGTCTGCTTGGGATCGCACCAGCGGAAGAGTTCCTGATCGAGCGAACCAATCCAGCCACCGCATTCGGCAGAGCGATCTACCAGACGTACTTTGTCAGCCGCATGGTCCTGCTGACCTTTGTAAAGATGATCCAGGGCGTTGTCCCGGCCAAGACGATTGGCGGACCGCTTCTGGTGGCGCAGATGACCGGCCAGCTGGCGCGTCAGGGCATCTTGCCTCTCCTGACTTTTACCGCCGCCCTATCCATTAACCTGGCGATCCTGAATCTGCTGCCGATCCCTGTTCTGGATGGAGGGCACCTACTCTTCTCGCTGATTGAAGCCGTTCGCGGTAAACCAGTCAGCCTGCAGAAGCGAGAGATGGCCCAGCAGGTTGGGATGGCCCTGTTGGTAGCCCTGATGATTTTTGCCTTCTACAACGATATCTTCCGTCTGCTTGGAAAACAGTAAGCAGATAAGCGCTCAGCGATCAGCTTTCAGCGGTCGGCACCGAGCGGAAGAGGCTGAAGGTAGATAGACTGTGAAGGCTTTAAGGATTCTTCAGTCTTCAGTCTAAATACCTGCTTTTAGCGCTGATGGCTGAACGCTTGCTTGAGAGTGAACCATGATTGAAAGACGTAAGACACGGCAGATTCAGGTTGGACCAGTCAGGGTCGGCGGTGACGCGCCGGTGTCGGTCCAATCGATGACGAAGACCGATACGCGGGACGTCCTGGCTACGGTAGATCAGATCTGGGCATTGGAGGCGGCCGGGTGTGATATCGTGCGGGTCGGTGTCCCTGACAAAGACGCCGCAGAAAAACTGGGCGAGATCCGCAAGCAGATCCGGATCCCCTTGATTGCCGACATCCACTTCGACTACAGGCTCGCCCTGATTGCCCTCGAGCAGGGAGTAGACGGCCTCCGTCTCAACCCCGGCAACATCGGGGACCGTTCTCGCGTGGAAGAGATCGTCAAGGTGGCAGCCGAGCGAAAGATTCCGATCCGCATTGGCGTGAACGCCGGATCTCTGGAAAAGGACCTGCT
>ORMF010681719.1_pt1 | contig 13500 bp, 14 predicted proteins | sample 1779871 | NCBI WGS metagenome assembly ORMF01 (sample SAMEA104232316, study PRJEB22302) | groundwater metagenome | biome: forest; feature: aquifer; material: groundwater | place: USA | collected 2011-08-07 | depth 5.4 m | reverse complement strand
TATTCACGTCGGCGCTTCGGTCGCATGATGGCCGCACTGCCGCTGTCGGCACTTGCGCAGCAGCGTCAGGACCCGCCCGTCACCCTCGTCAATGGCGGGCAGTTCGGCGTCGAAACATTCAGATTCCAGGACCTTCCGCCGTCCGCGGACCCGCGCATCGTCCCGACCATCATCAGCCACATGCGGGACGTCGGCATCGCCGAATGCGAAATCATGTCCGCGCATATCGAGCCGTTCCCTGGCGTTTCGACGGGATGGTGGGTGCAGGCCCGCCGCGCCCCGGGTTTCGCGCAGTTGCGGGAGGACGCGCGCCGGTGGCGCCTCACGGTCGGCATCGATCACTACGCGCGCATCCGCCGCCAGTTCGAAGAGGCGGGGCTGCGGATGTATCTCTACAACGTGAACTTCAACGAGACGTTCACGGACGCCGAGCGTGACCGAACCTTCGAAGCCGCCAAAGGACTAGGCGCTGAGGGGTTCAGTTCGTCGACCGTCATCAGCGAGGCGCGGCGCCTCGTGCCCTTCGCTGAACGCCACCAGATGTTCGTCGCGATGCACAACCACAACAATCTGGTGGACGCCGACCAGTTCGCGACACCTGAAAGCTTCGAGACGGCGCTGGCGCTCTCGCCGTATTTCAAGGTGACGCTCGACATCGGTCACTTCACCGCGGGCAACCAGGACGCGGTCGCCTTCATACAGAAGCATCATGCCCGCATCGTCAACATCCACGTGCGCGACCGCGAGCGCAACAACGGCCCGAACCGTCCCTTCGGGCAGGGCCATACGCCGATCCGCGAGGTGCTCAGGCTGATCAGGGACGAGCGGTATCCGATTCGCTGTTATCTCGAGTACGAGTACGGGTCGTTCCGGTTCTCGGTCGAAGAAGTCAAACGATGCCTCGACTACTGCCGGCAGGCGCTCGCGTAGCCATTCTTCTCTGCGCGCTGCCGGGAGCGGTTCTCATCGCGCAGTCCACGACGGCCGGTGTGCCCGACGCCGGAGGTTATCCGGCGCCGACGGCGGCGCTCGAGCGCGGCCGGGCCGTGTACGTGCTGAATCACTGTCACTTCTGTCACGGCACTGATCTCCGGCGCGCCGTGATGGGCGCCAGCGATCTCCTTCGTAGTGCGCTGGTCGGCGCCGATCAGAACGGCGAGCTGCTGGGGGCCGTCGTGCGGGCGGGGCGTCCGAATCTGCAGACCGCGATGCCGCGGTACAATCTCACTCCGTTGGAGCTGACTGACCTGGCGCAGTACATCCACTACCTGCGCAAAGCTGGCCGCTACGCCGACCTGACGTCCCGACCACTCACCGGCGGAGACAGCACGGCGGGGCAACTGTACTTCGCGCGGCGGTGCGCATCCTGTCATTCGACCGACGGCAATCTGAAGGGACTCGCATCGAAGTACGACGCGGGGACGCTGCAGGCGCAGGTGATTCGACCGCGCGCCTTCGCCACGCCCGACGGGCCGGCTGCTGCCGGACGGTCCGACCACCTGCAATTGCTCGAGCAGTATGGCGACGCAGACGTCGCAAATCTTCTGGCGTATCTGGAACCCGCCACGCGATGATGCGCCGCGCGTCGCCTCGGGTTGACCCCCGAGCCGAACCGAAGATAGGTATTCGCGGTATTGAACCGGCCTTCCAGTTCGCCTAGTATGTGCAATCGATTACACCCGACTGTGAGGCCACTGTGACAAGTCGACGAGCCGGCGTGATCGTGACCATGTTCGGGATCGTATGGTGCGTCGCCGCCCTCTCTTCACAGGGGCAGGGCGACGGCGGATTCGTCGCGTACCCGCAGCGGCCGCCCGGTGATCCCGCCGCGATTGAACGCGGCAAGGCGAGTTACGGTGTCAATTGCGTCTTCTGTCACGGCGCCGACGCGCGTGGCGGAGACGGTGGGGGACCGAACCTACTGCGATCGGCGATGGTACTCAACGATCAGAATGGCGAGGTGATCGGGCCGGTGATCCGGCAGGGCCGCGGCGCCATGCCCCCGTTCATGTTGACGGACGCCCAGGTGCAAGACATCTCCGCGTTCCTGCATAGCTTCACCGTCAGCAGCCGCACCGGACCGACCCGCCTGAACATCCTCGTCGGCGATCCGAAGAAAGGCGAGGCCTACGTGGCCTCCACGTGTCTGTCGTGCCACACCACCGCTGGCCTTCGGCAGTTCGCCGCCAAGCTCGAGGATCCCAAGATGCTCCAGCAGATGTGGATCATGCCTGGCAATCCCGGTGGGCGGGGCGGTGGCGCCGCGCCAATCCCGGCACCGCCGATTCTGGCGACGGTCACGCTTCCGTCAGGAGAAGTCGTGAAGGGACGCCTGAGCCGCGTCGACGACTTCGTCGTCAGTCTGACCCAGGTGGATGGCACACATCGGACGTTCCGCACCGCCGGAACGGCGACGAAAGTGGAGATTCATGACCCGTTGACGCCGCACAAGGAAATGCTGCGGAAGTACACGGACGCGGACATTCACAATGTGACGGCGTATCTCGCATCCCTCAGGCCACAGCCATGAAGAAGCTGCTGATTTCGTTCATCGTCCTGGGCGCGGCCGTCGTCCTGTCGGCACAGAACGTCAACCGCGAGACGCTGCTCAAGCCGCTCACGGAGGCGTGGCCGACGTATTCCGGCGATTACTCCGGCAAGCGCTTCAGCGGCCTCACGCAGATCAACCAGACCAACGTCAGGAACCTGACGCTCGCCTGGACCCGCCGGCTCGTGGCGGGACCGGGACCGACCGGAGCGCAGCCTGTGGACACGCCTCCCGTGATCACGGGCGGCGAAGGAGACGTCGTCTTTGGCGGGGCGACGATCGTCAAGGGATCGATTCTCGCGGTCGATGGGGTGCTGTACGTCACCGCGCCCGACAACGTCTGGGCTCTCGACTCGCACGACGGCCACCTGCTGTGGCGGTACTTCTGGAAGACGAAGGGCGGCACGCACATCGGCAATCGCGGCGCCGGTATCTGGGGCGGGTACCTGTTCTTCGTCACGCCCGACAACTATCTGATCTCGCTCGAAGCCCGGACCGGCAAGGAGCGATGGCGCAAAGAGCTCGCGAGTTTCCAGGAACAGTATTTCCACACCATGGCGCCGATGGTGATCGACAACCACGTGCTCGTCGGATCGAGCAACGATCTCGACCGGCCCGGCTTCCTGCACTCCTTCGATCCCGTGACCGGGGATCTGCAATGGAAGTGGTACGCCACGCCGCAGAACCCCGGAGATCCCGGGCTCGACACCTGGAAGAACCTCGACGCGGCCAGGCACGGCGGCGGTCATCCATGGGTGCCGGGCTCCTATGATCCGGAAACGCGCCTCTACATCATCGGCACCGGCAACCCGACGCCTGCGTACACGTCGGCGCCGCGCGGAGAGGGGCTGGAGAACCTCTTCACGTGCGCCCTTGTTGCGATTCACGTCGATACCGGAAAGATGGCGTGGTACTACCAGACATCACCGCATGACACGCACGACTGGGATTCCGCGCAGACGCCCGTGCTGGTTGATGGTGAATTTCGCGGCCGCCCGCGTAAGATGGCGTTGACGGCGGCGCGCAACGGCTACTTCTTCGTCGTCGACCGCGTCACTGGTGAGCACTTGCTCACGAGCAAGTTCTCGGTCTCGGCCAATTGGGCGCGGCCCGAATTGAATGCGAAGGGCCAACCGGTCCGGATTCCTGAAAAGGACCACCACATTGCCGGTGCGCTCGTCTCGTCGGCCAACCAGGGAGCCGCGAACTGGCCGCCCCCATCGTTCAGTCCTCAGACCGGTCTCTTCTACGTGCCCACCGCGGAAACCTATGCTCTGTACTACCTGACCGAACCGGATCCGCGCGGCGCGCTCGGGTTGGGCGGCAAGGAAGAAATGGGCGTGGGAACGGCCGGCAGCTATCTGACGGCGATTGATTACAAGACCGGAAAAATTGCCTGGAAGCGGCGGTACCGGACGAATCTGAACACAGGCCTTGGCACCGGACTCCTGACGACCGCCGGCGGCCTGCTGTTTGCCGGCGACGTCTCGGGCAACTTCGTCGCCTACGATCCGAAGAACGGCAATCCACTGTGGCACGCGCAACTCGGCGCCGCCACGACCAACGCTCCACAGACCTACGTCATGGACGGCAAGCAGTACGTGCTGGTGGCCGCGGGCGAGACGCTCTACGCGTTTGCCCTGTATTGATGGACTTGTAACCGATTACAACGCGTGGTATATTCCCGCCGCTTTGGGCCTCGTGGTCCATCTGGAGAGGGGAATCATGAACGCTCGCCTTAGGCTCGCTGCCTGCGCCATGGTCGCTTCGATTGCTGCCGGGACTCCGGCGCTCGCCCATCACTCGTTCACGATGTTCGAAATGGACAAGGACGTCACGTACAAAGGCGTCGTGGTCGATTACACGTGGGTCAATCCGCACGTGCACATCACGGTCGATATCAAGCCGGGCCCCGACGTCGATCCTGCGACAGTCGGCACCTGGGACGTGGAGGGCGGCTCCACCAACATCATGGGCCGGCAGGGATGGACGCGCGCCACGCTGAAACCGGGTCAGCAGATGACGTTCGTCGGCCATCCGATGCGCGATGGCTCGAAGGGCGTGTCGCTCTTTTACATGGTCACACCGGACGGCAAGCGGATGTATCACGACATCGCCCGTCCCAAAGGCGAAGGGGAGAAATAGCAATGTACTCACGTCGCGAATTCGGCAAGACGGCGCTCGCCGGCGTCGCGCTCTCTGTCATCCCGTCGCTGGCGCGGACGTCCTCGGCGATGGTCGCTCGCGGCGTGAAGGTCGGCTTGATTACCGGCAGCCTGAATCCGCTGCCCGAGCTCGCCGGACGCGACCAGATCGACGTGATCATCGAACAGTGCCGCGCGCTTGGCGTCGTCGACGTCGAGCTCGTGACGGTGTTTCCCCAGGGCCAGCCTCAGATCGTCAGCGGCGGGCGCTTCGGCCAGCCGCCCGCGGCCGGTCAGCGAACCCCGGATTTCGAAAAGTCGCGGCAGGCGCTGCGCGAATGGCGCCTCGCCCTCCCGCTCGATCGATTCCGCGAGGTGCGCCAGAAGTTCGATGCCGCCAAGCTGAATCTCTTCTCATACGTCCAGACGATCGACGATGACATGACGGATGCGGAGATCGACGCGGTATTCAAGCAGATGCAGGCTCTGCGCGTGCCGATGTTCACGACGAATCAGACACGCGTCGGGATGGGCCCCCGCGTCGCGCCCTTCTCCGAGAAATACAACATCAAGGCGGCGTGGCATCCGCACGCGCAGATCCACGACCCGAACGAAGTGGCGACCCCGGAGAGCATGGAAAAGCTGATCGGCATGTCGAAGTCCTTCGTCCTCAACCTCGACATCGGCCATTTCACGGCGGGCAACAACGACGCGGTCGCGTTTCTCCGCAAGCACCACGAGCGGATTACGCACCTGCACATCAAGGATCGCAAGCGGATGGACGGGCCGAACGTGCAGCTCGGGACCGGCGATACGCCCATCAAGGAATGCGCGACGCTCGTCCGCGACAACAAGTGGCCGATCATGTTCATCCTCGAGCGTGAATACCGCGACGCGCCGGGCACGGCCGTCGAGCAGACGCGCTGGCAGTTGAACTACGTGAAGGGCCTCCTGGAGGCGTAGTGCACGCGCCGATCATCGCGCTCCTCGCCGGTGTTGCGATGCTCGGCCAGGAGGCGCCGGCCGCGCGGCCGGCGCCGATCGACGTGTCGGCCCACTGGAGGAACTGACGTGCGTCACTTGTTGCTCATTGCCGTGTTTGGCCTTATCGCCGTGCCCGCAGGGGCGGCGCAGCAGCCGGCCCTGCCGGATCTCACTGACGGATGGGTGCGGATCGATACCGAAGGGTCGGGAGCGTTTGACGGACTCACGTCGAAGTTTGCACCTGCGGTCCTGACACCGGCCGCGGCCGCCGAGCTCAAGAAGGCGGCCCAGCCGCAGCGGCGTTTCGATTACGCGCGCGACGCGTCCACGCCGAAGGCCGAAGGCGAGGCGTATATCGTCACGGAAGGACGCTGTAATCAGGCGCTCGGTGGAGGCGTGCCGCTCGAACCCAACTCAGCGGCGTTTTTCATGACGCAGAGTCGCGACAAGGTGCTCATCACGCGCGAAGGAGCCGGCGCGCGGCATCTCTACCTGGATGGGCGTCCCCATCCGAGCCTTGCCTCGTGGACGCCCACGAACCAGGGGCACTCCGTTGCCCGCTACGAGCAGGGCGATCTCATCGTCGAGACGAGAGGGATCGTTGCTGGCAATGTCACGGCCGGAGGCCGTCGAACCCCGGAAACGACCATGACCGAACGGTTTCATCTGTCGCCGGGCGGTCAGCGTCTCACGATCACGTATACGTGGACGGATCCAAAAATCTACATGAAGCCGCATTCCTATGCGATCCACTTCGATCGCCTGCCCGCGGGAAGCTATGCGATCGAAGACTGGTGCGACGCGTCGGATCCGCGGACCTCGCAGTCCATCGTCGTGCCGAAGCAACTGCCGTGACGCGCGCCAGAAAGAGGGGGATAGGGATGAGAACGCTGGGATCGATGGCCATCGCGCTGGTGCTGGCCGCCCCCACCGCGTCCGCGCAGCAGCGCGACATCAGCGGCAACTGGGAGCTTCCGGTCGATGGCCGGAGCGTGCCTGCCGTAAAGCTCGCGCCCGGTGTCACGCGTGCCGTGCTCGACGAGGTCGCCGCAAAAGATGCGCGCTCGATCAGGTGGTGCCATGCGCTCGGCATGCCGTTCACGATGGCGGACCACGGACGGCCGATCGAGATCCGCCAGGGCCCGCGCTATCTCACCATCGTGGCCGAGTCGACACTGACGCCCGTTCGGTATCTGTATCTGAGCCGTACCGACCACATCAACAAAGAGGAATTCGAGCCGACGACGAGCGGCGACTCAGTCGCGCGCTGGGACGGCGATGCCCTCGTCGTCGACACGGTCGGGTTCTCGGGCACCAAGGGACTGCTCGCGATACCGGGGGGCGGGTATCGCACAGAAGCGACGCACCTCACTGAGCGGTATCGTCTGCTGAACAACGGAGCCATCCTGTCGGTGACGTTTACGTGGGAGGATCCGACCGTCTTCCTGGCGCCGCACACCTACGAGTACCGATACCAGCGGCTGCCGGCCAGCTACGAGCCACGCGCGCCGCTGCCGTGCGACGCATTCGACCAGGCGCGGGTCGCTTTCCTCGGGCAGAAATAAACGTGCGCGTCATTGCCCTGGTGCTCGTGCTCGCGGGCGTGACGACCTTCGCCCAGCAGCGTGCCGCCGAGCCCGACCTGGAAGGCGGCTGGGTGCGCATCGATGCCGACGGCTCGGGCAGCTTCGGCGGACTGACATCGAAGTTTCCCCCGGCCGTCCTCACACCCGAGGCGGCGGCGCAGATCAAGAAGACGCCGCCTCCCGCACCACGGTTTGACTACGCGCGCGACCCTTCGCAGCCGAAACCGCCGGGCGAGGCGTACATCGTCACAGACGGCAATTGCCGCCTGCCTTCGGGCGTGGAGCCGAACTCCGCAGCGTTCCATATCGTGCAATCGCGCGACGAAATTCTGATACTCCGCGAGAACCCTGACCCGGGCCGTCGCATATTCATGGACGGCCGCGGCCATCCGGACCTCCGCCGATGGACCCCCACGCCCACCGGTCATTCCGTTGGCCGTTACGAGGGTGGGGAGCTTGTCGTCGAGACGATCGGGCTGGCCGGTGGCGGCGTGCCGGCGGGCGGATTGCGAACCCCGGAGACGCGGTTGACCGAGCGCTATCGCGTGTCGCCTGATGGAACGCGCCTCACGATTACGTATACATGGCAGGACCCGAAGATCTACCAGAAGCCGCACACCTACCCGATTCAGATGGACCGGATTCCGCCTGGCGGGTACGCGTTCGAATGGTGGTGCGATTCGAGCGATCCCGCGCAAAAGGAGTCGGTCAAGCCGCCGGAGCAGCGCCAGTGACGCGTGTCGCCCTCGCAGTTGTGATGGTCTCGTTGCACACGGCACTTGCCGCGGCGCAGACGGCGGACATCAGCGGCTTCTGGGAACTGCCGTCCGATGGACGCAGGGTGCCGGCCGCGACGCTGGCGGCCGGCGTGACGCAGGCGATGCTGCAGGAGCAGGCAGCGAAGGACGCGCACGCGATCCGCTGGTGCAACTACCTGGGGATGCCGGCGATGATGGACGCCGGGCGCCCGCTGGATATCCGGCAGGGCCGGCGTGAAGTCGCGACCCAGCCCGAAGTCAACGCGACGCCGCGCCACATCTACTTGAATCGCGGCCACATCAATCCCGACGAGTTCGATCCAACGACGAATGGCGACTCGGTCGGCAGGTGGGAGGGAGACACTCTTGTCGTCACGACCATCGGGTTGGCCGCCGACAAGGGAGTGACGGCAATTCCAGGGGGCGGATTTCGTACCGCGACCACACGGCTGATCGAGAGGTATCGGCTGCTCGACAACGGTTCAGTGCTGTCGGTGACCTTCACATGGGACGACTCGAAGGTGTTTGCCAGACCGCACACCTACGAGCTCCGGTATCGCCGCCTGCCCGCGACTTACGAGCCGAGGACATCGCTGGTCTGCGATCCGTTTGACGAGGAGCGGGCCAGGTTCTTGGCCCCGGGTCTGCGTCCGCCAGCTCAATGAGGTAATCATGGTCACACGTCGAGAGTTCGGCCACGCGCTGCTTGCGTTAGTCCCGCTGTCCTCGGTGGCGTGGGGGCAGACGCCGCGGCGCGTCGCCAGATACGCGTCGCGGTTCAACGGGGTTAGGATCGGTGCCCAGACATACTGCTATCGTGCGCTTCGCGACACCACGCAGCCGTGGTCCGCACCGCGCGTCGACTCGCTGATGGATCGCGTCGTCGACGGGATGGTCCAGAACCAGATCGACCTCGCCGAATTCTGGATTGCGCTGGTCGAGCCGCCCGGCGGACCGGGGCGCGGTCCCACGGATCCCGTCGCACGCGCGGCGTTGCGGCAGTGGCGGCGCAACCGGCCGCTTGATGTGTTCGACCGGGCACGCCAGAAATTCACGAACGCCGGCATCGAGATTTATTCCTGCATGTTCAATTTCGCGGACGATCTCGAAGACGACGAGATCGAGTTTGCATTCGATGTCGCACGAACGCTGGGAACGAACATCATCTCCGCCAACTGTACGCGGGCGTCGATCAAGCGGGCCGCCGGCTTCGCGAATCGCCACAAGGTGTACGTGTCCGCGCACGCGGAGAACGCGCCCTTCGATCGTGATCCGGACGGTATGGCATACGAGAAGAACCTGGTTGCCGCGCTGGACTATTCACCGTTCATCAAGGTGACGCTGGACACCGGCCATTTCACGGCATTCGGCGGCGATGCGATCAGATTCGTGCGTGAACATCACGACCGCATCGCGAATCTCCATCTCAAGGATCGCCTGCGCCGCGCCGAGGACCGCAACGATCAGAACACCCCTGAATGGGGCAAGGGTGATGCCCCGCTCGTCGAGGTGCTGCGGCTGATGCGTGACGAGCGGTACCCGTTCGCGTCATGCATCGAATACGAGTACGCTGGCAAGGGCACTCCGGTCGAGGAGGTCCAGAAATGCCTCGACTACGCGAAAACCGCACTCATGACGTAGCGCCGATCGCGCTGCGATTCTGTCCGTCTGGGTCGGTGTGTTCTTCCTCGGCATGGGGATGAACAAGATCGCGTGGATCGGCGATTCGGACCTCCTGGCGGAGCGGTTCGCACGATTGGCGCCTGCCGCGTCCCCCTATGCGCGGTGGTACCTCGAGACGATTGCCATCGCGGGCGCGCCACTGTTTGCGCGCCTGGTGCCACTCGCCGAGCTGGCCACCGCGTGCCTGCTGATCGTAGGTGTCTTCACGCGCGCGATCGCCGCCGCGGCCATGTTCATGGTCCTGAACTTTCACGTGGCGACAGGTGCGTTCTCGTCCTGGGCGTTCATCCGGGATGGAACGGGGTTGCCCCTGCTGGGAGCGCTGCTGGCGCTGGCGCTCGCGGGGCACGCGTTGCCCTGGTCGGTGCCGCTGGCGCGGCGGCGGGATGTCAGCGCGCCGGCGGCGCGGTACTCGCCCGCACCATGAGCGTGTGAGGGAGTGTCACGGAGACGGGGGAGATCTGGTTCCCGCGAAGGATTTCGAGGAGGAGGCGCACCGTCCCCTCGCCGATTTCCCTCATCGGTTGCGCGACCGTCGTCAGCGGCGGATCGGTGTAGCGGGCGGAGCGGGTATCGTCGAATCCGATCACCGACAGGTCGCGTGGCACCGACTTGCGCAGGCGTTTCGCCGTGTCGACGACGCCAATCGCCATTTCGTCGTTGAAGCAGAAGATGGCGGTAGCCGCATCGCTGCGAAGCAGCAGCTGCTCGGCGGCCGCGGCGCCGCTCGCGATCGAGAAGTCCCCCTGCATGACGATTAATTCGCGGTCCGCGCGTTCGGTCTTCGCGCGGGACGTGGCTCCACGAAGGCGGTCGCGGCTGAGCGGGCTTCCGAGCGGTCCCGTGATGACGGCGATTCGCTTGTGTCCCAATCGATACAAATGGTCCATGGCCTCCGCGGCGGCTTTGGCATTGTCAATGTGCACGCTGGGGACGCCGAGCCTGGGACTGAACTCGCAGCCGTTCACGATGGGCGCCGGTTTCGGCGACATCGACTTGAGGAGGCGCGCGGCTTCCTTCGGCAGCCGGTGGCCAAGAAAAATGAGCCCGTCCGCTTCCTTCCGCTTGAGGATCAGCGCGTAGCCTTCCTCCCGCTTCTCGTTGTGCTGCGTGTCGCCGACGAGGACCGCGTACCCCTCGCGCTGGGCGGCGTCCTCAATGCCCTGCAGGATGAGTGAAAAGAAAGGATTGGAGAGGTCCGGCACGGTAACGAGGATCTTGCGCGACCGAAGCGTCCGCAGGTTTTTCGCGGCATAGTTCGGTTCGTACGCGAGGCGCTCCACCGCCTGGAGCACCTTCCGTCTGGTTTCGGGCGTAACGACATCCGGGCGACTCAGGACCCGTGAGACGGTCGCGGTCGACACCCCTGCGCGCTTGGCGACTTCGTAAATATTGGACAACGACGGCTTCATCATAGCCGAGGGCCGCGGATGGCCCGCGTGCGACGCGAACAGCTCGCACCCCTCGCGGGCACCGCGGGGCTGTCCCCGGACGAGTTCGTCCGGCAATTTGGCGGAACCGCTTGCTCCGCGCGGCGAATTCGGCCTAGCATATGCAACCGTTTACATCTTCAGGACTGAGCGCGATTGGCCGGGCGTAACGGAGAAACGGGGATCATGCGGCGGATCGGAATGGGGCTCGTCGGGCCCGGCTTTGTCGGGATGCACCATGTGGATGCCGTCCGGCGGCTCGGCTTCGTCGATGTCGTCGCGGTTGCCGATGTCGACGAGGCGTGCGCCCGGGCGAAGGCGCAGGAACTCGGCGTGGCCAAAGCCTATGGGAGTTTCGAGGCGCTTGCCGCGGACCCCGCGGTCGACGTCATCCACAACACCACCCCCAATTTCCTGCACGGCCCCGTCATCCGCGCCGCGGTGGCTCACGGCAAACACATCGTGTCCGAAAAGCCGCTCGCCTTATCGGCGGCCGAGGCGCGGGCACTCTGGTACGCGGCGCGCGATGCGGGCGTCGTGCATGCTGTCACCTTCAACTACCGCGGCAATCCGATGGTGCAGCAGGCGCGCGCCATGGTGGCCGCCGGCGACATCGGCCTCCCGCATTACGTGCATGGTGCCTATCTGCAGGACTGGCTGCTGAAGCCCACGGATTTCTCGTGGCGCCTGGAGCCGGAGAAGGGCGGATCGAGCTCCGCCGTTGCCGATATCGGCTCCCACTGGTGTGATGCGGTGCAACATGTGACGGGGCTTCACGTCGAATCAGTGCTGGCGGATCTTTCGACCGTGGTGCCCATCCGTTACAAGCCCCGCGACGCCCGGGAGGCGTTTGTGTCCGCAGGCGACGAGCGCGGGGTGCCGTTCCGGATGCGCACAGAGGACCTGGCGACGATCCTGCTGCGCTTCGAGGGTGGGGTGAAGGGTGTGCTGTCGGTCGGACAAGTCTGCGCCGGGCACAAGAATGACTTCTGGTTCGAAGTCAGCGGTGCCAGCGGATCGCTCAGGTGGCGCCAGGAACAGCAGAACGAGCTCTGGGTTGGCCGTCGCGAGGTGTCCAACAGCGTGATGGCGAAGGATCCGGCCTTGTTGTCCGCGTCGGCCAGACACTACGCGCGGCTGCCCGGTGGACATCAGGAAGGCTGGTCAGATGCATTCTTCAACGTCGTCTGGGATATCTATGCCGTGATCGCCGGCCGCGCCGCCGCGTCGCCGACACCGGCGTACGCAACATTTGAAGATGGCTGTCGGATCGCCTGCTTCGTCGACGCGGTTCTCGAAAGCCACGAACGCGGCGGGGTGTGGACTGCCGTGCAGGCGCCGCAGCTTGCCGGGAGCGTGCAGTGAAGCTCGGCGTTTTCACTCCCGTCTTCGGCGGGCTGACCGTGCCGCAGATGATTGCCAAGGTGCAGTCGCTGCGTCACGTCCAGGCGATTGAGCTTGGCACCGGCGGCTGGCCGGGCCGCGATCACCTCGACGATCTCACGACCATGATCGAGGGCGAGTGCCGCGCCTCGACATACCGCAAGATGACCGAGGACGCGGGGCTGACGATCAGCGCGCTGTCATGTCACTCCAACCCGCTGCATCCCAACCCCGAGGTCGCACGCGCCGCTGATACGCTCTTCCGGCAGACGGTGCGACTCGCCGAGAAGATGGACGTCCGGACGGTCGTCACGTTCTCAGGCTGTCCCGGTGATGCCGACGACGCGAAGCACCCGAACTGGGTGACGACCCCGTGGCCTCCCGAGTTTCTCGAGGTGCTGGAGTGGCAGTGGGACGAGAAAGCGATCCCGTACTGGACCACTGCCGCGAGATTCGCGGCCGATCACGGCGTCACGGTCGCCCTCGAGGCGCATCCAGGATTCCTGGTCTACAACGTTGACACGCTGCTGAAGCTGCGGGCGGCTGTCGGCCGCACCATCGGCATCAATTTCGATCCCAGCCACTTGTTCTGGCAGGGAGTGGACATTCCGACCGCCGTCGGGGCGCTCGGCGACGCAATCTATCACGTCCACGCGAAGGACCTTGCGTTCAACCGCGCCAATACCGCCGTCAACGGCGTCATCGACGTCAAGAGCTATGGCCGGATCAAAGAGCGCTCGTGGCTGTTCCGCAGCGTGGGCTGGGGACATGACGAGCTGCAGTGGAAGCAAATCGTGAGCGCCCTGCGCCTCGCGGGCTACGACTACGTGATCAGCATCGAACATGAGGACGCCCTGGCGTCGGTTGACGAAGGACTGCGCGCGGCCGTCGACATGCTATCGCGCGTCGTGCTCACCGAACCGCCCGTCGACGCGTGGTGGACGTAAACGTGCACCCCGCCGGCCTCTTCCGGGCCAGCTGCAT
>ORMF011828908.1_pt1 | contig 13502 bp, 13 predicted proteins | sample 1779871 | NCBI WGS metagenome assembly ORMF01 (sample SAMEA104232316, study PRJEB22302) | groundwater metagenome | biome: forest; feature: aquifer; material: groundwater | place: USA | collected 2011-08-07 | depth 5.4 m | reverse complement strand
CAACTACTTCGGGCGCATTTCGCTCGGAAAAATTCGCGGCATGGGCTCATTACTCACCAGCGTCTTCTCCGCCGGCGGACCGCCATTTTTCGGCCTTCTCTTCGACCACACGCAGAGCTATTCCCTCTCCTTCAGCATCTTCATCGGCATGCTGTTCGCCTCGGCCCTCTTAAGCCTCTTCCTCCGCCCGCCTAAAAAGTGACGCCGCCTATCCGCTTATTACTAAACCGTGCCCTAGTGTTCTGGAACTGAAGTCGGTCAAAGAATTGAGAGACCGTCCTGAACGTCACCACTATGCTCATGCCGAGCCATGGCGCCCCCTTCGACCTCGCCGCGGGGCATGCTTTGCACCTTTGCGTGAGTCATCTCAATGGTATTCCGAAGTTCAGAATCGCTTACAATCGTAAAGGTGAAAACACAACAGATGGGAGGCAATAAGGGAAAAAGAACCCTGCAACTTGCAACAATTCGCTTATAAGCTAAACTGGGTTTGGTGGAAATCCAGCATTATCTCACTGCGTCCGGCAAAGACCTGTACAACGTGGCTTGACGAACTCAAGGATCTAAAAGCGCTGATTGTTATTCAGCGTCGGATTGACCGGGTAGGGAACGGAAACTTTGGCGATCGTAGGTTTTGTGAAGAAGGAGTCTGGGAATTGAAAATCGACTTCGGCCCAGGCTACCGAGTGTATTACGCGCAAGCGGGAGCAACCATCGTACTTTTACTTTGCGGCGGTTCGAAACTCACTCAATCGGCGGATATCAAAGAAGCGGTACGATATTGGCGCGATTACCAGCGGAGGAAGAAATGACTCGGAAATTAAATTCAGCAACGTCCCGAAGCCACGAGGCGGCAACGGTAGAAAGTTTTCGCAAAGAGCCGGCGTTCGCAGCGGAGTATTTGAACTCCATCCTTGAAGATGGCGACCAAGAGGAATTAATGCTCGCGCTCCGCCGTATGTCCAAAGCCTTTGGCGGTGTACAAAAACTCGCGGAAGAGGCGGAGTTAAACGCTAACAGCCTCTACCGTATGCTTTCGCCGAAAGGCAACCCGGAACTCAAGAGCCTGAGAGCTGTTCTACGCGCGATGGGAATGCAGCTCACCGTCCGTCCGTTGCGGAAACGGGTAGCGTGAGCGAGGCGCCGCCAGACGAACGGCAAAGTTAGTTATGCAAATCTATCTCATGTTTCATAATGCGGCTACCGCCGCGAGGTTCTTGCTCACCTCGACCCAGGGGTCGGTCAGCTTTTCATAGCGCGCGATATCCTGCGGCCGCAGCCACTTCGTGATCGCGGTCTCGTAGGACGGGCGAGCTTTGACGCGCTCCCACCATCGGGCAACGCCGGGCTTGTGCTCCCACATGCGCGACAGCTTCAGCATCTCGAGCCGCACCATGTAGGGAGTCGCCGCGATGTCGGCTAGCGAAAAGTCGGGGCCGGCGAGCCACGGGCCCCGCTCGGTTGATTCTTCAATCCATTTGAGCAGCTTCTCGAAGCTCTTGGTCGCCTCCTTGCCCATCGGCGAGCCGAGGCCTTCCTCCACCGCCGCGCGCTTGTATTCGGACTGGCGCTGCAGCGGCGCCTTGGCGAGCTGAGCGTCGCGCTGCTCCTTCGAAAGGCTGGCGAGCGGCGCGCGGTTGGCGGTGGCGAAAGTGAAAACGATGCAGGCCGGATGGATGTACTCATCCATCAGCTTTTTAAACAAATGCGCCCGGGTGCGGTCGAGCGGATGGCGCGGCATGAGCGGCGGCTCGGGAAAGGGGTCGTCGAGGTAATGCATGATGACGGTGGATTCGACGATGACGTTGCCGTCGTGGACGAGGGTCGGCACCACGCCGTTCGGGTTGAGCTTGAGATAGGCGGGGTCGAGCTGATCGCCGTTCAAAGCCATCAGGTGGCTTTCCCATTCCAGTCCCTTCTCCGCCAGGGTCAACCGCGCCTTCTGGGCGCAGACCGATGTGGTTCCGTGATAAAGTTCGAGAATTGCTTCCTCTCTTTCCCTATGTGTCGCGGCTGTGCAGCAGCAGCGGCGCTACGGTCAGACGTAACACTCACTACAAACTTCCATCGCGCTATTTCTCTCGTGCTGTCCGCACGGGATTTTCAGCATAACCGCGCTCTATCACGGCTCTGCTTACGATCGCAACGAGAAAAGTAGCCTGTCCCCTTTAATGTCTTGTACGTGAGAGTCGCTCTATGGATCACGACAGCAATTCATCTGGACACGCCGATTGGAAAGCCAGACCCCGCTTCCCTAGTTCGACAACCGAACGCCGGTAATCGAGCGTACAATGGATCAACGCTGCGAGCGGTTCAGCGACACGACTACTCCGCCAATAGTTTACGTGCTTGCGACGCCAGCGTTCTCTCGCCGAGATCCGTGAGTGCCTCACCGGGCGCGTCATGGGCCGCGGCTGGCCAGTGGCCCGCAGTACGCGGCCCAAGAACGATACCTGCCGGCGTTCTTACTTGTACTTGTCTCATGGCGTTTCTAAGTTCCCAAGCAAAACCTCTATTTCGCCTGAGTGTGCGCAATGCTTCCTCAGACCAAAATTTTGATGCCGCGTCGCCGTCCATTCCAATCCGTAGACTCAGGTAGACTCGGAATTTCTCCTCGGCCTTTGACGTTTTGTGGTTACACGACCTGCACGCGGGCACGGTGATAAGGTCACTTGGCCGGGGCTTTGCAAAAATCCCCCTGGGCGGGATGTGGTCCCTCGTAGTTGCTGTGCTAACACCGCGGATTGCACAAAGAGTTTTTTAATCGCTTCGATGTCTTTCGGCCCCACCGTCTGGCACCACAGTCTTAATAATCTTCTTAACTCGCCTGTCCGCGCCTTTTCACGTCAACCGATTCCTGTTGCTCTAATTCCCTAACTCTCGTCGATCGGCAGCGTCCCGAGCTTGTCTAAGACTTCGCACGTCGTTTCCCGCCACAGTTTGCCGGTGAACTCAGCTTTCCGAACCCGCCATTCGAGACTCTTCACTTCGTCGGCAAGAACGACACCGCTGAGCTTGCCCCTACAATCGCCCTTTACCCAGCGCGCGCGATTTTGCCGCGCGGGCGAGATTTCAGGCGAGATGATTTTTTTGCGAGTTCGAGCAGTTCATTGAGTGTTTGATTGACGACGGCGGAGTTGGGAAACGCCTTTGCGACCTTCGGGTCAAGGACCACGACGTTCGACCCTGCTACGACCCGCTGATAGAACTTGCCTCGTTCAAGCTTCTTAAAGTCCGAGCGTTTATATTCGGCACGCATCTCGTCACTTTTAGAGTTTCTAGCCTTCTTCATAGAGCGTCCTTTCAGTTCTTGTGGCACGGCGCGCACTGATGATACGGATCGACTCTCCACGCACGGTGTGGATGATGGTTAATATCCGGCCGCGTGAGGATACTCCGAATGTGATGAAGCGCGATTCGTCCGCTGAGTGATCCGGATCGTTGCCGCTTACCGCAAGAGGATCAAAAAAGACCGACGCTGCTTCATCGAACGATACGCCGTGTTTGCGTAGATTCGCTTTAGCTTTCGTGACATCCCACTGAAAATCCACAAGGCATTATAGCTCAATCAGTGGCGCAGATTCCATTGCCGGCAGGTTCACTCTTATGCGAATGTTGCAGGTACCAAAGCTCGTCGTTTCCCGCGGCAGTTTGCAGATGAACTCGGCTTTCCGAGCCCGCCGATCGAGGTTTTTCACTTGGTCGGCTTCGCTACGAATCAGGGCTTTCATGTCCAGAGGAACTGCCGAATATCTACGAGGCGATGAAAATTCCGCTGATCCTCACTGCGCCATTTCTGTTCCAGGCGAGCATGCTGCCTAAGCGCCCGATAGTACGCGGCGTACTTCTTTTTGTCCGGCGTTACAAGCCTACGGAACTCGGTTTCTTCTACCTTCTCAAAGCGCAGTGGCGGTTCGGGTATTTTCTTGTCATCTATGGGGCTGCGTCTGTTCGGCCTTGTTCTTGTCCACCATTTGTAGAGGTCGCGGATCTCCTTCCAGGCCCGACGGTGGAGAGCATCGTGGCTCCAATCAATGTGCTTGTCAGGAGATTCCTGTTCCATGAAGTCGGCGAGTAGCTGGAAGGCTGCATGAAGCATGACTTCGTCCTTGTCGTGCCAACCAGACCTCAGTGTATGAATGGTTAGCCGAACGTTCCTGGATTTCTTGCTTCGTTTCATTTTTAGCCCGCTACCGTAAGAATGGCTTGATCAGCGTTGTGAAAGAGTCATGTACCTCCGGCAGAGCCCGAGGCTTGCCGTTTGCTAGTCCCTCAAAGGGCGTGCTCGCAAACGGGATAAATTCACACTGTGCCGAAAATCAAAACCGGCCTTCTTTCTCCAACTTTTTTACAACGTTGTCATCCACCAAATCCTCGGCCTTGAGGCGGCGGACTTTTTCGTTGGTAGCGCTCAGCAGGCGGATGACGTTGCGAATGCCGTCGACGCTCGGATAGATTTTCCTCTCGTAAATATTGATGATGCTTTGATAACCTTCCTCGGCGTCTTCGACACGCCCAAGGCGAAGTCCTTTGACCAAACTTTTGATAACCTGGGGCTTGTTCCCAGGGACTCGGATGAAAGCAACGCTATCGAGCAGTCCTCTGAGCACGTTTTCCACGGTCATCGGAGACGAGGCGATGAAGTTGCGCCGTGAGATGAGCCCTGATCCCTGATAGGGAATGGGCAATTTTTCCAAATCGGCGAGGATGCGGAATCCCTTATTCTGAAGCAACGCGGCAAAGGTGTAGCCGATCTGACAGCCATCAATGACGCCCGAGATCATGGCTTCGGCGCGCACGCCGTCGGCACCCAGAGTCCGTATCGTAATGCGGTCTCGCTTGGGATCGAGTCCCCAGTGATCGAGCGTCAACATCGTGAAAATCCAACCGCCTCCGCTCAAGCTGTTGACGCCCAGACTCTTATCTCTCAATTCCGCCGGGCTCGTGATTTTTGGGTTCACGACGAAGGCACCGGTCAGCTTATTGATCAGCCCGGCCACGAAAACGATGTCGGCCCCTTCCGCAATTGCGCCAATGTTCGCGGCCGTGACCGAGCCCCAGTGCAATTGGGATTCTCCAGATCTCAACGCGGCCATACCGATCGGACCGCTGCGGACTTGGACGAAGCTAAGATCGACGCCATACTTGCGAAAGAACCCCAGATCCTCGGCGACATAAATCGCTGCTTCCCTCTCGCTGAAGGAACCGGTAGTCATGACAACCTTGATCGGCGGGACCGCCGCTCTAGCGGCAGCGTTGCCAAGAATAAAAAGAAAACAAAGCCCTATAGCGAAGCCAGTCGATCGAATTTTCATTACGAAATCCTCCTAAGATTCAATCCGATCATAACGTGGAACACTTCACTGTGTATTTAATCGCCGCTCCCTCGGAATGACCAGGGCATCGACCGCCACGACGCCCTTGCCCACGGGCAGTACGATCAGCGGGTTGATGTCGATGCTGTCCAGCTCATCGCGATGCCGGTCCGCATAGGCCGATAAGAGCGAGAGAACACGCGCGAGCGCCTCGGTGTCAGCGGGTGCGCGGCCGCGAGCGCCGGCTAGAAGCGGATACCCCACGATCTCGCGAATCATCTGCCGCGCCGTATCCACGCCGAAAGGAGCGGCGCGCAACGAAAAATCACGATAAATCTCCACGAATATGCCGCCCATCCCGAACATCACCATGGGTCCGAAAACCGGGTCGCGCTTGACGCCGACGATGGTCTCCACGCCGCCTTCGATCAAAGGCGAGACCAACACACCGTCGAGCTGCGCAGTCGGCGCGGCTTCCCTAGCGCGAGCCATCAGCGTGTCGTAACCGGCCGCCACCTCGTCGGCGGAGCGCAGGCCGATGAGCACGCCGCCGATGTCCGACTTGTGCGGAATTGCCGGCGAGGCGATCTTGAGAACGACCGCTTTTCCGAGAGCTTTGGCGGCGTCCACCGCGTCCGCGCCGGAACGGGCGAGCCGCTCCTCGACGACGGGAATGCCCATCGATGCCACCACCCGCTTCGCCGCCTGCTCGCCGCCTCGCCCCGCGTCCGGCGCCTGAAACCTGTCCGGCAGCGCCAACGGTTGTTCCTCGGTGCCGGCGTTTAAAAAGCCGCGCCCGATCCGCCACAGCGCGGCGATCGCCGCGATCGCCCGGGCCGGATCTTCGTAAATGATAAAGCCTTGATCCTGAAACCGGTCGCGCCACTCCGGTAACATATTGGCGACGATGCCGATGACCCGGTCGGGAAATTTCTCGCGCACAGGCGACAGGTGGCGCGCCAACACTTCCATTCGTTTTGGCACCATCCCGTTATGGGAGAGGTAGGTGAACGCGGCGGGATAGTTCCCCTCCTCCAACAGCATGTCGAGGACCTGCGCTACCTGTTCCATGTCGCGCATGCCGGAGGTCGCCATGTCGACCGGGTTGCGCGTCGTGGCGTAGGGCACCAGCGCTTTCAGTTTGCGCTGCGTCTCCGCCGGCACCTCGGGCAAGGCGAGACCGCAGCGGGCGCTGGCATCGGCGACAATCACGCTGATCCCGCCCGAGCCGCTGGTAACGGCCAACTCGGCGCGCTCCGGAAAGTGGCCGGCGCGGCAGGCGGCAACCACATCGACGAGTTCCTGAAGCGACTGCGCGGCAAAGATGTTGTGCTGGCGGAAGACGGCTCTATACACGTCGGCAGCGCCGGCGAGGGACGCCGTATGAGAGGCGGCGGCCGAGGCGCCGATCGCCGATTCGCCGACCTTGAGCATGACCACCGGCTTTTTGCGTAGGCGCGCCGCTTCAAAAGCATGCCTGAGACGGCCGCCGTCGACGATGCCCTCCAAATAAACGGCGATAACACGGGTCACTTCGTCGTTGGCGAGATGTTCGATGCAATCGGCAACATCGATATCGCACTGGTTGCCCGTCGACACCCACTTCGCCACCCCGATGCCACGCTCGCGCAGCAAAACCAGAATTTGTGTTCCGATCGCGCCGCTTTGGCTCACCACGCTGACATTGCCGCGCCGGGGCCAGCCTTCCGTTCCTTGGCTTTGCGTCAGACTGGTAAAGGTCGCGCTGAACGAGCCGTCGATGCTGACGCCGCCCATGGTATTGGGACCGAGCAGGCGCGTGCCGCCGGCGCGCGCGACGGCAACGAGACGATCCTGAACTATGCGCCCCTCCTCGCTCTGTTCGGCGAAGCCGGAGCTGAGCACGATGACCAGCGGTACGCGCTTCTCGGCGCAGCCCGCCACCGCCGCCGGCACGGACGCGGCCGGCACCGCAATGATGGCGCAGTCCAGTTCGTCCGGGATTTCCTGGACGGCAGGATAAGCCTTCCAGCCTTGAATTTCCGTGGCGCCCGGATTGACCGGATAAATGCGACCGGAATAGCCGAGCTCGCGGTTGTGCGCGATGGGCCGGCCGCCGATTTTCATGGCGTCGTTGGAGGCGCCGATGATGGCGACCGCCTTGGGATAGAAGAGTCTCTGTAAAATGTCGCTCATAAGTTTTGTCCGGCGCGCATGGCCGCCGTTTTCCAATTCATCGCCGCTTCCCCATGACGCCGCTGCCGGCGGTGCCGAGCGTCATGCCCACATCGGTGACGATCGTCTGGCCCGTGATCAGCACCGCCGACTCGACCAGCCAGAGGATCGTGGCGGCCACCTCCTCCGCTGTCGCCGCCTTCCTGAGAGGGGAACTCGCCTCCCAGTGCGCCTTGTGCTCCTCGTAAGCGTCGCCCAGGGCGTTTTTCAGCCATCGTCCCTGAATGAATCCGGGACAGACGGCGTTGACGCGAATCTCCGGAGCGAGGACGCGCGCGAGGGATTGCGTGAGGACGTTGAGACCGGCCTTGGAGACACCGTAGGCAATGGAGCTGCCCGTGCCGCGGAGCCCCGCCGTCGAAGAAACGTTCACGATCGCTCCTTCGCCGCGCGCCTTCATGTGCGGCGCCACCGCCCGCGCCATTTGAAACGGGCCCAGCGTGTTGACCGAAAAGATGCGTACGAAGTCATCGGATGCCAGGCCTTCCAGGTCGTAATGGCTAACATATTTGGTCGTCCCCGCTGAATTGACGAGAACGTCGATGCGCCCCCATTGTTTGAGCGCCGTTTCGGCCAGCCGTCGGCAGTCGGCGTCGACCGCAACATCCGCCTGGCAGAGCGTCGCCTCCGCGCCGAGCGCTTTACACTCTGCGACGACGCGCTCTCCGTCCTCGACACCGCGCACGCAATTGACCACGACGCGGCAGCCCTTCTCGGCCAGCATGCGCGCCACCGCGGCGCCGACACCGCTGGACGATCCGGTAACGATTGCCACAGCCCCTCGAAGGTTCATCAGATCTCCTTCCTCATATGCGAATCGTCCGCGCAACAGTCACATCGTGGCAGGCCACGATGTGAACATACCATGCGAAAAAGAATCGGTGGTTACCAGGCGAAGCTATTCGATAGGAGACTGCTCGTCAAGAACTCGTACGATCGAGAGGCGTGCCGAAATTGACGCTGTCCTATCTTCTCTGATAGGTTTGCTGCTCTGAATGTTTTTCGCTTTTTCAGCCGACCGTCAAGATTCTTGAACGTGGGCGGCTGTCTGGACGCAGAATTAGGAGGTTGCACATGAAGCGATATCCCACCATCGGTTTGATCCTGCTCCAACTCCTCATGGTGGCAGCGCGGGGTGAGGCGAATCCGTATCTCGCCAAGCCGGGAGAAAAGCCCGTTGCCATCCGCATGTCGAACTGCGCCGTGTCCGGCGGCTTCACGCATATGTACGCTGCGGTGGATGCCCGTCTTTTCGAGAAGTACGGGCTTAGAACTGAGCTGATCTACATTCAGGGGAGCGGCCCCGGGCTCACGGCGTTGACGACCAACGAGATTCAGTTTCTATATTGCGCGGGCGATGCGACGATTCCAGGACTGGCTGCAGGCGTGGAGGTCAAGCTCGTCGGGGCGCCGCTAGTCGGCATGCCCTATATGCTGCTCGCGCGCAAAGACATCAAGCGCGTCGAGGATCTTAAAGGCAAGAGTATCGGCTATTCGAGACCGGGGCAGGTGGATCACCGCTTGGCGCGAGCGGTGCTGAAAAAATTCAACCTTTCGGAAAGTGAGGTGGCGCTTCGCCCCATAGGCGGAAGCCAGCCGGAGCGTTATCGGGCCATGCAGCAAGACATCGTCCAGGCCATTCCCGTTCCGCCACCACTTGACGTGCGCGGGAAAAAGGACGGATTCGAAGTCATCTATAACCTAAACGACCTCGGTCTCCCGTTCATCTATAGTTCACTGCACACTAACGCGACGATGCTGGCCAACCAGCGTGAGACGGTCCAGCGCTTCGTCGCGGCGATGGCCGAGGCGATCCACTTCGTGGAGAAAAACCCCGAGAGGGCCAAAGCCTCCCTCAGTAAGGTGCTAAGACTCACCGACCAGGAGTCGCTGCAATCCGCCTACGACGCCTACGCGAAATTGCTCGTCAACCGGCGCTTGCTGGTCCCGTCCAACATGGTGACCGAGGCCGTGGGCGTAGCCCAGGAACGAGGGACTGCGGTCAAACGGCAGCCCGCCGAGCTGTTCGATAACGGCTTTGCCGAACATCTGGACAAAAGCGGATTTCTGCGCGAGCTCTGGGGAGCGGATCTGCGCTGAGCCACAGAGCGCAAAGTAGGGGGGACAGTCCCCCTACCCGAAAGGGGACAGTCCCCTTTCTTGGAGACCTATCGCCGCTGCAGAGCGAGCGAAAAGCGCGGTTTTTGAATTCGGATAAAACGGGAATTTGGCCGCACTGTCAGTTGTTGAACCAAGGTCGCCACCGGATGACTCGCCGTCAGATATTCTTTGGGCGGCCCGGCGGCGCGCATCGTTGCGATCTCTTCCGGCCGCAAGAAACAGCGCAGCAAAAATTCGTCGTCCGATACCCCAAGGCCACCAACCCGTTCACGAACTTCTTTCAAGGTCGGCTCGGGCGGAGTCCAGCGCGCCAATTCCCGCGCACGCGGGCGATCGAGTATCTTGGCGCTGACCTCTCGATCCATCGAAGCGCTCTGCTCTTCTCCCCAAAATCCCAGCGTGTATTGAATCACTTCGTCGGTTACTTCACGGTACCTTTTCCCGAGCATGACATTGATTGCCGCCTGGCTGACGACGAACTGGGAGAACGGCGTAACCATGATGGGATAACCCAAATCCGCCCGCACCTGCACGATCTCGTCCAGGACTTCGTCTAAGCGATCCTCCATGCGCAACTGCGCGAGCTGATATCTTAAATTAGAAATGACGCCGCCGGGAACCTGGTGCAAAAACTGCGCGTGATCGTATTCCAACGGCGCACCCGCGGGGAACCCCTCCCGTTTCGCGATGAACGTTAAGTGCTCTTCGATGGGTTTGATGACGCTCTCGTCGATGACCGGAGTGTAACCGAGCGCGCGGACGTTGTTGACGATGTTCCATAGAGACGGGTTGGACGAACCATTGGCCAAAGGCGGGATCGCGGTATGCACCGTCTCGACGCCCAGCTTGATCGCTTCCAAATAACAGAGCGGCGCGAGCCCCGTGGTGCAATGAGAGTGCAACTCCACGGGTATGCCGCCGGCATTTTTCAGGAACACGGGAACGAGCGTTTGGACGCGCTCGGGCGTCAATAGCCCCGAGGGATCTTTCAGATAAATGCGGTTAGGCTTCAGCGCCCGGGCGGCGCGAACCTTCTGGGCGAAATACTCATCGCTATGCTTGGGCGAGAGCGAATACACAATCGCCAGCACGACCTCGATTCCCGCGTTCTGAGCTGCGGACAAGAGAAAAGGCACCAACGACACCATGTCATTGGCCGGGTCCATCAGTTGCAAACGCTTGATCCCGTTGGCGGCCAGCCGCTCCACCCATAGTTGCAGCACCGACCGCGGCGTCAATTGGAACGAAGATATGCTGCGCGCCATCATGGATGCCAGCGGAGTCTTGGGCGCCTTTTGCGCTACCAGGCGAATTCTTTCCCAGGGATCCTCGCGCAATTCTCTGACGCATTTCTTAAAAATGCTGGTGCTGATAATTTCCATCCCCACGAAGCCTGCCCGGTCGGCAATCGCCACGACCGGAAGGATCATCCCGGTGGTCATCCGCTCCGACCACAGGCTCATGTGGCCGTCCCTAAACGTCGTGTTGACGAAGTAAACTTCACTCATGTGAAAAAAGGGGACATTCTTCTTTTCTCTTGCCTCCCGGCCATTGACCGAGGTAGATGGCTTTATGCCCCACACGGCCCGCGCCTCGGTAGGAGACCTCTGTTATCACGTCATCAATCGCGGCAACGCGCAGAGCGAAGTGTTTCATAAAGCCGGCGATTATCAAGTCTTTCTAGAATTGATTAGCTTGGCTTGTGACCGGACATGGCGGCCGCGTTTGGTTTGACGGCGAGCCTACGGCCAAGGGGACGGCCGAGAAAAGAAATGGAAATGTAGAATGTCCCCTTTTCCGGACTTGGGTGTTGTTGACAACAGGAGTTGGACTTTGCGCACCGTGTTGCCTACAATGAGCGCATCGGAGGTTAGCCCATGTCGTCTTCATCGGTTACGGAAATCATCCCATTGCGAACCGACTCGGCCGGTGTCATTCGGATCGGCAGGACGCGAATAACATTAGACACCGTTGTTGGGGCATTTTGCGATGGCGCTACCGCCGAGGAAATTGTCCAGCAGTACCCGTCCCTCAATTTAGCCGATGTGTACCACGTCATTGGTTACTATCTGCGACGGACCTCTGAGGTTGAGGCGTACCTCCAAGCGAGAAAAGTTGACGCCGAAGCGTTGCGAAAACACAACGAAGCCCGCTTCGATCCGCAAGGTGTCCGCACTCGTTTGCTCGCTCGCCGGCCTGGCAGAACGCCGTGAGTCATGCTGGCGCTCGCCGCTGACGAGAATTTTAACAACGACGTTGTCCGCGGCATATTGCGCCGCAAGCCCGACGTGGACATCGTTCGCGTTCAAGATGCAGGACTATCAGGCGCGGACGATCCCACGGTGCTGGAATGGGCGGCCCAAGATGGACGTGTAATCTTTACACACGACGCCTCGACCATGACTCACCATGCCTATGAACGCGTTCGGAACGGTAAACCCATGCCAGGTGTATTCGAAGTCGATCGTGGAGTTCCGGTCGCTCAAGCTATCGAAGACATTCTACTGCTGGCCGAATGCAGTCTCGAAGGTGAGTGGGAAGGTCAAGTGCGCTATCTGCCGCTGCGGTGAACGGAAAAAAAACGGGGAAAGGGGCAGGAGCCATTATTCCCGGAAGCATTCTGAACGCCGATCACATAGCTAAATGGATGTTTTCTCAGCAGAATCAGAAATAGAACTCGGACCCCGGAGACCAAAACAGCTTGGCGAGAGTTTCAGACTTCTACGATTCAACAATCCGGCAGACAGTCGAGAAACAAAACTCGGAACCCGGAAAGAAAAGAAATGGAAATGTAGAATGTCCCCATTTCTCTTTTTTCTTTTCTAATCCGACGGTATTCCCGTGGGGATGTCGGCCAAAACCACCTGCTCTTGCTTCCGGGGCTGAATGACTTCCACATCCATTGTTGAGACTCCGCCAACCCCTCGCGCCGTGTAAACGGCGGTAATGTCAAGCTCTACCGGACTCAAAATCACTAGAAACCCTTTGAGAAATATGGGAAACGGCGCCGGTGTCGAGCTATCGGAGGACGGCCGCGAGAACTTTGCCGCAATCTCCTCGCAGTCGATCTCGAAGGCATGATCGGCCTCGAGAATTGCCCTTTCAAAACGAGAAACCGGACCCGAATTCTGCCACGGCAATGCGATGGCGAATCTTTTCGCAAAGACAGCGGTCCCGCTTTCAGTCCCTCTCGGCACTGCCGGATTACTCACATTGATTGCCGTAGCGTAAAGACCACTGACGACTTGAGCGCCATTGGCTGCGGCAGGCACGGTCGAGCCGGGACAAATCCAATGGACCTCTCCATTGCCCTCTCGAAACTCCGTGCATGGCTTAGTACCCTGTTCCATAAATTCGATGACGTATTCTCTCAAGCAGCTTTGGCGAGCATTTGCTCGTGTGCCTGGATTTTCGAGAGAAGTACCTGGAGGTCATGACGGGTGAACTTCCATTCGAAAGGCCGGGCGGTGGCGCTATAGTGATCCTGAAAGCGCAGCAGGCGATCCTCCAGTTGCGCCAGCGACTGAAAGTCGTTGGGGGTGAGCACCTTGCGCTGAATGATTGAGAAGTACACTTCGATCTGATTGAGCCAGCTGGCATGCACCGGCGTATGTACGGGAATAATACTCGGCCAGCGTTTCTGCAAACGAGTGATGCAGGCTTGACCGCGATGAGAGGAGCCATTGTCCATGATCCAGAATACCCGCGGCGCAGATCGATACGGCTCCTGGTTCATCACCTGCGCCACGAGGCGTTCAAAGGGCAGTATCCCGGTCGTCCTTTCGCAGCGGCCAAAAGTCCGGGCACGTCGGACATCCCAAGCAGCGAAATAGGCCCAAGCGCCTTTGCGTT
>ORMF011757889.1_pt1 | contig 13509 bp, 16 predicted proteins | sample 1779871 | NCBI WGS metagenome assembly ORMF01 (sample SAMEA104232316, study PRJEB22302) | groundwater metagenome | biome: forest; feature: aquifer; material: groundwater | place: USA | collected 2011-08-07 | depth 5.4 m | reverse complement strand
GTCCTGGTCGGCGCGGGCCCCGGCGACCCGGAGCTCATCACGCTCCGCGGCCTCAAATGGCTCCGTCGCGCCGACGTGGTCGTTTACGATCAGCTGGCCGCCTCCGAGCTACTCGACGAGGCGCCCGAGGGCGCGCTCAGGATCTTCGCCGGCAAGTCGACGGGACGGCACTGCCTCGAGCAGTCGTCCATCAACGCCATCCTGATCCACCACGCCCAAGTCGGGCGCCTCGTGGTGCGCCTCAAGGGCGGCGATCCCTTCGTCTTCGGCCGCGGCGGCGAGGAGATTGTGGCGTGCGCTCGCGCGGGCGTGGCGGTGGAGGTGGTGCCGGGTGTCAGCTCTGCGATCGCGGTGCCCGCGGCGGCCGGCATCCCCGTCACCCACCGGGGCCTGGCCTCCTCGTTCGCCGTGGTGACCGGCCATGAGGATCCGACCAAGCCGGAGTCGGCCGTGGACTGGGAGCGCCTCGCGACGGCCGTGGACACCCTCGTCATCCTGATGGGCGTGGGCGCGCTTCCGCGCATCGCGGCGCTGCTCCAGTCTGCCGGGCGGGGGGCCGATACGCCCGCCGCCGTGATCCACCGCGGCACCACGGAGGCGCAGGAGAGCGTGATCGGCACGCTCGGCGACATCGCCGGCCGCGCCGCGCCCCTGACGGCGCCCGCCGTCATCGTGATCGGCGAGGTTGTTCGTCTAGAGCAGCTTCTCCATGATGAGCGTGTCCACCCACAGGCCGTCGAGCATGCCCTGCTCGCGGTAGACGCCGACGCGGCTGAAGCCTAGGCGCTCGTAGAGGCGCACGCCTCCCGTGTTGGTGGGGAAGGTGGAGAGCGCCATCTTGTGGTAGCCGATCTCGCGCGCGATCTCGATGAGCCGATCGAGAAGCCGGTGGCCCACGCCCCTGCCACGCCACGCACGCTCGACGTAAACGGAGAAGTCGGCGACGTGCCGGTAGGCGGGGCGGGCGTTGAAGAGATTCAGGCTGCCCCATCCGACGAGGACCCCGCCGGACTCGGCGACGATCACCGGATGGCGAGGGCCGCGCGCCGCCATCCATTCGCGGCGCTCTTCAGGCGTGCGAAGCTCGGTCTCGAGCGTCGCCACGCGGTCCTCGATGCCCTGGTTGTAGATCAGGCAGACCGCTTCGGCGTCGCCCGCGCGCGCGGGCCGGAGCGTGACCTCGGCCCTCACGTCGCCGGCTCCAGCAGCCGCTTGCACACCCACGCTCCGATGCAGCCGATCGCGCCCGTCACCAGCGTCGCCATGATGCTGAGGATCTCCTCGCCGCGCGGTCTGTACGCCGCCGACTTTTATACACCAGTGTTGGGTATAATGCGGCCGTGTTCGACAGTAAATTCTTCGAGGAGGCGTGGCCCACCATCTCGCGGGGCCTCGAGTCCGAGGCCGACGCCGAGGCGGAGGTCGGCTGGATTCTCGGCCACGTGCGGCCGCCGGCCGGGGGCCGCATCCTCGACGCGCCGTGCGGCTTCGGCCGCCACTCGCTCGCGCTCGCGCGGCGCGGCTTCGACGTCACCGGCGTGGACCTCTCCGAGACCGAGCTCGGCCGGGCCATGGAGCGCGCGCAGACCGCCGGGTTGCCGCTCCAGCTGGTCAGGCAGGACATGCGCGACATGGAGTTCTCGGGAGAGTTCGACCTCGCCTTGAACCTCTTCTCGAGCATCGGCTTCTTCACCGACGACGAGGACCGCCTCCTCCTCGACCGCTTCTGCACCGGGCTCAAGCAGGGGGGCGCGTTCGTGCTCGACACGCGCAACCGGGATTTCGTCATCCACGACGTGACGGCGGAGGAGACGGTGCGGCTGCCGGAGGGCACGGTCCGCGTCACGAACCGCTTCGACGTGCGCACGAGCCGGATCCAGCAGGACTGGTGGCTCGAGGACCAGCACCGCCTGCTGGGCCAGACCGAGATCCGCCTCTACTCCGCCCACGAGCTCCTGCGCATGCTGCGCCCGGAGCGCTGGTCGCAGGTGGAGCTGTTCGGCGGCCTCGACGGCCGGCCGTTCGTCCTCGAGTCCCCCCGCATCGTCCTCGTGGCGACCAAGTAACCCCCAACCACAGGAGACCCACTACCGTCATGAAGCCCCTCGTCCTCCTCGCCGGCCCCATCCATCCCGACGGCGTCAAGCAGCTCGAAGCGGAAGCGCGCGTGGTCGTCTCCAACGACGAGACGGAAGCGGGGATCATCGAGGCCGCCCAGGAGGCCTCTGGCATCCTCTTCCGCATCAAGCCCGACTGCACGCGGTCGCTGATGGCGGCCTGCAAGCAGCTCAAGGTCGTCGGCCGTCACGGCGCCGGGCTCGATATCGTGGACCTCGAGGCGGCGACGGACCTCGGCGTCGCGGTCGTCCACGCCCCGGGCTCCAACTCCAACTCCGTCGCCGAGCACGCGATCATGCTCATGCTGGCCTGCGCCAAGCAGGCGGTGGTCGTGGACAAGCGCACGCGGCTTGCCGACTGGGGCAAAGGCCGCTGGCAGGGCCTGCTCGAGATGAACGGGCGAACGCTCGGCATCATCGGCGTCGGCAACATCGGGCGCCGGGTGGCGAAGACCGCGGGCGCCATGGGCATGCGCGTGATCGGCTACGACAAGTACGTGGCGGCCGAGGAGCTGAGAAACCGCGGCGTCGAGCCCATGCCGGACATGGCCTCCGTCCTCCGTCAGGCCGACGTCGTCACCTGCCACACGCCGCTGACGCGCGAGACCCGCCACATGATCGACGCCGCGGCGATCGCGCAGATGAAGCCCGGCGTGATCTTCATCAACACCTCCCGCGGCAAGGTCCAGGACGAGGAGGCGCTGCGCGTGGCCCTCGAGGGCGGCAAGATCCGCGCGGCGGGCATCGACGTGTTCGAGGAGGAGCCCGTCTCCTCGGACAGCCGCCTCCTCCAGCTCGACAACGTCATCGTGAGCCCGCACATCGCCGGCGTGACCGAGGAGACGACCCGCGGCATGGCCATGCAGGTCACGGCCGAGATGCTGCGCGTGCTCCGCGGCGAGAAGCCGCACGTGCTCGGCAACCCCGACCTCTGGCCCAAGCTCGCTCACCTGAAGTAGGCTTGAGAGCAGAGCGGGGCCCGGAGTTCAGGTTCGGGGCTCAATGCGACGATCCTGTCTTCGGAGGTATACTGCCGATATGAACGCGCACCTGCTGACGGAAGCCCTGAAGCTCAGTCCAGGCGATCGCCTCCAGCTCATTGAGGCGCTGTGGGAGACCCTCTCCGAAGAGGACATCCCCGTCACATCGGAGGAACGCGCGCTTCTTGACGCTCGGCTGGCCGATCTCGACGCGAATCCTGGGGATCAGAGCCCCTGGTCGGAAGTTAGAGCGCGTCTCCAGCAACGGCCTCGTTGACGCTCCCGGTTTTCGTTCGTCGAGCCGCAGAGCTCGACTTGGCGGCGATCGAGGATTGGTACGACAGTCAGCGCCAGGGCCTCGGCGGTGAGTTTCGGCAGGTGGTGGACGAGGCGCTTACGCGCATCGCAGATAGCCCGCTCGCGTACCCAGAGCGCTACCGGGGAGCCCGCCGGGTCCTTCTACGACGATTTCCATACGTGCTCTGGTACCGACCGTTTGAAAGCCTCGTGGTTGTCCTCGGGTGCGTGCACGGCAAGCGCGACCCCCGGGAGATCCGTTCTCGGCTTCGCCGCGGCGCGTAACAACCCCGGCAACCCCGACCTCTGGCCCAAGCTCGCCCACCTGAAGGGCGGGCACACCGTACAGGATCCCATACACCAGATCCCCGTTGCCTGCCCGATCAGAGCGCACGGGCTATAGTCCAGCATGCGGCAGAGGGGGCTGGGCATGCTGATCCCTCGGACGACTGGGTCGCTCTCGTACGCGGCGGCGTCCAGACACGCGCGGGCGGCAGCGCTCGCAGTTCGTGAGGTCGGTCCCGCCGCTGCCCCCAAGCCCCGGCTCCTCGATCGCGTGCGCGGGGCCATCCGTGCCCGCCACTACAGCCGCCGAACCGAGAAGACGTACGTCGCATGGATCCGCCGCTACATCTTCTTCCACGGCAAGCGCCACCCCGCCGAGATCGGCGCGCCCGAGATCACGCGCTTCCTGACCTCGCTGGCCGTCGATAGCAAGGTCGCGGCATCGACGCAGAACCAGGCGCTCAGCGCCCTCCTCTTTCTGTACCGCGAGGTCCTGCTGCAGGAAGTCCCGTGGCTGGACGACCTTGTCTATGCCAAGCGCCCGCACCACCTGCCGGTCGTCCTGGCTCGTGAGGAGGTCCGCGCCGTCCTCGGCCAGATCCATGGAGTTCCGCGGCTCATGGCGTTTCTACTCTATGGTGCGGGCCTGCGCCTGCTGGAGTGCGCGCGCCTGCGCGTGAAGGATATCGATCCCGGGCGGAACCAGATCGTCGTGCGCGCAGGGAAGGGGAACAAGGATCGCCTGACGATGCTGCCGGCCGCTATCAAGACCGATCTCCTCCGGCACCTTGAGGAGGTCCGCGCTCAGCATCAGCTCGATCTCCAGGCCGTGGCGGGCTGGGTCGAGTTGCCGGGCGCCCTCGCGAGGAAGTACCCCAACGCGGGGCGCGAATGGCCCTGGCAGTGGGTCTTTCCGGCCACCCGCAGTTACGTGGACCGAGAGACCGGCCTACGTCGGCGTCATCACTTACACGAAACCGTCCTGCAGCGCGCGGTAAGAGCAGCCGCCCTCCGCGCAGGAATCGCCAAGCGCGTGAGCTGCCACACCTTCAGGCACTCCTTCGCCACCCACCTACTGGACGATGGCCACGACATCCGGACAGTCCAAGAGCTCCTGGGCCACCGCGACGTCAGCACCACCATGATCTACACGCATGTCCTCAACCGGGGGCCGGGGGCGGTTCGAAGCCCCGCGGACCGGGTGTTCCCAGCATGACATCCTTCCTCCTCGGCCGTCACGGGGCCGCTCCGGACCTGACTGGGCGGTTCCGTATAGCAAGACCGCCTGCGGTCCCGTGGGGCGACGTTACGTACCGACACTTCGGGCTGATCTCTCTCATCCGGCGTGACTCCCACCCGGTTGCTATACTGCAGGGCGCGCTGCGTCACCGCTTCTGGATGGTTCCGTCCAATTCACGTTAGAGAGCACCGGCAACTTCAAAGGAGGACGCAATGCGAACGACTCATTGGCTGAGGACTGCGATAGTTGGACTCCTGCTTACGGGCTGTGCGGGCATCAGTACCGCCCCTACACCGGAAGCGCGCCAGGCTTTGGCTCCAACCGGCAAGCTTCGCGTCGGGCTCCAGCTTGGCAATCCCTTGAACGTCATAAAGGACTCCGCTTCGGGTGAGATGAAGGGGGTCGCATTCGACCTCGGGAAAGAGTTGGCCCGGCGCATGGGGGTTCCGTTCGAGCCGGTTCTCTACCCGTCAGTCGGAGCCGTTCTCGACGGCGGGAAATCCGGGGCTTGGGACGTCGCCTTTGTCGGATTCAGTCCTGCACGGGCGAAGGAGTGGGACTTCACCGCGCTGCACCTGGAAGTCGAATTCGGCTATCTCATCCCTGGCGGTTCTGCCATTTCAACAATGGCTGATGTGGACCGCCCCGGGGTTCGAGTTGCCGTACAGGAGAAGTCCGGCCCGGATGCCTTTTTTTCCCGCACGCTGAAAAATGTTGCGATGATCCGGGCGTCGAGCAACCCTGACGCATTGGAGGCGGTGAAATCCGGGAAAGCGGAAGTAATGGGCAGCCTCAAGCCCATCCTGTTCGAGATGTCGAATCAATTGCCGGGTTCGCGGGTTCTCGACGGTCGGCCCGGTATCGATCCGCACGCGATGGCGATGCCGAAGGGACGGGATCTCGGCGTGGCACACACGCGCCAGTTCATCGAGGACGCGAAATCCGAGGGTCTGGTCAAAGCCGCGATCGAGAGGGCCGGTTTACGCGGCGTGATTGTTGCCCCACTCAAGTGATGCTCTCTAACCACGGCGTGGACAGCGACGCCCGCGAGGCGGGCGCGCGTCACGCCGGACGTTGGGCGGCACACTTGAGATTAGTATTGTGGCCGCTCTAATTCCTCGCATCGCTCCAGCCGTGGCCAGGCGGCTGGGGTACTACGTGTATCTTTACGTGAATCCAATGGGCGACTCCGTATTCTATGTGGGCAAGGGGAAGAACGGCCGCGCACTCACTCATTTGCGAACGGGCGAGAAGAAAGCCATCGCCAAGATGATACGGAAGATTCGCGCTTCTGGCGCCGAGCCTCGAATAGAGATCCTCGCCCATGAATTGGGGACCGCCAACGCTGCCCTCAAACTTGAAGCAGCAGCGATCGATCTTCTTGGTCTCGGCAACCTTGCTAACGCTGTCAGAGGCCATGGCACCAAGTACGGGCGAATGGCTCTGCAGGAGGTCGTTGCCCACTACACAAGACGCAGAGCCAACATTCGGGAGCCAGCGATCCTAATTCGGATCAACAAACTTTACCGATATGGCATGACCCCGACCGATTTGTACGATGCGACAAGAAGTGCATGGCGTGTCGGCGACCGACGCGAGGACGCGAAGTATGCGTTCTCGGTGTTCGAAGGGGTCGTGCGCGAAGTCTATAGGGTCACGCACTGGCTTCCGGCTGGCTCAACATTCAATTCGCGTTTCGACGGGCGCGGACTTCGTGAACCGGATCGACGAGAGTTTGTCGGTACGATCGCTGAGGACGACGTACGACGTCGCTACATCAATCGCTACGTTGGCCACTTGTTTACGCAGGGTGCTCAGAATCCCATAGCCTACGTCAACCTCGCGTGTCGCCCAACAAGCGCATGCAGCCGGCGGCGCGCCGAGCGCGCCGCAGCAGATCCGCAGCGTTGGCCGCGATCGCTCCTTTAAGAGAATGGAGTGTACGCTTTGGGGCCGTGAGGTGCCGGGCCTTTGATGAGAAAACCAGGGCAGGGTCGTAAGGGGGTCCTCTTCTCCCTAGCCGTTCTCGCGCTGATCATCGCTGCGGGGACACTGTGGACCCTGAGCGGGGGGGATCCCAAAGGAGCGCGGGTTCTAGTCACGGACGTGGTGGATGGCGATACAGTTCACGTAGGGCGGGGCTGGAGGCGAACGACCGTGCGGCTGATCGGCGTGGATGCTCCTGAAACGGTGCATCCAGAGAAACCTGTTGAGTTCTATGGCCCTGAGGCTTCAGAGTTTACGGGGAAGTCTCTCACAGGGAAATGGGTCCGGCTAGAATTTGAGCCGGGAGATCAAATCGACGTCTACGGACGCCTGCTCGCCTACATTTTCCTTGAGGACGGGACACTATTCAACCGGGACCTTGTACGCCATGGATACTCCAGAGCCTATACGCGGTTCCCCTTTCGATACCAGGAAGAGTTTCGTCTCGCCGAGATCCAAGCACGGAATGCTGGCCGAGGTCTGTGGGTGCGACAGAAGGCGGGGGCGACATCCGCCCATCCCCTTGAAGGACAGATCATCGGGAATCGCCGATCAAAGGCCTTCCATGTACCCGGCCAAGCGAACTATGGTCGCGTGTCTGAGGAGAACCGAGTCTATTTCGACACGCAAGAGGAAGCAGTTGGAGCTGGGTACCGCCGGGCGAAAAGGTGAGGAAAGCCCGGTACTCCGCAAAGATGTGGGGGCGGAAGCAGTGGGTTCGCCTAACCACGGCCTGCAGCCGGCGCGGTTCCCGCGCGGCTGATGCCGAGCGTTGATATGACTTCCACTGTCAAGTATCCCGGTGACGCCAGGACCGGGCGTGCCGTTGCGCCGGTGGGTCCCGCCCCTGATGTCGTGGGCGCCGGGGTGATCGGAAGCGGCACGATGGGGCTCTGTGGGGGGATACCGAGATAGCGCCCCCCTTGGCGATCGCCGCTCCTGAGCCCTCTACGGCCCTCGGTTTCGTGGGACGGCGTCGACACCCCCCCCCGCCGCCGGGTCCAGGGCGCGCGCGCGTCATGGTAGGGACTCGAGCCACCGACAGAGACGGAGCCTGTAACAGCGACGGTTGATCATGCTGATATCCGTGGGTTGGGTACCACCGTACAGGTGTCCGTCGCGGCGCCTGCTTCGCTCTAGGGACGAGGGTCGTGGCCTCATAACGCGATCGAAGATTGCGCCGATACCGGGGCCGCGCCTCCGCCGATGGCTCGAGATCGTGATCAAGGTCTCTGGACTCCGGCTGCCTCGATGGGCCCGCCCGTCAGGCGGCCAGCGGGACGATGCGCGCGATGGCCCAGGCGAAGGCGGCCATCTCGCGGGCAATGGCCACCACGACCTGGTTGACGTGCTTCCCGCGGGCGGTCAGCTGCCGATACCGTGTGCACAGGCGGACCTGCGCCTTCCAGCTGATCGCCTGGACCTCGGTCGGGAGCTTCTCCAGCCGCAGCTGCAGATGGCGGCTGACCTTGGCCGGATACCGATAGGCCCACGCCCCTTCCACCAGCGCGCGTCGCGCATGGCTGTTGCCAGCCTTGGTGATGCCGCCTTGGCGGCGCCGCTCCCCCGACGAGTACTCCGAAGGGGTCAGGCCGAGATAGCTCATCAGCTGGCGCGGGTTCTCGAACCGCGTGAGGTCCCCAAGCTCGGTCATCACGATGATGGCGCCGGTGAGCTCCACGCCCCGCAGCGCCTGGATCGCCTCGACCACCGGGTACAGCCGCCAGCCCTTCACCGCCTCGTGCAGCTCGTGCTCCACGCGCTGCCGCCGCTCCTGCTGCTCGCTGACCGCGCGCAGGTACTCCTGGAAGACGATCTGCTGCGGCGGGGTCGGACACACCACCTCGGCCAGCCAGCGGAGATGGGCCGCGTTCCAGGTCGCCCGGCCTTCGTAGCGAATGTCCTGCCGCAGCAGGAACGATTTCAGCCGACGCTTACTCCGCTTGAGATCCTGCATCGCGTCGTCGCGGCCGCGGCTCAAGTCCCGCAGCGCCTCGTCCTCGACCCCGGGCACGTAGATGGAGCTCAGGTCGCCGCTGCGCATCAAGCGGGCCAGCGTCATCGCATCGCGCCGATCCGTCTTCACCCGATCGCCTGCCTTCCGCGGGATCAGCGACGGCGCCACGACGTGGCAGGCCAAGCTCTTCCCGGTCAGGGACCGATACAGTCCGTAGCCGCACGGCCCCGCCTCGTAGACGAACACCGGGGTCGCGGCCTTCGACTCGAGCCTCCGGATCAGCTTGGCGATGTCGCACTGTCGGGTACCGATCGGGCCCAGCGACACGACCTCGGCGCCGCGGTCCTCCGGCGCGTAGGCGACGGCGATAGACTCCTTGTGAACGTCGAGACCAACGTAGAGAGTTTTGCTAGACTGGTCCATGGCTGACCTCCAAGCTCGTTGTTGGAATGTGCCACGCGCACATGGCGGCTCTAGCCGCAAGGCTAACCCGCGTTGAGCCGGAGGTCAGCCTCTCCTCTCGGAAGTCATACTGTCTAGCCCGCACTCAGAATTGAGGACATGCTCCTTGGCCGATAGCACATTTCGCCCTCGGCGGGGACGATGAACGTAGGAGGAATCCCATGACCGGTGTTCTCGAGAACAACCTCGGGGCGATAGCCGAAGTCTGCGTGCGCCATGGTGTGGTGCGATTGGACGCGTTCGGCTCGGCACTGCGCGACGACTTCAGACCGGACGAGAGCGACTTGGATCTGCTGGTCGAGTTCGCGCCGATGGAGCCATACGCGCGGGTCGACGCCTACTTCGGCATGTTGGAAGAACTCAGGTCCCTGTTGGGTCTGGAGGTAGATCTGGTCATGGCGGGGGCCGTTAAGAACCCGTACATCGCCCGCGACATTGAGCGCACGAGGCGCATGCTGTATGCCGCGTGACGCGCGCGCCTACCTCGCCGACGTTGTCGAGTCGTGCGACGCGATCACCGTGGCGGTCCGAGACCTCGATCTCGCCCGGTATCAGGGCAACCGCCTCGTTCGCTCGTCGGTCGAACGTGAGTTCATCATCATCGGAGAGGCCGCCGCGGCGCTCGCCCGGTTCGCGCCGGAGATCTTTGATGCAATCACGCGGGCGCGTCGGATCGTGGACTTCCGAAACCAGCTCACTCACGAGTACCCAGCCGTCGACGACGCTCTCGTGTGGGCGGTTGTCGAGCATGATGTGCCAGTGCTTCGCCGCGAGTGCGCGGCGCTCATCCAAAGCATCGCCCCCGCAGACGCCTAACATCGCAGTGGACCGGACCGCTGGCTCGCATTCGCTCGCCGCGGCCGGTCACTGCGAACGTCGAGTGTCCTGGCGGCCGGGCATACCCCATAACCGCGCGCGACATGACCACCAAAGAGAAAGGGTGATACACCGACTGGAAGAAACGATGATACCCAAGATGCCGAAGACCGACTCCATTGAGGAACTTGCGATCTTTTGGCAGCGCCACGACCTGACCGACTTCGACGATCAACTCGAGGAGGTGCCCGGCCCCGTGTTTCAGCGAGCACATATTGTGAGCGTTCCGCTGAGCGGGGATGAGCACCAGGCTGTGAGAGATGCTGCGGCCACACGCGGCATCGACGAGGCCGCGTTGATTCACGAGTGGGTCAAAGAAAGGCTTCACCACGCTTGAGGGTCGCCGAACAAGCGCATGCAGCCGACGACGCGCCGCGCGCGCCGCGGCTGACACGCATCGTTAGGAACAAAGGAGACACCATGGCTGAAACGTACGATGGAATGACTCTACAGGAGTTCGCCTCCAAATTCAGGCGAGTGGCGGCGGAGGAAACTCGGGTGATTCATGTCGTTGAGCGTAGCGACATTCCGTTGGGCGAATACGGGTTTCTCGAGTTCTTCTGTCCGGATCCCGCTTGCGATTGTCGGCGCGTCACGCTTCGAGTCACGACGCCTGATGGCCGTGCCTGGGCATCGATAAGTTTCGGTTGGGAGAAGGCGCGATATTACCGACGATGGGCGCATGATCCTAGTGATGCCGACGAGATGGCGGGTGCTTCACTTGACCCTCTAAACCACCAGAGCGAGTTCGCAGAATGGTTTCTCTCTTTCTTCCGAGAGATGGTGCAAACCGACCGGAAGTACGTAGAGCGGTTGAAGCGCCACTACCGGATGTTCAAACATCTTCCGGGGGAGGAGATCGGGTGCGGCGGCGCCTAACACGCGTTGAGCCGGAGGTCAGCCTCTCCTCTCGGAAGTCATACTGTCTAGATTGCAGCGACCGCGCGAGGTGATGGAGTAGAATCGGCACATGACACCAGATCCCGTGAAGCTCTTGGGGGAGGCGCCAAAGTTGTCGCCCGAGGCCCGCGCTGCCCTTGGAGCTTCGCTTCTGGAGAGCCTGGACGAAGGTGTCGACGAGGGGGCAGAGGCTGCGTGGGCCGCCGAGATCGCCAAACGAATCCACGAGCTCGACTCGGGAGGGGTAACACCGGTCCCGTGGCCTGAGGCTCGGCGCATGATCCTCGGCCGGTAGTGCCAGGCGGCCCAGCGTGGGTTCATCCTGAGGCGATGCGGAGGCCCGCGCTGCACGACAGTGGTACGACGCCCGAAATGCCGAGGCGGCGGAGGCATTCGTGGCCGAGCTCGACTTGGCGGTCGCTCGGATCGAGGAAGTACCGCGCAGCTGGCCGCGTTACCTCGCCGAAACGCGTCGATACCTCCTCCGGCGATTCCCCTTTTTCGTCGTGTTCCGTGAGGTCGATGATCGCGTACAGATCTTGGCTGTCGCGCACGCGCGACGACGGCCCGGGTACTGGCGTGGGCGGTAGTTGGTCAACGGTCAATCTAACCCCGGCATCAGCCGTCGGCCTGCGGCCGCGGCTGATGCCGAGCGTTGAGGCCCAGCCGCAAACCCAGACCCGGAGGATGAGATGCCTATCGACACGCGCCACCCGAGAGAGATCCGCGCCGACATCCGCGGCGGCAAGCTCCACGGCGTCACCGCGGGGCTGGGACCCGGCTTCGTCCAGGCCAACATGGCCGTGCTGCCCAGGGACGACGCCTACGACTTCCTGCTTTTCTGCCAGCGCAACCCGCGGCCGTGCCCGCTGATCGAGGTGACGGACGTCGGCTCGCCCGAGCCTGTCGGGGTCGCGCCCGGCGCGGACCTCCGCACCGACCTGCCGCGCTACCGGATCTACAAAGACGGCGTGCTCGCGGACGAGGTGACGGACGTCCGGGCCTTCTGGCGCGACGACCTGGTCGCCTTCCTCCTCGGCTGCTCCTTCACCTTCGAGTGGGCCCTGATGGACGCGGGCATCCCGCTGCGGCACGTGGATCGCGGCTGCAACGTCTCCATGTGGAAGACCAACGTCGCCTGCCGCCCGGCGGGCCGCTTCCACGGCCCCATGGTTGTCTCGATGCGGCCCATCCCGTACCAGATGGTCGCCAAGGCCGTGACGGCCTCGGCGCGGTTCCCCGGCGCCCACGGGGCGCCCGTGCACGTGGGCGATCCCGCGCACCTCGGCATCAAGGACATCTCGAAGCCCGACTGGGGCGATTTCGTCGGCATCGAGGCTGGTGAAGTCCCGATGTTCTGGGCGTGCGGGGTGACGCCTCAGGCGGTGGCGCTGGCGTCGAAGCCCGCGTTCATGATCACCCACAGCCCGGGCCACATGTTCATCACCGACGTCCCGAACTCCACTCTCGCGGCGCTCTAGCCGGTGGGCATCTACGCCGAGCCCCGCTTCCTGCCCTGCGGAGACCTTGCGTTGTCGGTCGAGCTGGGCGACGACATCAACCGCGAGGTCAACGCGCGGGTTCTCGCCCTCGAATACCTGATCCGACAGCAGTCGCTTGGCGGCGTCACCGAGACGGTTCCGAGCTACCGCTCGCTTCTCGTCTACTACGACCCCTTCACGGTCGGCTGGGACGAGCTGACCAAATCCCTCCGCGTGCTGTGCCGCGAGGCTCGGCCCGAGGTGCTGCCGCCGGCACGCACGGTGGAGATCCCGTGCTGCTACGGTGGAGATTTGGGCTTCGAGCTCGCGGCGGCAGCCCGGAAGCTCGGCTTGCAGCCGGACGAGGTCGCGCGGCTCCACGCGTCGACCGACTACTACGTCTACTTCGTCGGCTTCACGCCGGGGCTGCCCTACATGACGGGCATGCCCGCGCGCCTCGAGATCCCGCGGCTGGATCAGCCGCGGACCAACACGCCGCCCGGTAGCGTCAGCATCGGCGGCATCCAGTGCTGCATCTACTCGGTCGAGAGCCCCGGCGGCTTCTGGGTCCTCGGCCGCACTCCGCTTCGCCTGTACGACCCGTCGGCCGCCGACCCGATCCTCCTCCGCGCCGGCGACCACGTCCGCTTTCGCATGATCACGCGCGCCGAGTACGACGCGATCGCCGCGGCCGTGGCCGAAGGCACCTACACAACGGGCATAGAGCGCGCCTGATGCCGAGTATCCTCATTCAAGACGCGGGGCCGCAAACGACCGTGCAGGATCTCGGTCGCCGCGGCTCGCTGCGTGTGGGCATCCCGCCGTCGGGGCCGATGGACCGCGAGGCCTTCCTCCTCGCCAACCGGCTCGTCGGCAACGCCGACGACGCCCCGGGCCCCGCGGGCACCGCTGCCCGGCCGCCGGGCGG
>ORMF010246466.1_pt1 | contig 13509 bp, 14 predicted proteins | sample 1779871 | NCBI WGS metagenome assembly ORMF01 (sample SAMEA104232316, study PRJEB22302) | groundwater metagenome | biome: forest; feature: aquifer; material: groundwater | place: USA | collected 2011-08-07 | depth 5.4 m | reverse complement strand
TACGCCTCCGAGCAGTTCTAATTTTTTTTAAGGTTTGAAATAGGCGCGTAGCTCAGTTGGTAGAGCGTTGCCTCGACACGGCAAAGGTCTGGGGTTCGAGCCCCCACGCGCCTACCAGAAAAATCTGGCGGCTTGTACAGCTAAGAATCCAATGCCCATCCACCCGCACAATTACCCGCACAATTCAGTGAAGAAACTGAGGGAACAGCGGACACTGAGGAATGACACATATTGTCATTTGCTCAATGTTTTTGAAATGTTGAGGTTTTTGGAAGGTCGAAAATGCGCCCGCACTACCGTGTCAGGGTAGTGCTCTACCCCTGAGCTACGCGCCTATGAGGTCTTTCAACTACTGGTCTTGGAACCACCCGCCGAGCGAAGGCCGAAAGTAACAAACGGGTCGTCGGCTGTCAAGCGAGTCTACTTCCTGGTAGTCGCTTGTTTCGGTAGTGCCGCAATCGTGAGTCTACAAAATTACAGCACGACGCAAGTTTGCTGAAGGACAGGTTCCTAATTTGCAATCCAGACCGATCGTGGGCGGGTGAAAATGTGTGCGCTCTGATTGAGCTTTGCCTAAGCTGCAGAAAGCGGACATCTCAATGTGCTATCTAGCCGGATATGTCAATGTGCCCACAATACTCAGGATATGCAGGCTGGATGTTGACAACTCGGCATAGCTTGGATATTTTCCTGTCACAGTTACTTACATCCTGGGGTTTTGAGCTTCCGCTTATAGTCTCTTGCCCCCTTCCCAGCTACCCAATTTCGCCGATGTGAGTTTATCGGCCGAACCATCAGGAGGTTTGTATGAGAAAGCTAATGTTGACACTGATTATTAGTATGGCACTCTGCACAGTCGCCTTGATCTCGCGGCAGTTCGTGCCCCGGTCCGCAGCTTCTGCGCCTGCGGCAATTCAGCATCCACATCCATGTGGTGAGTGCGCTGCCGGGGCTAAGAAAGTAACAATCTGCCATGTCCCTCCCGGAAGTCGCGAGGAGAACACACTCACTATTTCTTGTAATGCGCTTGACGCTCACCTGAGCCACTCGGACGACTACTGCGGTCCGTGCGACGGCCGGACTAAAGAGTAAACCCATCGCCTGGCGATCACGTTAGCGCTGGGTCGTGATGACGGGCATCACGGCCCAGCCTGGCAAGCAAAAAACAGTTCCCGTTTGCACGCGAACCCGGACAGTACATCCGATCCAATTACCATGAAACCTCACGCACGGTCTCCAGCGGGAGCCGGCAAGTTAATGCCTAAATGATCGTTCTACGATCTGGTTGCGTTAATGGATCGTTTGCGCCTGATACTGTTGTCATTTTCAAACAGACCGAACCTACCTTCAGATTGGAGACGTAGATCCAACTGGAATCTGAGCGCGGCTAACGCTTGGAAGAAATTGACGTGGTTTCGGCCCGCTCCCATTCGTCAATCAACTCGGCCAGACGAGCTTCGGCTTGCTGGTAATCATCGTTAACACGAACCAGCTTCGTGATGTCACGGGCTACCTCAGGTCTGGCCATCTCAGTTGAGAGCTCGGCGATTCGTTTTTCCAGTTCGGATATCTCGACCTCTATTGTCTCAGGCTCTCGTGGTTTCTTGATGATCTTGACGCGTGCCGGCGCACTCGGAAACGCAGCCGAGGCTAATTTATTTTTTCTCCGGCGCGATCCTTCCCCAGACGAAGATTGTCCTGACTTCACGTTCCGCTCGCCTGACCCACCCGCTAACGCAGGGGGTGCTGACTTCATACCGTCGCGAGTTGACGATCCCGCCGATCTCAATCTTGACTCGTCTTGATCTGCGCCACCCTTCAATCGCGCGGCTCGCCAGTCGTGATACTCGGTATAGTCACCATTGTAATGTTCAGCATGACCGTCGCCATCCAATGCCAGAATCTGGGTCGCTACACGATCCAGGAAATACCGATCATGACTGATGCTGACGATCGTTCCTTCGTACGCTTGCAGCGCTTCTTCCAGCGCCTCTCGCGAAGGAATGTCGAGATGATTAGTCGGCTCATCGAGGACCAGTACGTTAACGCCTGAGTAAATAAGCTTCGCCAACGCCAGCCTTCCCTTCTCTCCCCCGGAAAGATCGCGCACGTGCTTATACACATCGTCGCCGGTGAAGAGAAATTTCGCCAGAAACGATCGCAGCTCCCCGGCCGTGGCGCTTGACGGCGCCACGCGCCGCAGTTCCATGATGATCTCATTGCGATCGTCGAGGTCTTCGAGCTGCTGAGCGTAATAGCCAGTCTGAACTTTGCTGCCCCAACGTACCTCGCCCGACAACTGAGGAAGCTTGCCGAGGATCGTTTTGACGAAAGTCGTCTTTCCAGATCCGTTGGGACCAATGACGCCTAAACACTCACCTCGTCGCAAAATCAGCGAGATATCGTTAGCGAGTGTCTTGTCGGGATAGCCAATCGTGGCTTCGGTCACGGTGAGCACGTGCGTCCCCGCGCGTTCGATGTCCTGCAGGCGGAAATCGCCGGAGGCTTGATCGCCGCGTACGGCTTCGACTCGATCCAGACGTTGCAGCATGGTGCGGCGCGACTTCGCTTGCTTCGTTTTTTGCCCGGCCAGATTGCGCCTGATGAACTCTTCCGTTTTGGCGATCAGACGCTGTTGATTGTCGTAGGCCCTTTGTTGGATTTCGCGTTGCTCCTCGCGCTCGACCAGATAGTCAGAGTAGTTTCCAGCGTAGCTTGTCGCCCGCCCGTTCTCGATCTCGATAATTCGGCGAGAGGCCCGGTCAAGAAAATAACGATCGTGGCTGATGATTACGAAAGCCGACGAGTATGTCTGTAGAAACTCTTCCAGCCATTCGACCGCGCTAACATCAAGGTGATTCGTGGGCTCATCGAGGAGCAGCACGTCGGGTTCCGAGAGCAACAAACACGCCAGGCCCAGACGGTTTTGCTGACCACCGGAAAGCTTTTCGGTTTCCATGTGCCACGTTTCCCGATCAAAGCCCAGCCCCTGCAGAATCGCTTCCGCCTTCGCCGAGTATTCAAAACCGCCTTCGCGCTCGTATTCATGCTGCAAATCGCTATACCGCTCGAGGATTCTTTCCAAATCATCGCCGGCGTCCGCCATGTGATGCTCGAGCTCATGCATTTCGTGTTCGATTTGTTGTAAGCGGCCAAACGCAGCCAGAGCGGATTCGTGCACGGTCGCCCCAGCTTCAAAATGAATGTGCTGAGCCAGCAAACCTAGCTTTAATCCGCGCGCGCGCACGACTTCGCCGCTGTCGGGAGTCTCCTCCTGCGTCACCAGCCGAAAGATAGTAGTCTTTCCGGCCCCGTTCCGTCCGACCAAACCTACATGCTCGCCGGGATTGACCTGTAGCGAGGCGCCGCGCAGGACATCCTGAGCACCGAAGGATTTCTCAACGTCTGATAAACGAAAAAGCATGCTTAGAGCGCTGCGACCAGGCGCAGCTTTTTAGGATTATGCTGCGTTCAATGAAGCCGCGACGAGTCACCATACAAAACGGGCGCGGCCGCCAAAACCAATCAGGCACCGCGCCCGCCGCACTAACTCAACATGGCGCATCATTGCGCACCTAAGCCAGAACGATTTGCTGCGCGATCATTTCTTCGCTGGCGACGCTGTAGTCGCCGGAGAAGGAATTGCTTTCGCGGCTGGTGGAGAACTCGGGCTGGCAGATGTCGCCGGAGTCCCGGCGGGTTTCGGCGGTTCCGTACCCGCTGGACGCAATCCCAGGTTGCCAGGATTACTCAACATACTCGCGGCGAAGTTGTTGACGATCTTCGCTTCAGACAGGGCCACCGTCACCAAAGCAGCGTTCAAAATCTCTTTGCGCTGATTGGTTAACTCCTGCGCAATCTGCTGCCTGACACTTCCCTGTGGCGTCTGACTCTCAAGGGTCAGGTTCTCGGTCTGCAGACGCTTATCCTGGAGCTTAAAAATGTACCAGCGGTTGTTGACCAGCTTTGGCTCAGTGATGCCGCCTACCGCCATGGGTCCCATAAAGAGATCGATGAGATCCTTTGGCAGTCCAGCTTGTCTTAGTCCGTCCTCGCTGGCAAAGCCAATGTCACCGCCCCGTGCGAGGCTCTGCGCATCCTCACTCTTGGTCCTCGCGAGCGTAGCGAAGTCCACAGGACCACCCTTTAGCTGTTGATACAAGCTGTCAATTTTTGCCTTGGCCTCGGCGTCACCCTTGGCATCATCTTTAATGCCCTGGGCCGAGTTGTCAGCCGGATCGACAATGATCACGGCGAGGCTCACTCCGCGCTCGTTTACAAACTTTGCTCTGTTAGCGTTGTAGTAATCCTCGACCTCACGATCGCTGATGGTAACCTTGCCGGCGTATTTGTCCTGCAATGAATTAATAGCCAGATCTTTCTTGGCGTCCTCACGGAGCGCCTCCATAGTCATGTTCTGCTCTTTGAGCGCTCGGCCAAATTCTTCATCAGTCATTCCCTGCTGCTGCTTTTGCTGGTTAATGGCCGTGGTGATCTGTTCCTCTGTCGGCAGAAGCTTTTCCTGTTCTGCGCGTTGAAACAGCACTTCGCGCTGAATCAACTTGTCCAGGACCTGGAGGCGAGCCTGCGCCAGGTCATGCGCTGAAAGCTGCGATTGCTTGCCCTGCGCCTGTTGATTGATTGCGCGCTCGACCTCGGCCAGCATGATCTTCTTGCCGTTGACAGTGGCGGCCACCGTGTTGGTGGGGCCCTCGGTTCCAGAGCTGCAGGCCGCGATGAACAATGCGCCGAGCGCGACGGCCGCCAGCCACATGAAACGTTGATGTTTTCTCTGCACTTTTGTTTTGCTCCTTAATGTTGAAGAGTGATGCGCCAGCTTCTGGATTGCGTTGCTTGCGCCCGATCAGGCGATTGCGCGAGGCACTCTGCCTTGACCGCTCGGTAATTGGTTTGCTATAAGTTTTTGTTTCAAATGTTAGTGCCGACTCACACTGTGAGGTCGTGCGCGTGTCTACAGGAGATTAATTATCATGGCTAAGCGTTGTGATGTTTGCGGCAAAGGGCCGCAGTTTGGCAATAATGTTTCGCACGCGAACAATCGTACTCGTCGTGTTTTCAATCCGAATTTGCAGTCGATCCGCATCAAGCAACCAAACGGCGGCGTCCAAAGAATGAAAGTGTGCGCCAGCTGTATTAAGGGCGGCAAAGTTGCAAAGGCTGCCTGACCTAAGGCGTTAGTTTCACCCTCTCGGTTTACCTCAAGGTTTCGTACCCACCGACGCAATCGCTTCAATCTCAACCCTGGCATCGCGCGGCAAACGGGCCGCCTGCACCGTAGCTCGGGCTGGTGGTTCGACACTAAAAAATCGGCCGTAAACCTCGTTCATCGCCGTGAAATCGTCCATGTCCGCCAGGAACACTGTGGTCTTGACGACCTGACTGATGGTCACGCCCGCCGCTTCAAAAACCGCGGTCAGATTGGTCAGGACCTGTTCGGTTTGCTCGGCGATTCCGCCCGGTACAAACTCACCCGTCTCTGGATCAATCGGAATCTGACCCGAAGCAAAAACCAGGTCACCAGATCGAACGGCCTGGGAATACGGTCCAATCGCGCGCGGCGCGCGGTCCGTAGCAATGATGTGCTTCACAGCAGTCACCCACCGATTTTCAGCCACTCAAACAAACCCTGTACTTTAACAGAAAGATGCATAAAATAGGAAACTCGATCAGACCCGTTTGCGCTTCCCTGGCAAGCTCGTCTGAGCCCTCGTCCACAGATATCCAAACGAAATGAGGAATGGTTCAGCGATGAAACTAAAACTCTTCCAGACACTGTTGCTTGGTCTAACGCTCCTGGGCGGCAGCCAGTTCAGGTATGCCCAATGGAGACCCAGTATCAGCGAAGACGACCGTCTTAAAGGGAGTTATCGCTTCGAGCGCAATGGATGGATCTATGTACATCTGGAGGGCGCGCCCGAACAAATCGGGTATCAGCATGGAAGGCTCCTGGCCAGAGAGACGGCGGATCTCCTGCGAGTGCTGAAACCATTCCTGCATCATGAAACCAGACGCGACTGGGAATTCTATCGCACCGCCTCACGCGATGTTCTGTGGTCGAAAATCGATTCCGAGTTCCAACGCGAGATTGACGGCATCGTCAAAGGGCTGACCGATAGCGGGGTCAAGGTCGATCGCTGGGACATCGTCGCGCTAAACGCGCTCGAGGAACTGCCCTACTATTATCTGCCCTGGCTGGATAAACAGCAGGGCCGGGTGCCGACCACCCACGCCCCCGGCAACTGCAGCGCAGTGATCGCGACCGGGAGTTACACCAAAGATCGTCGGATAGTCATGGGTCACAACGCCTGGACGAATTACATTGGCGGCGAGCGATGGAATATCGTTTTTGATATCAAGCCAGTCCGCGGTCATCGCATTCTGATGGACGGCCTGCCCGGCGTAATCACCAGCGATGACGATTTTGGGATTAATTCTGCTGGCATAATGATTACTGAAACCACGATTACCGGCTTTACCTCGTTCGATCCGGCGGGCTCGCCTGAGTTTTATCGCGCTCGCAAAGCACTCCAATACAGTGACTCGATTGACGACTACGTCCGGATCATGCTCGACGGCAATAATGGAGGATATGCAAACGACTGGCTCCTCGGTGACAACAAAACCGGAGAGATTGCTCTCTTTGAGCTGGGGCTGAAAGAGCACAGCCTGCGCCGCACGAAGGACGGTTATTTTGTCGGCTCGAATTTTCCCGTCGATCCCAAGCTGGCGCGATTAGAAACGAACTTTGACTTTAGCAATCGTCAAAGCTCTCCACTAGCCCGCAAGGAACGCTGGGAACAGATGATTGCGCAATCGAAGGGCACAATCGATATCGAAACGGTCAAGCGGATGGAGGGTGATACCTATGACACGTTCGAAAAAAAGGAGGGGGCTAACGAGCGCAGTCTCTGTGGTTGTGTCGAACGTTCCGCTCGCGGCATTCCTGAGTGGGATTGGGGCAAATTCTATCCAGGCGGAACCGTGCAGGCCAAGGCTGTCGATAGCCATATGGCTGAGTCAATGCAGTTCTGGGCAGCCATGGGTCATCCATGCGGCTACGACTTTATTGCAGCCACATTCTTAAAGGAGCGCCCGGAATACGGATGGATGAACGGCCTTTTGACCGATATGAAATCGCACCCATGGACGGTTTTTAGCAGCGGCATGAGGAAATAAAAAACCCCGCTCGGCGCTTCAACACCGAGCGGGAAAATACAGGAGGTATCGAGCGTTATTGCGTGCCAATTATTCAACGCCTCTTGCGCAAGAGGCCCAATCGCGACTAAATGCGCAACCGGTATGACACTTCGGAATAACCTCGAGCCTTCGATGGCTTCACTGTCAAAGGGGTTGCTAGCGACAACATTATTCTCCGGGTCGAGCCGGGTTCGCATGATTAATAGACGATCAGGGCCCGCTAATCAAAAGCCAAACTGACAAATCGCGTTAATCAAGTTTTCTGGGCTCGCAATGTTATAATCGCGCCTTCGATCTCAAGAAAGCATTTAATGGATCCTTCGGAAAAATCAAAAAGCAAACGTTTGCGAGTCGTTAAAAGCGGACCGGCTACCGAGGTACCGGCGGCCGGTCCAGATTCTGCGGGTGGGCCCTCATGTCCGCATTGTTTTGGTACCGGCATGGAAGTCGTGCCCGGCGAGGGGGCGCGGCGCTGCCGCTGCCCGTCACCCGATCATCGGCAGCGCCTATTCCAGGCTGCGCGCATTCCTGCGCGTTACCAGCATTGCACGCTACAGGGCTATGACGCAGGCGATTCCGATTCCAAATGGATTGCCAAGATCGAGGCCGATCGGGTCATCAACGACTATCTCGTCATTGACGGACGAGGTCTACTATTTGTTGGGGCGGTAGGCGTTGGCAAGACCCATCTGGCGGTTGCCCTCTTGCGAGAATTGATTGAGCGCTATCAGGTGCGCGGATTGTTCTACCAATTCGGCGCGCTGTTGCGACGCATCCAGGATTCCTACAATCCGGTGTCCCAGACTTCGGAACTAGCGGTGCTGGGGCCGGTCTTTGAAGCAGACGTCCTGGTGCTGGATGAATTGGGCGCGTCAAAACCGACGGACTGGGTGCGCGATACCATGATGCAAATCATAAACACGCGCTATAACGACAAGCGACTGACAATCTTCACCACTAACTATTCTGATAAGCGCAAGACCGAAAACGATCCTACTGAACTCCTGGAAGATCGGGTTGGCGTGGCATTGCGCTCACGGCTCTATGAGATGTGCAAGACAGTAGAAATTGAAGGCGAGGATTATCGGAAGCGTTCGCTGGCCCAGACTGTCTGAGATCTACGATCCACGAACTCACACTAAGCAACGTGAAGAAGACTTTCCACTCGGAACGTTGATGGGATCGTGGATCACTCTTGCGCCTTTTTCGCATAACGCGACTGGCATTCGCTGATTATCTCGCGCGCACCGGTTGCGTCATGCCAGCCAACGATGCGCGTTGTCTTGGCTTCCAGCTCCTTGTAAATCGTGAAGAAGTGTTCGATCTCCCGGAGAAGATGCGGATATAGCTCTTCATAGTCGTGCACGCCTTTATAGATCGGATTGTTCGTGCCGACCGCAAGCACCTTCTCGTCTCCCTGCCCCTGATCAACCATTTCCAGAAACCCGATAGGCCGCACCGTGATCACGCACCCGGTGAAGCTTGGCGCATCAACCAGTACCAGGACATCGAGCGAATCTCCGTCATCGCTTAGCGTACTGGGAATGAATCCGTAGTCACCAGGATAGTGGACCGGCGAGTAGAGAGTGCGGTCGAGCCGGAAGACGTGCAAGGCCTTGTCGTATTCGTATTTGTTAGTTTGCCCTCTCGGAATCTCGATGACTGCATTAACCTCATCTGGAGCGCCTTCACCTGTGGGCAGGGAAACATAATTTGTCATGAGTTAACCCGGCGCAATCTTCAGAAAACAACTTTAGAGCGTCGGCCGCGCTTTCATGCCCTTCGCTGCTTCCATGACGGCCTGACATTCAGCGTCGTAACGTGCAGTCGGCATCGCCTCCAGGCGTCGTTCGTCAATCGGGCCACCGCAACGCGCGCAGATTCCGTATGAACCTTCTTCGATCCGCAACAATGCCTGATCGATCTCGCCCACCATCTGTGATTCCTGGTCGCCGAGTTTTAGCGCCATCTCTTCTATTCCATCGCGCAAAGCAAAATCGGCACTCTCCTTTGCGTCGTCTCCTGCGGCATCAAGTGCCGCCGCCTGATCATCACTGACGTTCTGGGCATGACGCCGCAGTTCGGCTAACAGGAGCTGCTTAAAATGTTTCAGTTTAGAGGCTTCCATAGAGAATCTTTCGAACGAAGTTTTCCTTCTTCTAAAAACCGACTAGAAGTGATCTATTACAGCAGGGGAGTTGAGAGTATAACTCGCGGCGCAGGTGCAGCCAAAGCTCGCGTGTTGCGCCTTTGACACGCGTTGTGGTTTTATCCTCACGTTCGTTTAGAAAAACGCACCCGATGACGCTATGGACACAGGTTTGATCCTCGAGCTGCTGGTTGCGCTTCTAATTTTGGTAATCGCACTGCTCTATTCGACTGTTGGCCATGCGGGAGCATCGGGTTACCTGGCGGCAATGGCACTCCTCGGCCTGACGCCGCTGGTGATGAAACCCACCGCGCTGACGCTGAATATCATCGTCGCGCTAATTGGCACGGTGCGCTTTTATCGCGCTGGATTTTTTTCCTGGCGCACATTTTGGCCCTTTGCCGTAGCTTCAATTCCGGCGGCTTTCGTCGGCGGCAGTCTGACTCTTCCTACTTCAATCTATAAATCAGTTGTGGGTGTCGTGCTCTTGTATAGCGCTGTCAGACTGTTCTTTACCGCGGAGACCGCGGACCAAAGAAAGACTACGCAGGTACCCATCTGGTTGGCGCTCATCCTCGGCGCAGCCATCGGCATGCTCTCGGGATTGACTGGCGTGGGCGGCGGCATCTTTCTCAGTCCGGTGCTGTTGCTGATGCATTGGGCGGGGACAAAAGAGACATCGGGAGTATCTGTCACGTTTATCCTGGTAAACTCAATCGCCGGACTGTTAGGACATGTCTCGGCAATTTCGTTTATTCCCGACTCAATTGTTTATTGGGCGCCGGCGGCGTTGATTGGTGGTTGGATCGGCACCGAATTAGGCACAAGAGTATTGCCGGTTTCCAATATCCGGAAATGGCTATCGGTCGTTCTGGCTTTGGCGGGACTAAAGTTAATCAGCGAAGCTATTTTGCTTCTGCTCGGCAGATAAGCTCGGCCGCCAGCAGCGGAATCGTCAACTCATGATGACCGGTGATCGCATATCCGCGACCTGCTCCATCTGCGGTCGGACGCCGCACGACATTAGTTAGCGGACGGTACGATTGGATGAAATCGAAATTAGCGGTCGTAATGTCATTGAGTTTGTGGCCCAGGTTTCGCACCAGAGTTACGCATTTCAAAAAAACTTCCGGCAAAGTGACTGCTGAACCGATATTAAGATAGACGCCGCCATCATCCATTCGCCGCACCAACTCTGCCAACAACCGAAAATCAAGAAGCGAAGTCGCGCCCAGCGCCGCTCCGTCCGCGCTGGGATGAAAATGGGCAATGTCGCCGCCGATGGTCAGATGAGCAGTAAATGGAAGGCGCGCCGCAAACGCGGCGCAAATAAGCGAAGCATCCCCATGCTTCGGCTTAAGGGCGAGCAGGGCGCGCCCCGCAGCTTCGCCTAACCCAATTCCGTCTTTCGCGCCACGGCGCGCGGCATCGTTCAACAGCTTTCCGGTTTCCTCCGCGCCGCCAAAGCCGCCTGCTCCCAACGTGGCGTCAACATCTTCTGACGTCGAGCCGGCCATGGCGATTTCGGCGTCATGGACCAGCACGGAACCATTGGCGGCGATAGCAGTAACAAATCCCCGGCGCATCAAGTCGATGATGATCGGACCCAACCCGGTTTTGATTACATGGCCACCGATGCCCCATATGATTGGCTTGTGCAGCTGGCGAGCGCGTCGTACCTGCTGAGCCAGATCGCGAAAGCTTTGCACCGCCAGAATATTAGGCAGCGAAGCGAGGTAATCATTTAGTGAAGAGTCCTCAGTTACGGGCGTGGCAAAATCCGCGACCGTCACTTTGCTCTCCCGTGACGCGAGCGGATAAGTTCTGACCTTATCCAAGCTGATCGGCTGGAGGTTTTCGTAGATGGACATCAGTTGGAGCTCAGGCATCCTGCCTGCATAGTACTCACAGTTTGTCGTTGCCTTTACTTCTACTCAGTTGAAGCGACAAACCACAGGAACTCTGATCAAGTCGTCAGCCGTTACGCTACCGTTCCTCGCCTCGTAGAGGCGAAATGTTTATAGCCCGCACCTGACCTGTTAGCCCAGCTCCGTAGGAGTTCTGCAGTCCGTCGCGGCGACGGACTGCAGAACTCCTACGGAGCCTATCAACTCATGGCTCGCTCTTGTATTGATAGGTCTGCGCATTCCTAGCGGCGGTCGTTTCGACTTCAGAGCTTCCTTCAGTCTGTGATCACTCGAATCTATTGCTCGCCTTCCTGAACCGGAAACAACTCGGCTTCAACCAGTTCGCAGATAATGTGGCCGATCAAATTGTGCGTTTCCTGAATTCGTTGAGTATCGTCGCTGGAGACGATCAGCGCCAGATCACAGAGCGCCGCCACGCGCCCGCCGTCGCGACCCAGCAAGCCGATAACAGTGACGCCCTGTTTGCGCGCCTGCTCACACGCCAACGTTACATTCGGCGACTTTCCTGAAGTCGAAATCGCCAGACAAACATCGCCTTTCGTCCCCAGCGCCGCTATTTGCCGCGCAAAAATGTTTTCGTACCCGGTGTCGTTGGCGATGCACGTGAGGACACCGCCATCAGTGGTCAGTGCGATAGCCGGAAGAGCCCTGCGATCCTGTAGGAACTTATTAACCATCTCGCCGGCGATATGCTGCGCGTCAGCAGCCGATCCGCCGTTGCCGAAAACCAAAAGTTTCCCTTTGGCTTTAAAGGCATCCGCGATCATCTGCGCAGCCCGCTGCACGTCGGCGGCGTGCGCGTCGAAAAAGCGCCGCTTGACGTCGAGACTGTCGGCGACGATAGCTGAAATCTTATTTATCACGATGGGCTTTGTGGCAGGTTCTCCAGGTCACTCAGATCTTTCAATCGACCGCTGGCCCTCTTGTTGACTCGCAAGTCGTGAAGATTGATGAGATTCACTTCCACGTCATCTATCACCACGGTATTACGCCCAGCATAACACTCAGAAAAATCCACGCCGTCTATTGTAGTAAGGATTTCCAGGCGAAAGGGAGGGACCCCCATTCTCACAACACTATTCTCTTTAAGGAACTCTTCAGTCGAAGCGGTGAAACCAAACTCACTCAAGGCGTTAACAACGCGCTGCGCGTTTTGAGGACTGAGGGCAATCCAGACATCCATGTCCCCCGTCGGACGAGGGTAACCATAGTAGCCGACTGCGTATCCCCCGATCAGCAGGTACTCAACTCTATTTGAGGCGAGCAAACTCAAGAACTCTTTCAAGTCGGCTTGCAGTCGGATCGTCGTAGCCATAGGCGCTTTGTCGCATTAGTTCGAGAGCTTCTAACCTCTCTAAAGGGGTTCGCGAATGCCAATATGCGCGATCCGCAGCGTCGGCTTCCTCGAATGAGGAACAGACGGTCAGTACCGTTTTGTCCATTCTCACTGTTTTGATGGTGGTTTGCATACTTGCACCCAGATATTTCGCGGCGCTCGGGCCTAAACGGCTAAAGTAGCGTTAGCCCAAGTCACTGCTCCGATCGGCGTCAGTGACGGCTGAGTATTGAATGTCTTCAGATCCAATCCCAATTGACCGGGAGATTATATCATGCGATCTTCCTGTTTTCGTGCTTATTTCCGTCGCTATTGCGCGACAATTTTCCATTAAGCAGCGGCTTCAGCACCTGCCCGGTATGCGAGCGGCGCACCGCGGCAACTTCTTCGGGCGTGCCGCTGGCGACGATGCGGCCACCGTGCGCGCCACCCTCCGGCCCGAGGTCAATAATGAAGTCCGCGCTCTTAATAACGTCGAGGTTGTGTTCGATGACGATTACTGTGTTACCGAGACTTACCAGCCGCTGAAGCACGTCCAGCAACTTGTGCACGTCGGCAAAATGGAGTCCTGTGGTCGGTTCGTCGAGGATGTAAATCGTCCGTCCGGTCGCGCGTTTGGAAAGCTCTTTGGCCAACTTGATCCGCTGCGCCTCACCGCCAGAGAGCGTCGTCGCCGATTGGCCCAGCTTGATGTAACCGAGCCCCACGTCGAGCAGCGTCTGCAGCTTCGGCTTGATCTGCGGAATGTTTTCCAGCAGCGGCAGGGCCTCTTCTACGGTTGCGTCCAGCAATTCCGCGATCGATTTTCCTTTGTACCTGACTGCGAGTGTTTCGCGGTTGTAACGAGCCCCGCGGCACACATCGCAGAGCACGTAAAC
>ORMF011607637.1_pt1 | contig 13510 bp, 9 predicted proteins | sample 1779871 | NCBI WGS metagenome assembly ORMF01 (sample SAMEA104232316, study PRJEB22302) | groundwater metagenome | biome: forest; feature: aquifer; material: groundwater | place: USA | collected 2011-08-07 | depth 5.4 m | reverse complement strand
CTTGAAGTTGAGACGCCATTATTACAGCCGATTCCCGGAGGTGCAAATGCACGGCCATTTGTAACACACCACAATGCCCTAGATACTGATTTATATCTTCGTATTGCGCCAGAACTGTATCTTAAGCGCTTAATTGTTGGGAGTTTTGAAAAAGTGTATGAAATTGGGCGATTATTCAGAAATGAAGGTATTGATCATGCACATAATCCTGAATTCACCACCATTGAATTGTATTGGGCATTTGTTCCAAACAAAGAAGTATTTTGTACATTTCTTGAAGATGTTATGCGTACGATTATCAAAGATGCAAGTGGATCGTTAGAGGTAGCGTATGAAGATAGAACTATTGATTTTGGGAAGGATTGGCTCCAAAAAACATTTCGTCAGGCAGTGTTAGATGTGTCAAGTATTGATATTGATATGTTTAATAATGAAAAGGAATTTGTGAAAGCTGTTGAGGCAAAAGGGTTATCTATTGATTTTAGTAATTGTGTTGGGTTGGGAGAACATTTTGATCAGTTGTATAAAAAAACTGCTCGGCCTGCCATTCATCAACCCACTTGGATTTTTGATTATCCACTTGAGTTAAAACCACTTGCAAAAGCCTCACCAGACGGTCGTGGAAAAAGCGCCTCTCTTCAACTTATTGTTGAAGGAGAAGAAATTATTAATGCATATTATTATGAATTAAATGATCCTATTGATCAAAGAGAACGTTTTATGCAGCAAGAAGCACTTCGTGAGCGAGGGAGTATGGAGGCACAATTCCTAGATGAAGATTTTTTGTTTGCACTTGAACATGGCATGCCGCCTACCAGTGGTATGGGCATGGGGATAGATCGCCTCGTTGGCCTTATTACAAATAACAAAAATGTAAAAGATACTATTTTATTTCCAACCCTTAAACCTCGCTCTGTATGTTAGACCAAAAATTTATCCGCGATCATGCCGATCTGGTTAAAAAAAATTTAGAAAAAAGAAATTCATCAATTAATCTAGATCATTTTTTAGCGCTTGATGACACGCGGCGAAAAATGATAGCTGAAGTTGATATCTTGCGTGCACAACAAAATGAAGCGAGTGATAACATTGCAAATCTCAAGGGTAGCCAACGTGAATCACTTATTGAAGAAATGAAACGCCATAAAGAAGCAGTAAAAGAAAAAGAATCCGAACTGGATGTATGTGATAAAGAGTACCAAGAACTTCTTTTGAGTTTTCCAAACATGTTAGCTGACGATGTGCCGGTAGGGGCTGATGAGTTAGAAAACAAAGTCATTCGTTCATGGGGTACGCCACGGACATATGATTTTACCCCGCTTGATCATATTACACTGGGAGAAATGCATGGGCTTATTGATATGGAACGGGCCTCAAAAGTCTCGGGTTCACGTTTTACTTATCTTAAGGGAAAACTTGCCTTGCTTCAATTTGCGATTATTCAGTATACTTTTTCGGTCCTCACAAATGAAAAAATATTAAAGGAAATTGCGGATACCATTGGATATACTGGAAGTACTAAGGCTTTTATTCCTGTTATCCCTCCTTTTTTTATTCGACCCGAAGTATATGCGCAAATGGCGCGCCTTGAGCCCAAAGAAGAACGCTATTACATTGCAAGTGATGATCAATACTTGATTGGAAGTGCAGAACACACGCTTGGCCCCTTACATATGAACGAAATACTAGATGAAAAAGATTTGCCTCTACGCTATGTCGGCTATTCAACCTCATTTCGGCGCGAAGCTGGTTCCTATGGCAAAGACATGCGCGGAATTTTGCGGTTGCATCAATTTGATAAGATTGAAATGGAATCGTTTAGTAAAAAAGAGGATTCGCTTGCAGAACAAAATTTTATTGTCGCAATTCAAGAATATCTTATTCGTTCACTTGGTATTCCTTATCATGTCATGATGATTTGTACTGGCGATATGGGCACCCCCGATGCCAGACAGATAGATATGGAGTGCTGGATTCCGAGCCAAAATACCTATCGTGAAACACATACCTCAGATTTAATGACGGATTATCAATCACGTCGCCTGAATACACGTGTAAAACTTACTGGCGGCAATGAATTTGTTCATATGAACGATGCTACGGCATTTGCGATTGGAAGAATTCTTATTGTAATCATGGAAAATTATCAAACAAAGAGTGGGAATATTGAAATTCCCGAAGTATTACGCCCTTTTGCAGGTTTTGAAATTATTTAATTGATTTTCGCATGTCGGATTCTTTTTATAACAAGAGGCTTGTTCGCAAGCGTCAGGAGCGTTTGGGTGGATTAGTTAAAAAGGGAATAGCAATAAGTATCTATGGTATTTTACCTCTCATTGGATGCGGAATAATTGCGTATATATTGTTTTTTTCATCTTTTTTTAGCATTGAACGAATTGACCTAGTAACATCTGAAGGGATAGATGAATCGCGTGTACGATCATTGCTCTTTGAATATATGGATTCACATAAAACGTTTGTGTGGGGGCATACCAATCTTTTATTTTTCGATAAAAAGATGGCAACAAATGCGCTCGCACTTTATTTTGTCATTGACTCTATTTCAATTACAAAGAAATTGCCACGATCTCTTAGTGTTCATTTTGAGGGACACCCATTTCGTGCATACCTTGTTCGAGAGAGCGAGCTTTATGAACTCCAAAGCGATGGTATCGTTGGAAAAAAAATTGATCCATTTTTGATTGAGGCATTTCCTCAAGCACTTCGGGTGGTTGTGTTTCAGGGTCCACAGCAAAAAGACACCCCTTTTTTAAAAGGAAAAAAAAGATATCCGCTTTTTCTTATTGACCAAGATAAAAATTCACTCAATGTAGCCCAAAATTCTCAACTCCAGGTTCTTGATAGTATTATGCTTTCACAAGTTGATGGTTTTATTTCAGATCTTTTTGAGCAAAAACTGTATGCAAGTCATGCGATTATGGGAAGAAATGAAGAGGGTATCACCATTGTTCTTCTGGAAGGCTGGGAAATACTCGTTGACCCCAAAGGGGATAGGAGTTTTCAAATGAAAAATCTTTCAGAACTACTTTCTCAAAAAATAAAACATGACCGAAAGAAGCTTAAAAAAATAGACCTGAGGTTTGGGAATAAAATTTATTACACATTTAAGTAGTATGGTGATCGCGCTTGATACACGACCCTTGAGTACCGGTATTCGAAGTGGAATTCCTGAATTTACTAGGTTACTTTTCGAATACTTATTTTCAAATGCACCGCAGCATACATATGTATTATTTGGAAATGCTTTGCATGTACATAGTGATTGTATTGAACTTTTTAATCACTGGAGCACCTATCCAAATGTACGGATGTGTATGACACGCTTTCCAGCAAAATTATTCTCATTTTTTTTAAAGTATTTTAAGTATCCTAAACTCGATATGTTTATTACGTCCCGGTGCGGTATTACTCCAGATATAGTTATTGCCTGTAATTTTGATTTCTTTGCATTTTCTAAGGATTGTAAATCACTCCTTGTGGTACATGATATTACCTATGACTTGTATCCATCTTTTTGTTCCTGGAGAAAAAAAATGAAATATAAAACGCTGAACCCACAAAAAACCATGAATCTGTTCTCACATTTTATTGTAAATTCATCACAAACACTTCGCGACATACGAGAGTTTTATCATGTTTCACCATCACGGTGTACCACTATCCCATTTGGAATTGATAAAACAGCTTTTAGTGAAAAGAAAGAATTTCCCGATCTTGATATAAAAAATAAGTTTCCAGTGCTAGATTTCCCATTTGTTTTATTTCTTGATTGCCAAGAACCTCGAAAAAATATTTCTTTACTCTTAGATTCCTATCGGATTCTTATCGCAGATAGCACATATTCTCATATCAAGCTTTGTGTGAGCGGAGCGGAATCATATAAAAAAGTATTTATTAAAAAAGCAAAAAGTTATACTATTTCACACGATTCTATTTTTTGGATAGGAGAATTAAACGAGGAAGAACGATATTGGTTTATGAAAAAAGCGCGCGCACTCGTGTATCCAAGTTTTTATGAAGGTTTTGGATTTCCACCCCTTCAGGCAGCGGCATGCGGTACGCCGGTTATTACTGCCCTTCATTCAAGTATCGGGGAAGTAATGCAGGGTACTTGTATTACCTGTGATCCTTACAATAGCACTTCGCTTGTATATGCGCTTAAGGAGGTTTTGGGCAATCGAGAATATGCAAAAAAATTGAGTCAAAAGGCACTTGAACAAGCAGCACAATTTCCTTTTTCAAAAACTGGTGCACAAATCCTTGAATGTATTGAAAAAGTAGCAGCTACTAAAAAATAATTACCTATGCGCATTGGTATTGATGCACGATTGTATAAAAAAGGTCTAGGGTTAGGCCGGTATGTTGAAAAACTTGTTGAACATCTTCAAGCTGAAAAGGGTGAAGATGAGTTTTTTTTATTTTTAAATAAAGACGCCTATCAGTCGCTTCAACTATCTTCTCCGCGCTTTCATAAAGTATACGCTGATGTCGGGTGGTATACCATCAAAGAACAACTTGTTATGCCTCTTCTTTTATTGAAGTACCGTTGCGATGTGGTGCATATTCCGCATTTCAATATTCCTTTGTTCTATCCCAAAAAGATGATCATGACTATTCACGACCTTATATTGCTCAAGCACCCGCAATCAGCGACAAGCGCTGCCTCCACAAGACATCCTTTTATTCACTGGCTCAAATATCGAGCGTATCGTTTTTTACTTCTTTGTGCTGTTCATCGAGTGAGCCATATTGTTGCAGTATCATATGGCGTACAAAAAGACCTTCATCATTATTTTTCACTTCCTTCAAAAAAAATCTCAGTGATTTATGAGGGCGTTCAAAAGATTGAAGTGTCAAAGAAACATGACTACTCTGCTGTGGAGAAAGAGCTTTTCAAAAGGATAAAAAAACCGTATGCTCTCTATGTCGGAAATAGCTATCCACATAAAAATGTTGAGGGTCTTTTGAATGTATTTGAGCATCTAAAAGATGAAAAAACACCACCTTTATCACTGATCCTTTGTGGACAGGAAGATTTTTTCACAAAACGCATACGCAATGAAATTAAAAAACGAGGACTTGAGGAGTATGTCATCCATCTTGGGACAGTTTCTGATGATATATTATCCATTCTCTACGCATATGCGACTGCTTTTATAACACTTTCTTTTGAAGAGGGTTTCGGTTTGCCACCACTGGAAGCCCAAAGAAGGGGTACACCTGTAATTGTCCCGGCTTTTTCAGTATTTCCTGAGATACTTGGAAATTCTGCTCTCTATTGTGATCCCACCAATATCATTGAATGTAAAAAGGCACTCAACAGTATGCTAAAAAATGAAAAACTTCGTGCCTGTTTAATTCAGCGAGGATATGAGCGTATAAAAAGATTCAACTGGGAAGAAATGGCGCAATCACTTATGATACTTTATAAAAAAATATGATACAGTTCTTAAGAATTTTTTCCGTTGCGTGTATCCCACTTATTCAAACAGTTTTTCTTGTATTAGCTCTTTGGTATCCTGGGTTTTTTTTCTGGTTTGCGAGTGCAGGCATTATTATTACTGATCTTGGAATTGCATTTTTAATACAAGAACAGACCAAGAAGGGTGAACTTTTCGTCACCTCAATTCCAAGTTTGGCGCTTATCTTGGCGGTATCAGGTATGATTCTTTTTGTAGAAGACCAACGGCTTATCACCTTGCTTATTAGCGGGAATGGCATTATCCAGTTAGTTTATTTTATTAATCTCTACCTCTATTCATTTAAAAAATTCAATTATCACCAGCGTTTACTTGCACATATTAGTAATGCCTGTAACACGTTGTGTGTCTATTTGTTAAGTTCAAGTATATTTGCGGTTATTTATTATTTAGATATTCATCTTTGGAAGGTAATCGCTGGCCTTATATTGATCCCAGTACTTTTTTATAGCATAACGTTGAAAATATATAATCTTGATATCAAGCTCCAGATGCAAAATACATTTTTTCTTGCACTATTGGTAGGTGAAATCGTTATTGTTATTCATTGGAACTCATTTCCTTGGTATGTTGCATCATTGGTATATACGATATTTTATAGCACCTATGAGCAGTTAAGTATTTCTCAAAAAATTGGAGAACTTACCAATGCAAAAATACTCGTCCACTTCATTGTTCTTGTGAGTGTGATAGTATTAAGTTTAGTTACTATTCTTTAAATTATGCCACATCCTTTTTTTCATCTCCCACTTCATTCATGGCGATCAACAGTATTTCTTTTATTATGTGTGACCGTTGGATTTGCAGGGGGGATTGTTGGGAGTACTGTTCGTTTTGATGAAGAAGAACCACTTCAAACACTTCCTACTCCGGTACAACAGTTTCCTCTTATCCTTGACCCCTTACCTCAAGAGGGGAAAGAGCAAATTCCAAGTTTGCTTCTTAAAAAATTTGAATCAAGTATTTTTGAGGTTTGGAGTATTCCTGAGAGTACAAAAAAAGGAACACGCGAAACACCATTAAAAAATACATTTCTAGGATATGCAATCGGTGTTACTTCAGATGGTTGGCTTTTAACATCTATCCCAATCGAGAAAAAAGAAAATCTCCATATTTTTGATCGATTAAAACAAGAATTTTCCATTCAAACGCGTATAGATGACCCAGTGCTTGGTGTTACGTATATAAAAATTAACGATGCATCAATCCGTCCGCTTCAATTTGCGCAAAATTATATAATGAGTTTGGGAGGATATGGATATCTTATAAATGATCATCGATTAGTTCAGGAACTTTTTGTGTCACCTCCCATGTATCCGTTAGTCTCTTCATTTCAGGAGGGAGTTCAAACAACTACTCAAATTGCAACACGTTTTAACCCAACTCAAAATTATATCACTCCAGGAAGCCCTGTGGTTACACGGCGCGGAGAACTCCTTGGTATTACCCATCAAAAAGGAGGAATTATACCGGGTGAATACATCAAAGATTCCCTAGACAGACTCCTGCGTCAGGGTGCCGCGACACGCACCAACATTGCTATTTCCTATGTTGATATTCGATCGATTCCATTTTCTCTTTCAAGTCAGCCTCTTACGGTGCGTAATGAAGGCGCGACTGTCGTATCTGATAAAAAGGGGACAAGTATTCCAGGTGTCGACGGCCAGTTTATTTTGAAAAATAATGATATCATTACGCGCGTTAATTCGGATACTATCGATATAAATAGAAGCCTTTCTGAACTCATTCACCAATATAAAAAGGATGATACTATAACACTCACTATTTTAAGAAACAATAAAGAATTAACTCAAAAAATAGTACTACCTTAATTTTTATCTAGCGCCTAATTCCCTAGAGTCTAGAGCCCAAATATATGACCAGTATTGATCTTTTTTTCGTTATTGCGACTGTTTCACTTATACTTATTACGTTTTTTAGTTGTTGGGCACTTTTGTATCTTGCACTCATCTTAAAAAAAATTCTTTTTACTCTAGAAGAATTTGAACGTGGTTGGAGTGGAATAAGTAAAGGATTTGAGGATATACGCGAAAAGATTATAAATCTACGCGCATATACTGCCGTAGGCGTTGGGAGTATTAAAACACTCATTGAACTTTTTCAAAAACACCTCGAAAACAGAGGAGTAAAAAATCCAAAACGCAAGAAAAAAACAGACTCACATGAAGATGAATCTAATGATTAGGTTTTTAAGGTGATTTTTTGATTATGAATTTTGTTAATCTTCATGTCCATAGCCACTTTAGCTTACTTGATGGGCTTACGCGTATCAAAGAGCTCGTAAAGACGGCTAAAGAATTTGAAATGCCTGCCGTGTGTCTTACGGACCACGGTTCGCTTTATGGAGCAATAGAATTCTATCAAGCATGCAAAAAAGAGGGTATCAAGCCTATTATTGGCGTTGAAACATACATTACCTCACGAGGCAGGTTTAAAAAGGAATCAAAAGCCGATGATGAGCGTTTTCATCTCTTGTTGCTTGCGCAAAATATTGTTGGGTATAAAAATCTCATGAAGCTTGTTACTGCATCACACCTAGAGGGTTTTTATTATCGGCCGCGCGTAGATTTTGAACTTCTTGCGCAATATAACGAGGGAATAATTGCGACATCCGCATGTTTAAATGGGCAATTGAGCCAAGCTATCTTAGCTAAAAAAGAAACACATGAAATTGTCCAATCATATGGAAATATTTTTAAGGATCGTTTTTATCTTGAACTTCAACACCACCCAAGCCTTCCCGATCAGCAGATTGTAAATGAAGGCCTTCTTTCAATTTCAAAAAAATATGATCTTCCCGTTGTTGCAACAGGGGATTCGCATTATTTAAAATCAGAAGATGCACAGGCTCACGATGTGTTATTGTGTCTCCAAACAAAAAAGGTGCAATCAGATACGAATCGCATGTGTATGCTAGGCGAGGATTTTTCGTTTAGCAGTTATAAAAATGTAATAGACGCATTTCAAACTACGGTACCACAAGCACTCGAAAACACCGTTACAATTGCAGAAAGTTGTGATCTTGAAATACCTATGGGTAAAGTGATTTTGCCGCATTTTGAGTTGGAGGGTGATGTTACTCCAGAAGATAGATTGCGAGAGCTTTGTAAAATAGGATTAGATTTGCGGTATGGCACCCACATAACACAAGAAATTCAAGACAGGCTTTCCTATGAACTTGATATTATTATCAAATCCGGTTTTGCTTCCTACTTTTTAATTGTAAATGATTTTGTTACCTGGGCTAAAAAGCAACATATTGTAGTGGGGCCGGGCAGGGGCAGTGCCGCAGGAAGTATCGTTGCGTATTTATTATGTATCACAAGTCTTGACCCTATTGCATTTGATTTATTGTTTGAACGATTTTTAAACCCTGCTCGTGTTTCAATGCCTGATATTGATCTTGATTTTGCCGATTCTAGGCGAGATGAAGTTATTCAGTACGTGAGAGATAAATATGGCGAGGATCACGTTTCTCATATTATTACCTTTGGGACAATGGCTGCGCGCGTTTCAATTCGAGATGTAGGCCGAGTACTCGGTGTTCCTTATGCATATTGCGATGCGCTCGCCAAAATGATTCAGCCGCATATGGATTTAAGCCAATCAATAAAACAGCCAGGGGAATTGAAGACAAAATATGAAACTGAAGAACAAACGCGGCAGATTATTGATATTGCTCGAAAACTTGAAGGTGTTGCTCGCCACTCCTCAACGCATGCCTGCGGTATCGTTATTACAAAAGACCCGCTTACGGAATATGTCCCCTGCCAATACGTGTCACCCGATGATAAAACCATTGTTACGCAATACTCACTTCACCCTGTTGAAGATTTAGGACTTTTAAAGTTTGATTTTTTAGGATTGAGCAATCTTTCCATTTTAGAACAAGCAAAAAAAATCGTTGAAAAAACCCGAGACGTCATAATTGATTACGACGCATTGCCCCTTAATGATAAAAAGACCTATCGGCTTTTCCAGGAAGGAAAGACAACCGGCGTGTTTCAGTTTGAAAGTGGTGGCATGAAACGCTACTTAAAAGAATTGAAACCAACGGAATTTGAAGATATTGTGGCGATGGTTGCATTATATCGCCCGGGACCGATGGATCTTATTTCTAAGTATATTGATCGTAAACATGGCCGTGAGCCCGTAACATATATTCACCCAAAAGTAGAAAAAGTTTTGAAAAAAACCTATGGTATTATTGTGTATCAAGAGCAGGTTATGGATATGGCAACAGAGCTTGCGGGGATGACAAAGGGGCAGGGATACTTGCTTATTAAAGCGGTTGGTAAGAAAATCAAATCACTCCTTGATGAGCAAAAAGATAAGTTTATTGGCAGTTGTCTTGAAAACAAAATTCCTCAAAAAATTGCCAATCAAACATGGGAACTTATTGAGCCGTTTGCGGGATATGGCTTTAACAAGGCCCATTCTGCGTGTTACGCTATGATTGGGTATCAAACAGCATATATGAAGGCGCACTATCCGGCAGAGTTTATGGCTTCACTTATGACGTCTGATCAACAAAATACTGATCGTATCACGATTGAAATTGAGGAGTGTAAAGAAATGGGCATGAGTGTGCTTGCGCCTGATATCAATGAAAGTTTTGAAGATTTTGCGGTTGTAAAGAATGAAGAAACAAATACCTATAGTAAAATTCGATTTGGGTTATCTGCGATTAAAAATATTGGAGAACATATTGTGTCAGTACTTGTATCTGAGCGAAAAGCAAAAGGAAATTATAGTTCCCTTGAAGATTTATTGACACGCGTGCAGGATAAAGACCTGAATAAAAAATCATTAGAAAGCCTTATTAAGTGTGGAGCACTTGATCGGTTTGGCGAGCGGAATCAATTACTCTATAATATTGATAGATTCTTGGCATTCCATAAAAATTCTGCTACCCAATCCCAATCACGCCAAATAAGTCTTTTTGGCGGAACAACAGCACAAGTCATACGTCTTGAAATTCAACATTGCCAACCAAGTGATACTCGACAAAATTTGTTATGGGAACGAGAATTACTCGGGCTTTATATATCTCAGCATCCACTTAAAGAAATCGATCAGTTTATTAGTCCTTTTGTCATGTCATCGGCTGAGGTTTTACAAAAGTCAGATGGCGCGAGCGTAAAATTATACGGCATTGTAACTTCACTTAAAAAAATCATGACGAAAAAAAATGAACCAATGGTTTTTGCGCGAATCGAGGATTTAAGCGGTGTTATTGAAACAATTGTATTTCCTAATCTCTACACGCAACAGCTCGAACTTTGGAAAGAGGATTCACTTATTGTACTTGAGGGCAGAGTTTCTTTTAAAGATAATGAGTGTAAGGTATTATGTTCAAAAGCCCGTCAAATAACAGACGAAATGCTTGAGGATCTTAAAAAAAGACAAACTTTAACTTCTGAAAATCAACACTATGTCTCTTCTTCATCGACATAAAAAAGAGCGCGCAAAACCAACTACTATCACCCATGCACTTGCTGGCAGCTTTTTTCTTATTTGTTTAGGTGTATTACTAGTTATTATTTATATTTCTTTTAGTTGGGCAACTATTACTATTACCCCAAAGGAAGTACAGGATGAATACGGGTTACGTGTACCCATTATACGCTCGGATGATGAGCATAATGCTACTCAAGATGCTGCGGAAGAAGGAATATTAGGTACCGTAGAGGATATCCGGGTAAATCACCAAGAAACATTCCCTGTTCAAATTCAGGAAAGTAAAAAAAAGCAAGAACGAATGAGTGGGATTATTACCTTAGTAAATACGAGCCCCAAAGACCAGCCCCTTATTGCAAGTACCCGTCTTCAACAGTCCGGTGGGTTATTATTTCGAACACAACAGTCCGTGGTGGTTGGGGCAGGAAAACGTGTTGAGGTGCCCGTGAAAGCAGATACGGATGGTTCGTATGAAGTTACGAACGCACATTTTATTCTCTTGGGTCTTTGGTCGGGATTACAAAATCAAATTTATGGGGTTTCGTTTGTACCACAATCACTTACCATACGTGAGTCGGGAATATTAACACAAAAGGATATTGATGAAGCGCGAAAAAAGGTTCACGAAGAACTTGAAAAGAATATACAATCAAAAGTTGATGAATTTTCAAGTGGGTTTACCGGCAAGAAAGTTGTTATACTTCCACATTCAGAAGAAGATTTAGAGGTTGATCATAAGGTTGGAGAGCGGTTGGCAGAGTTTACAGTAAAACTTAAAGGCACAATACATGTACTTGTGATTAATGAAAACCAAGGGTATAAATTTTTATTAAAAAAGTTAAAAGAAAAAGAGGGTTTAGAATATAGTTTTGCTCCTATTAAAAATGAGGATATTACCTATCTTTTTGATCCCGAAACCAATAAAAATTTAATGGTGAAGGCAATAGTACAGGTTACCAAGCGCCTTACCTCACAGCATATTACCGTAAATAAGAAAAATTTTCTAAATAAACGGGCAGATGAAATTAGTGTAGCACTAAAAAACTATCCTGATGTGGCTGAAGTACAAGTTAGGTTTTATCCGTTTTGGATTACGCGAGCGCCCCTACTGGTAGATCATATCCATATCCTTGTGAAGGAATGATTCCTTTGAACTACAAAACCCCAATCTTCAGGCACTCATATTACAGGACAGATAATTTTCTGCTGAAAATTTCCTCCCAGTTCCCGCCGTCGCGGTCCACAGGGCCTGTAATATAAATGCCCTCGAGGAGTTTTGTAATTCAAAGGAAATACGCTAGGTACTCTAAGGCTGCAAATTGCAGTCTTTTAAGTTGCAAAATACAGAAGAATTGATTAGAATAAAGTCAATTATATTGAATTACCATTTTTTTATGAAAAAAGAAGAATCACAAGACCTGGAACAGCTTCGCCATACCTGCGCACATTTGTTGGCAGCTGCCGTGTTAAAACTTTTTCCTGATGCAAAACCTACTATTGGCCCTACAATTGAACATGGTTTTTACTATGATTTTGATTTCGCAAAACCACTTTCCTCAGACGACTTGGTGAACATAGAACAAACTATGAAAGAGCTCCTTGCCACATGGGACGGCGTAAGTTCAAGAGAAGTATTATTGGAGCAAGCAAAAAAAATCTACGAATCAAATCCGTATAAACTTGAACTCATCGAGGAAATTGCGAGTCGTAATGAACCAATTACATTATATACGTGGGGGGATTTTGAAGATTTGTGCCGGGGCGGACACATGGAAAGCGCAAAAAAAATAAAAGGGAACGGATTTTGTCTTACCCATTTGGCAGGAGCCTATTGGCGAGGTTCTGAAAAAAATCCTATGCTTACACGCATTTATGGTCTTGCGTTTGAGAAAAAAAAGGATCTCGATGATCATCTTGCAATGCTCGAGGAGGCAAAAAAACGTGATCATCGAAAAATCGGCCATGATCAGGAACTTTTCTTTATTGATGAAATCGTGGGGAAGGGACTTATTTTATGGCTCCCCAACGGTACGCTCATCCGAAATGAGATAGAAAGACTGGCTGAAAAAATGGAAGCACGCAATGGCTATGTGCGCGTATGCACCCCCCATTTGGCGAAAGAAGAACTTTTTTTAACTTCTGGGCATTTACCCTACTACAAGGATAGTATGTACCCCGGCATGGTTATGGATGATGGAACATATTATCTACGTGCGATGAATTGTCCTCACCATCATATGGTTTATAAGTATAAGCCTCATAGTTATCGTGAATTACCACTGCGCATCGCAGAATATGGAACTGTCTACCGCAACGAGCTTTCAGGTACGTTAGCGGGGTTATTACGTGTGCGAGGTTTAGCTATGAATGATGCACATATTTACTGCCGAAAAGACCAGATAAAAGATGAATTTAGGAGTGTACTTTCAATGATTATTGAATATTTTACTATTTTTAATCTTACGAATTACTGGTTTCGGCTTTCTAAGTGGGGGCCCGACCATCTTGAGAAGTATATTAACGAGCCT
>ORMF012392486.1_pt1 | contig 13514 bp, 14 predicted proteins | sample 1779871 | NCBI WGS metagenome assembly ORMF01 (sample SAMEA104232316, study PRJEB22302) | groundwater metagenome | biome: forest; feature: aquifer; material: groundwater | place: USA | collected 2011-08-07 | depth 5.4 m | reverse complement strand
GTCATCATGACGATCCTCCGTGGTATTCCTCGTGAATCCAAGAACCCGGAGGATCGTCTTTTTCTCCCATCCCTTGCAAGCCGAACTTGCCGCTCCAGCAGCAGTTACCTCAAATACAATCAGAAAAGTGGCGCTGTCCAAATAGCGTCAGTCATTTCTTTCAATGTCCAAGAATGATTGCCCAAACCCGGTCTCGGCCAGACGGGATAGACATGAGTAAGAAACTCATTTCGGTCGAGGATGTACAGCCGCCAGGGATACCGGAGAATGTTGCCGGCCGGCCTACCTGCCTTATTGAGAATCTCTATTCGCTCGAATGCTGTATCAGGCCACAGGGACGCTACCTTTAGCACCTCGTGGTCTTCCCGAAAAGCCTCTACGATATTGTCCGCCGATACAAAGTTGCCTGGGATCATCATGAGTTCCCTAATAGCCGTTGGGTCTGCCTTGCGGGCTAACCGCAGGCGTTTCGAGCCACGTCGTCCGCCATTTCCAGCACACCGCGCAAGTCGGCCCGGCCGTTGTGCGCGACCTCGATTTGCAGCATTGCGACGGCCTCGCGAGCTCGTTGACAAGCCAGCTCCCGCTGACCCAGCCGAAGCAAAAGTTCCGCATGTTGAGCGTATCCCCAAGCCAACTGACACGCTAGATCGCGGCGACCCTCGTTATGGACGAGTTCCTCCTCAAGATCCACGCAGGTGACGAAGTCGGCCAGCGCCTCTTCCAACCGTCCAAGTTTCGCGAAGGCCATTCCACGGTTCATGTATGCAATAGCCATGAGGTTTCGCAGCTCACGGCGACCCTCACGCCGCACCAACTCTTCGTGCAGCCGGATGCATTTGGAGTAGTCCGTCAGCGATTCCTCGACACGGCCCAATTCACACACATCGCAGGCTCGGAGCATGTATGCATGTGCCAGCTCGTCACGCAACTCACCGCGGCCTTCACGCTGCACCAATTGCTCGCGAAGCCTGATGCAGGCGTCGTGGTCGGCCAACGCCTCATTCCGGCGACCGAGATTCCCTAGAGTACGGCCCCGGTTCAAATAGGCAGTCGCGAGTGAATGACGCAACTCGCTGTGGCCCTGGCGCTGCACCAGATCTTCCTCAATTTCGACGGACTTTGTGCAGTCGGCCAGTGCTTCTTGCAAACGCCCCAGATCGGTCAGGGCAACGCTTCGATTCATATACGAGAGGGCCAAAGAGTGGCGCAATTCATTTTTGCCCTCAGTGAGCACAAGATGCTCCTCAAGTTTGATCGCCTTCGTATAATCTGCCAACGCCTCTTCCAACCGGCCTAGATCGGCCAGCGCGGTGCCCCGACTTGCATAGTCCGCCCCCAGTTGGTCACGCAATTCGGGGTCACTCGCTCGGAGTTCGATACAACTATTGCAGTCGAGCAGCGCTTCTTCCAGTCGTCCAAGCTGTTTTAGAAATACGCCGCGATTCCTATACGCCGTTGCCAGTTGGACGCGCAGGTCATTGCGGTCGTCCCAATGCACCAACTCTTCGTATAGGTCGATCGCAATCGCGTGATCGCTGAGAGCCTTCTCCAATCGACCAAGGTGTCCTAGCGCGCGACCCCGGTAGAGATATGCATACGCCAAGTCGTCTCGCAGATCACGATCGTCCTCCTCTTTCACGAGATCCTCGCAAAGGCTGACCGCGATTTCATATTCACCCAATGACTCCTCCACGCGTCCCAATTCCAACAGCGAATTGCCGCGGTGCATGTACGCAGTGGCCAAGTCGTTGCGGAGTTCGCGGCGACCCTGCCGCCAAACCTGGTCCTTTCGTAGGGCGAGGGCCATTTCATACGCAGCCAAACATTGCGCATGGTCATTCTTGTCCCACAAGGCGTTGCCATATTTCAGGCAGCATTTCGCAAGCTGAATATCCGCCAGAAGGCGATTGAGTTCAGTTCCGTTCGCGTGATCCAGCAAATGAATTAGCAAATACCTCTCTACCACATCAAACGGATCAACCGACGACCAGTCGTTTCCGAAACGCTGCACCGTCAGCGTCGCCAGCCAATCATTTGCGCTCGCCAGCCGGGTTTGCCAGGCAGCATCCTCATTCAAGAACTGGCGGATTGCGTCGTGGCCCAAGCTGTAAAGCGTCTCTTCGTCCCACGCTTCGCGGCGCGTGCGGAGCAGGTCGGCCAGGTCATCGAGCATGACGATCAACCGCGACCGCTCCAGTCCCCAAGATTCCAAGTGTTTCAGACCCACCGGCTCGCGCGCAACGGCGATTAACGCCAGCACCTTGGCGTATTGGCTTTCAAATAACTCGTCGCCCACACGGCCACGGAGGTGGTCCATAAACGCGGGGTAGTAGGTGGACGGAGGCGGCAATTGAGCAAGGTCCGTGTAGACTCCGTAATGCAGCGCCTGGCAGAAATGAAACACGTACAGAAAGCTGCCGTCGGCTTGGTCGATGAGCGGTTCGACCCAGGCGGCGGGCAGCGGCCCTTGTCCATCCGGGCGCGGCCGCGCCAGGCGCTTCGTTACGTACGACCGCAATACCGCGCGGTGCTCCGATTCGTTCGGGCCGATGCGCAACTCACCGAAATGGTCGGGCATGCTGCGCACGCGTGCCAACCCCTTGTCGGCCGCGGCGCGCACGTGGGGCCGGCTGGAGAGAACCAAGTAACAGCCCGGCGCCAGTGCGCCCGCGGGCGGCCACAGGTCGGGCACGTCGCTCTCGGCTGGCAAGTCGTCCAGGCCGTCGAATGCGACAATCAATTCGCCGATTCCGTTGACTCGCATCAGCGCCGCGAGCCAAGCGACAAAGCGCGTGTGCGGGTCCGGGCCATCCGGCCAGGCCGGCGCTTGCCAACGCTTCACTCGGCGTGTTTGCTCCGCGAGCGCCGTCCAAACGTCATTTGCCCGCGGCGCTGTGGGGCCGTGCATTGACGTGCAGAGGACCGGGACGGCCCGGCCCAGCACCGCCGGCAACATTCCGGCGTGGTCGAGTCCCTCCGTCGCCCAACTCTTGCCCACGCCGCCGGGACCGGTTATTGCCAACACGCCGCAGTCGTGCGCTTTCAAGAAACCTGCGACTTGCCGCGCCAAATAGACCGGCGGTTCGAATTCGCACTGAAAATCCCGAAAACGCTCTGGGTCGGGTTCGCGCCGCTCGCCAGGATCGGGCTGCCGAGACGCGGCGGCCCGAGCGTCAGCCTCGCTAATGCGTTCGGTCCAAATGCGGAGGGGTTCCAGATTCTTGCGCTCGTTGCAGTGTCCCTGGACGAAGTCCAGGAATTTGGCCTTGTGTCTACCGGGGTCGTACTTATCCAGATAGAACGCAGCCGGTTGGTTGCACGTGTCACATTGCTGTACGCTCAAGAGCGGTGTCAGGAGTAGCGCTTCGCCCCCGGGCAGCCGGACCCGCACGGGCGGAAGCAGTTGTGCGGTACCTGCCGGCTGGTGCGCGTGATAGAATGGCAACGGTTCGTGCCGCCCCCAAATGAGTATCTCGCCGTTGGGTCCGTCCGTCTCCAACACCAGAGTTTCAAACATGGACCGGCACAGGTCGAATGCCTCGTGGAGCCGTTCGAGCCAGTCCAACGCGTCCTTGGCGTAGCTACCTTGGTCCTTGCGGAAGACGCCGTGACCGAAACATTCGTTGCGCCAACGGACAAAGCCGTTGTCGCCGTCGTTTATGAGACGCAACAGCGGACTCGGCTTGCCGCGCCGAAACAACAAAGGGCTGAGCGCCGGGATCCGCGACTGTTGAGGGGGGCCTTCCTTCAGGGTGATCTCCAACGATTTAGCCCAGTCGCCCATACTCATCCCTGGTCGCTTCAAGAGGAGAGCGAGCAGTTTGCTGGTGCGCGGGTCACCGTCGCTTGCTGTGGCCAAATAGTCGGCCGCAGCCAAAGTCGCCAGGAATTTGATCAAATCCTCCCACACGTCTCGGAGCTGCCAAACGGCGTGGACGGCCTGACCCTGATCCATCCAACGGTGGACATCTTCGTATCCGGCAATGACTGGCCAGGGAAAAGTCTCGACGGCCGCAGCATCGTAGCCACGCTCGCTGCGTGCCGGGAACAGCGGCTCGGTGGAAGGCGACAACACGAGTGATCCTCGATCGTGAACAGCTACAACGGGGAATTATTGCTGCATTATACGTGACGGGGACGGTGCCATTCAACGGCGGGCGGCAATAGGACATTCGTAAATAGTGAAAAAAAAGGAGCGCGGACCGTTCTTGGCCAGCCTCTGCTTGACATGAATTCTACCCCGCCGCCCGCTCGCCAACAACCGCCAAGCCGGGACCACAACGATGGAACCGACGGCCAGCAACAAGTCGCCCGCGCACCGCGTATAACCGGCGGCGTCACCGTCACCCAACCGACGTAACGGCGCCGACGCCGGCAGCGTCGGCCACGGTTCGCCGTCAACAAACTCGCCCTTTGCGGTTCGTTCGTGCAATCCATTGGGTCGGCGATGCCAAACGCTTGCAAGACGGACTTCACGTGTATTCTGGCAACGTGGCAATCTGGCATTCGACTCAACGTGGCCAGGGGTTCCCGTGTATTCCCGGATGTGCCGCAACATTCAATGATTGAAGCAGTTGCGATGGGGACGGCCGACATCATCCGGTCGCGGATTCGCCGCCCAAGCGGTCGCCAGGGCGACATTACGAAGGCAAGAAACCGGACACTTCCCAAGACGACACAGGAGCTTACGCCGTTTCACGACCAAAGTCGCGCGGATGAAGTGTGGCAATGTGGCAATCTGGCAGTGAAGCCCGGCACCGCCATGGAGAAGCATGTGCGCTCATGATTCGCTTGGTGGATCGCGGCAAGCGCCTGATCCATGTACTGGGGGCCGCGGTCATTCTCGGCCGGCACTCGGAGGGCGATGCGCACGCGGGCACGATACCAAAGGCGGGCGGCGGCGCAAGCACAGGATTTCCCCGCCTCACATGGCGTACGTATGCCCAGAGGCGGGGCCTGCCGCGACCCGTGACCGGGTGGCGTTCCAATCTGCGACGCGCGGGGCCTGCGTGATCCCCATCCGCGGGAAGCGGTGGCCGAGTTGCATCCCAATCATCTCGGACAACGGTTTCCCCGCGAGCTTGGAATGCGCGGAAAGGAGAGCACCTGCGTTGAGGTGACTCACACCTCGGCGAACGGACGCAGGCAGGGGGCGGACGGTACCATCTCGGGCTCGGCAGTCAAACGAAATATGTCGTGGACCGGCGGGGCCGGCGGAACCAGCGCGACCGATTGGTCCAGGTGATTGCGAAAGCAGGGACTTGCCAGCGGATCGGCAACACTCAGGAAGGCGGCATAACCGATGCCGTAAACCAGCGACCGGCGCGGATTGCGCGCCAGGTCGCCGGCACTTTCGAGCATATGGCGCAGGCGCTGCGGGCCACCGGTGGTGATCGCGAGAACACGGAACCGATCGCTCTGGGCGTCCTGCAGTTTCTCGTAGAACTGGATTTTGCGGCCCCAACTGTCGAAGGAACTGCCGACGCTGACCGTCTCGGAGCGGTTATCGATTTCGAGGTAGAAGGTGAAACGCGCGTCCTGGCCGCGCAGTAACTCGAAGGCGCCGTCCGGGTACAGATTCTCCGCGCCGACGCGTAGCCGCAGCGCGTTCTCGCGGCGGAAGTTTTCGATGGGGATGCCCGATCGCTCCGCGGCGGCAACCAGGTGAATGATCACCTCGGCGAGAGCTTGGGTATGGGCCTGGCGAGCGACGCCTACCGGACCGAAAATCCCGCGGCCTGACGGGAGGGTGTCGCATCCGTGCAAGAGTCGGTAGCCGAGGGGCGTCAACGTGTAGTAGCTCAAAGCGCCTTGGCCGGCGGTGGCATACGGCCACCGACGCACCCGGCCGACGGCGACCAGACATTGCAAGCGCTCCTGCACGCGCCGTTCCGTCGTGAAGGGATACGCGAAAGTGCAACTCAGTTTCAACAGCTGGCGGACCGTCAGGGGACAGCGGTCCAGAGCCTCGAACAGGTCCAGATCCCGAGGGGTGACAAGGCAGAGGGGAGATGCAGTTGCCATGCTCGGTGGTGGAGTCTACGCTATCGTCCTTTTTTCCTCCAACCGATTTGTGGCGCCCGAAAGAAAATCCTTCATCAACGTCGACGAGTTGATGCCGAAGCTCAGTCTGGAAGACGTGGCCCGCCATTACAACACGCAACTCCCCGAACTGTACAAGGTCGGCAACGAAACGCGAACGCGCTGCTTCCTCGTCTGCGGGAAAAGTCAGGAGACCGGCGACCGGGCCCTGGCCATCCAGCACGATCACCCCGCGAAGCAGTGGCACTGCCATCAATATGGTTGCGGCAAGGGCGGCAACCTGGTATCGCTTTGCGATCTACTCAAGCCGGGCGACGCCGCGGGCGGCCGCCCGCGCGGAGAGCGTTTCAAAGCGATCGCCGCCGATCTGCTGGCGATGACAACGGGCGAACGCCCGGCGGAGGGTCAGCGCCCCGCGACGCCGCGCGTGGCGGCTGCGGCTCCCGAGCCCAAGGTGAACGGGCCGCTCGCCGAGTCCCCGAACGAACGCGCCCGGTCGCTCACCGAACTCGACAGCAAGTTCACGCTGGACCTCGCCGGGATGCCCCCGAAAGCCTCGTTGTACCTGCGTCGCCGCCCCTTTTTCTCTTCCGAGGTGTGTCGGAAGTGGCGGATGGGCTACCTGCCCCGCGACACGGGAGATGACAAAAGTGGCGGAACGATGCGCGGGAAGATCGTGTACCCGTACTTGTCGGAAACGGGACAGGTGCTGACGTGGTTTGGTCGAGACCCCGAATTTGAAGACAAGCATAAAACGTGGGAGGGGACGGACCGGTCCGAACGTGAGCCGGAAAAGTTCCATTTCATCAAGGGCTTCCACCGCGGCCTGGAACTGTTCGGCCAGCATGCGCTCGTCGAGCCGCGCGAGGATAAAACGATGAAAAGACTCGGATCGATTCTTGGCCTCAAGCCGTCCGACCAGCATGCGCTTGGCGACCCACGCGGGGCGGAAACGATGCAAAGGCTCGGATTGATCCTCGTGGAAGGCCCCAATGACGTGATTCGCCTGGACACCCTGGGCGTCCCCGCCGTTGGGCTCTGCTCCAACACGATCACGCGCGAGCAAGCAGACAAGGCGGCGCGGCTGGCACGCGAACTCGGCAACGGCATCGTGACGATCTTCCTCGACTGCGATCCAGAAGGCGAAAACGGCATGAAGCAGTGTCTGGGTTATCTGGCGCAGCTATGCCCAGTCCGCCTGGCGTGGACCAGCAAAATGTACGGCGGCAAGTTCAGGGGGCGCCAACCGGAATCGTTGACGATCCAGGAATGGCAGGAAATCAGCGCTTTTTTGACGACGGGCACGGCAACGGACTGGAATCTGGGATGAAACGCGCGCTGTTGTGTCAACGTGAAGACGGCTTCGAACCGGTGGGACGCCGCAGCATGGCGCGGCCTTTTTGTTGCAGTGCAACAATCAACTCCTGCCAAGCAGCCAGGAGCGCAAGCTCCGCGTGTTCTTCCTGGGCTAATGTCCGCAGATTTTCCTTCTGCGATAACTCAGCAAGGCGTTTCAGCACGCCTGCGTCGAGACGAAGTTTGACCACCCTGCGAACAGATTCGCGATCAAGGCACTCAGCCAGCGCATCAATAATGGACAGAAGCACGGAGAACGGGGGAATTGGTCAATGAGACAGGGACTGTTGCTGGCAACCTGGGTCGATGCGTCGGGGACGGACTACATGCCCGCGTTCTGTGGCGGAGGTGCAGGAGGCTCCGCCATCCCGTCGGTCGCCTTGGACGGCTCTGCTCCAAACAGCTTGGCAACTAAAACACGGCCGTTGCGGTCGATGATGCCTTGCTGGATCAAGAATTCGAAATGATCGTGCGGCGTCATCGGCGCTTCGCGCAGGGCTTGAAGCGCTTCGTCGGCCAACTCACGCGGGGAAGGATTGCTCTTCATACTATCCAGTTTGGCCGAAAGACGCCCAAAATACAAGTGGGATTGCGAATTGCGATTTGCACGTGGGCTTCGCGCGAGAATCCCGCTCCAGGGTACGCGGGGGTGCCTTCGAGGAAGGCGCCGCGCACGGTATCGTACTGAACGCCCCGTGCCTGCAATCGGCTCAGGCAATCGTTGATAACCAAGCAATCCAGCTCGCGACGTTTCCAATCGCGGCCGCGGTTTTGAGGAAGGGGCTGTCCCGCTTGTTGGTACGATGCGTCCAATTCCTGGAAACTTGAGGCCAGAATGTCGGTGATGGCTTCGTTGAGCAGGTCGAAGCATCGCCCCAGCTGGATGACCGCGCCGAGAACGGATGGCGTTTCACCGCTTTTGGCATGTTTTTCCTGAGCCCAGCGCAACGCTCGTTCGGGTGAATGCTCCCAGAAGTAAACACCGTGCCCAAGCCAGTCCCAATCGTTGGTGCTGGGTTGCCATTCGTGGAGCGGTTTGGCGCCGAGCAGCAATTCGCGCGCATAGGCTTCGGTGCAGCCGTGGTAGCCGATGACGATCCTGGCGAACGGTTCCATGGCGTGAGTGTAACGGGCCGACGGTTTCGGGGATAGGTCGCTTCGTTCAGCATTTCATTGTCGCCGGCCAATTGAAGAATGGGGGGGAGATTGAGCAATTCCTGAACACGGGTCAAGCGGACGGATGGTCCTTGGCGTGAACCCAAGATTGTGGCTGTGGCATGCGGAATCGCCGGACACCGGGAAGATCGGGTTGCATTCGGTGATTTTCGCGGTAGGCTCGATCCCTTTATCTCCTCCCAACACCTGTATGCCAGTATCAACCCCGGTCCAAGAACAGGAAACAGTTTCCCCGCAGAAGCCCGTCAAGACCATCCGCCTGCGCGGCGTGTCCGCGTCGATCTTCGCCAACAAGGTGAAAGTCGAAGGGCGTGACCGAACCTTTCATAAGATCAGCGTCCAACGCGCTTACAAAGAAGGCGACGACTGGAAGCACACGAGTAGCTTCGGCCGCGACGATGCGCCGGTCCTGATTCTCGTACTGAAGCGCGCCTGGGAGTTCATCGTCGATACGGAAGCGATGCGCGGCAAGGAAGAAGAGGCCGAGTAATCGAGGAATCATCAGAGCATCTGCGGGAGGCGGGACGCCGTCTCCCGTTGCCGTATCATTGCCGTATCATTAGCGCGGACGGGCCACGAGGATGGCGTAACGGGGACGAAACGCACAATACGAAGGGCGGCACGAGGGATCCAACCGCTTGCCAGTCGGCAGCGGTGGCGACCCGCTCCGGCGGGAGTGCCGCCGTAAGCGGAGGAGGGCGCGACAGCGCTCGGGGCTCCTTTTCATTCTCATCAGGCCCCGAGCCCCCGTACAAGCCGCCAACGTCGCAGGTATCTGCGCGGGCGTGTCGCAGGACGGGGGCTCGGGGCGTAGGTCCCCGAGCGCTGTCGCCTGATAGGCGACGTGTCCGCGGCTAGCGGAAGCGCCGTCCGGTCGGCCTCCGGCCGCCGACGGTGAGCGTACGAATCAGCGCGTGGACGCTGTCCCAAACGCTGATCGCAACGCTGAACGGACGTGGCGTGAAGAGTGAACCGTTGCCGAGGCGTGCGGGTTACGCGGCCGACGATCGGGAGCGATGCAAATCCCGAAAACTCATCCTCGCTTTGTCGAAGAAGAGGCCGACTCGCCCGATCGGACCGTTGCGGTTCTTGCGCACATACACCTCCGTCTCGCCGGGATGATCGCAATCCTCTTCATACATATCCTGCCGGTAGAGCATGAGCACGATGTCCGCATCCTGCTCAATCGTCCCGGAATCGCGCAGGTCGCTCAGGATCGGTATCGGCGGGCTTCGCTGTTCCGTCGAACGAGAGAGTTGCGAGAGCGCGATGATCGGGCAACTCAGTTCGCGGGCCAGATTCTTAAGGCTGCGGGAAATGAGACTGACCTGCTGGGTGCGGTTTTCCCCTGCGGCGCGGTCGGTGACCTCGATGAGCCCGAGGTAGTCGATCACAAGCAAGTCCAAGCCGTATTCCATCTGCTGTCGTCGGGCCTTGCTGCGGAGATTGGCAATCGTCCGATCAGGATCGTCGTCGATGTAGAGCGGATGGTTCTTGAGCTCGCCCAGGAGCTTGCCCATCCGGTTGAAGTCGTCTTGCGTGAGTTGTCCTTTCTTCAGCCGCCAGGCGTCCACCCCTAAGAAGCCGGCCATGATCCGGTCCATGATCTCTTGCTTGGTCATTTCGAGGGAGAAGACCGCCACGTTCCTGCCCTGGGATGCGGCCGCGTGCCGGGCAATGTCCAACGCGAAACTCGTTTTACCGACGCTTGGCCGGGCGGCGATAACCGTCAGAGACCCCGGCGCCAGGCCCGTGAGCATCTCGTCGAGGTCATGGAAACCGGTGGTCAGCCCAAAGAGCGCCGTCTTATCCTCCGCCTCCTGCAACCGGGCGTAACGCTCGTAGCTCTCCTCGCCAATGTCGCCGATGTGCTGAGGTTTGTCGTCTTTCGCATGGCGGGCGATGCTGAGAAGCCCCTGCTCCGCACGCTCCAGCGCCTCCATCGCCGATAGCTCTTCGTCTTTGGCCAGCTCGGCAATGGCCATGCCGCAGTCGAGCAGCTGGCGGTGCATCGACTTGTCGCGGATGATCGACGCGTAGTGCGCGGCATGGGCGGCGGTCGGGACATTGGCGGCGAGGGTCGCGAGAAATCCAGAACCTCCGAGGCGCTGAATCTTGTCGTTTGTCCGCAGAAGCTCGGCGACCGACACGAAGTCGATGGGCTTGCGCTCGTCATAGAGCTGCCGGATGGCTTCGTAAATCGTCCGGTAGGTCGGGTCGTAGAAGTCCTTTGGCTGGATGGCGGGAGCGACATCGATGATGCGGTCGGGATCGACGAGCAACGCGCCGATCGTGGTCTGTTCGGCTTCCGTGCTGTGCGGCCGAATGACAGGGGTGGGTAGAGACATAGAAGACAATTATTCGGGGGAAGGCGTCAACGTGTGGCTCTGGAAGCGCATCGCCGCGCGGTGCCCGACATCGGGCTAGCTCAGGTTGTCATGGACGTTCTGCCGCACCTTCGGGTCGGCGGCGAGCGTCTTTAGGGCCTGCCAGAAGGCCCGCGCGCCGCCGCGCCGTTTCCATTCCTTCGCGGTCCAGGTTGTCGTGATTGTGGCGATGGGAGAGTTATCCGCGTTGATGTATAGAGAGAAATTGCGCGGTCGCCCGGGGGCAGCGAGTTGCGATGCGTCATTCTTCGGGCTTTCAAGCTGCTGGAACTTCCGGAGGGCCGCAACCGTCAGATGCCCGTACTGGCGAAAGGCTTCCGCCTGCTGCTCGACGGGACGGTTGGCGATCGTCACGACCACTTCTTCGGCCGGGCGTCGCTCCGACTTGAGAATCTTGTCGCGTACTTGCGGATCCAGATTCGCGACAACTTTCACCCGCTGTGCTTCCGTGCGGCTGATCTCGAAATACTTGGCGACCTGCGCATCCTTGGGAGCCTCCAACGCGAACTCCTGGCGCCAGACCATGTACAGGTGAACCTTGTCGAAGATGTCGTAGCTCTGGCTGTGCATCATCTTCACCGATGCCCGGCGCAGGCCACGGCGAGCGTATTCCAGGTCGCTTTCTCCTTCCTCGGGGAGCATCAGCTCGACGCGAAGCTTCTCCAGCTTCGACTTGGGCTGGGCAAGATAGATGCGGTGGCCGTGCAGGATCACGATGATCTGGTCGGGCCGGAAGGCATCCGGCCAGCGTTGACGGTCGGTCGGCGTAATGAGGCGTGCAATGAGGGGCTGCTGCTGCCCATGTTCATTGAGGCTGGCCGCAAGCTCGTCGAGCCCGCGATCCTCCAAACGGCCGCGCTGGGGGTTCGGTGCCAGGAGCGATGGGTCATACCCAGCGACGAGTGGCCGGCCCTGCTGGTCAAACGCGATGAGGCCGCGATCCAACAGTTCACGCGGCAACGCCTGGGTTAGCGTCTGTGCGGCGAACGACTGACGGACCGCCATCTGCGTGGCGTCTCCGGAGACGACCTCGGCTGCCGTGCGCTCGCGGCGGTCAAGCGTTTGCTGTCGCCGGCGTTCGGCTTTGCTGAGCTGTACGGTGTCGCTTGGCATGCGGCAGGGGGGAACGGATAAGGGCACGGCTGGCGATGCGTGCATGGAGTTCGGCGAAGAGATGCTTGAAGCGACGGCGGACCGTCCAGTGCAGCAACCCCTCGTCGGCGTTGCTGCGCGCCTCCTCCACGGTCGTGGCGGACCGGAACATGATCGTCTTGAACAGACGGATGTCGTCGTGCTTGAAGGCCTCTTCGTACTCCCGCAGGATCAGCCGCTCCTTGGCGGAGAGTCCCATCGGCTGTCCACCGCGCGGAACGGAAGCGAGCGCGAGCACACCGAGCACAGTAAGACTTGGGTTAAACGCGCGTGCCTCGCGGATGATTCTGAGCGCTGTCGGCACGCGCTCGACGCAGTCGGCGGTCAGTTCGACCGGGAGGATGAGATAGTCGGCGGCGATGAGCCCGAGTTCCGCGACGTTGTCGAATTGATTCGGGACATCGATCAAGATCCAATCGTAGGTTGTCGGCAGAAGGTCGAGCGCCTCGCGGAGCTTCGTGGACTTCTCCGGGAACAACCGGAAGAACCTCTGCTCCTCCGGCGCACATGGCACGATGTCCACGCCGTCGATGCCGGACGACAGCACGGGCGGCGCGATCGGGAGAGGGGATTCGAGAAACGTCTTCAAATTGGTCTGCACCCCCGGCAGTTGCTTTCCCAAGAAGTCCCGTGACGTGCCGCACTCCGGATCCAAGTCGATCGTGAGGATTCGCTGACCCCGCCGCGCGGCGAACAGCGACAGCATCATGGTGGTCGTCGATTTGCCGACGCCGCCCTTGCCGAACCAGATGGCGAGTCGTGTTGGGCCGGAAATGTTGCTGGCGCGGCGAGTCATGTGCGGGCTGACAGTACCACCGGTGATTCGGCCGCGCCAAGGCCGTCCAGCCATTTGTAAATGGCAGAGAGACTTCTGCTTTTTACAGGGTCATCTCAACAACAACGGTCGCTAGAATAATAACGACTACTACGGTATCGAACTATCTTAAGCAGGATTCTGGTCGCATAGGCGTGACAAGGAACGGTCGCGGCCAAAAAGGATCCAATGCGAAGGAACGGTCGCAACTCAAAACTCGCGATACCCATTAAGCAGAAGCCAATATGTTGAAAAAGTCCGTCGCGGCAGACCCACCAAGAGGGAACCGGATGGCGTCGCGTCACACCCACCAGTTTTGCACGGAAAGGTGTCGCGGCAAACCCACCAATCGCCGTCGCGCCACACCCACCGCAAACGTCGTTCACCGCGTCGCGGCAAACCCACTAGCGGTCATTCCCGGAAAAACGTTTGGTACATTTCCACACTACTGTCCGGTTAACGTTCTTGACTTTTGGCGCAACCTACGCTGCAACAATGATCTAGGTTCGGCCATGACTGTTTTCGATTTCAATTTGGCCGTACATTTGAGCCATTCTTTCCGCCTCAACGCCTGGCGAGGGATG
>ORMF012041030.1_pt1 | contig 13514 bp, 13 predicted proteins | sample 1779871 | NCBI WGS metagenome assembly ORMF01 (sample SAMEA104232316, study PRJEB22302) | groundwater metagenome | biome: forest; feature: aquifer; material: groundwater | place: USA | collected 2011-08-07 | depth 5.4 m | reverse complement strand
GATCGTAGGCCCGAGCTTCAGCCAATCGTAGGCCCGAGCTTTAGCTCGGGCGTGTCAGAGAGTTTAGTCAACCGCATTCGGAGCCGCACCATGTCACTCATCGAGCCTGGACAGAAGGCGCCGGCCTTCAGCCTCAAAGATCAGCACGACAAGACACATCGCCTGTCCGACTATGCCGGACGCCCCGTCGTGATCTACTTCTATCCCAAAGACGACACCTCGGGGTGCACCAAAGAGGCGTGCGCGTTCCAGAGCAACCTGCCGCGCTTCAACACGAGCAAAGCGGTCGTGCTTGGCATCAGCATCCTGGACGAAGCCAGCAAGGCGAAGTTCGCGAACAAGTACAACCTGACATTCCCTCTGCTCGCGGACACAGATCACGCGGTCGCGCAGAAGTACGGCACCTGGCAGAAACGTTCGATGTACGGCCGATCGTACATGGGTATTGCACGAACCACATTCTTGGTCGGGGCGGATGGAAGAGTCGCCAGGCGCTGGGATAAGGTGAAAGTGGACGGTCACGCCGAAGACGTGCTCGCGGCGGTCAGCGCCCTGTAGACGCGAAGCGTCTGATTACGGCTGTTGAAGTTCCTTCGCCGCGTCGGCGAGGAAGCGCTGATAGTCGCCCGCGTTCTTGATATTGACGAAGCCACGCATCCGGAAGTGGCCCAGACCGCAGAGCTGCGAGCAGGCGATCTCATAGTCCCCAATCCGGTTGGGGATGAACCATACCGGCATCTCGAAGCCAGGCACGGCGTCCTGCTTCACGCGCATTTCCGGAAGCCCGAAGCTGTGGATGGCGTCCACACTCGTCAGGCGCACCAGCACCGGTCGATCGACGGGCAATGTCAACTGATTGATGGTGACGATGTCATCTTTCGCGTTCGGATCGCTCCGGTCCAGCCCCAGGTTGTTTTCAGCGGAAATCAGTTTGATCTCCGTGCGTCCAAACTTACCATCAGGGCCCGGATAGTGGACATTCCACTGATACTGCTGGGCCACGACGCGCACGACGACGGCCTCGGTCTCCGACGGAAACGCTCCAACTCGCGTCGCCCATCCTGGAATGGCGTACCAGAACAGCAACACCATCTCGGCCACGACAACGCCGAGCTCGGTACCCTTCGCGAACTTGCCTTTCGCCCCCTCGTGGCTGGCCTTCGGATTCGCACCCTTCCGAAAGCGGAACAGCACGTACACAAAGAAGGCGCCCCACCCGACGAACAGCACCAGCATCAGCCAGTGCACCAGCCCGATCATGTGGTCGACAGAGGCAGCGTGAGTGGAGGCCTGAATCGGTAGCCTGAGGTAGTTCAACATTGAGCGATCTCCTCCTGCGGGTCGGATCCTGCGAAGCGCACGGCTTCAGCGGGGTCCGGCATCTCGGCGAGTCGCGCGCGCCGACTGAGATAGATGAAGAAGCTGGCGAAGGCCACGAGCACACCGACAATGATGACGAGCAGCGTGATGATGCCCCAATTGGTGGCCACCGCCATGGCCGAATCGTTCTGCCCGAAACAGACTGGGCAGGCGAGGGCGGCGCGGGGCGCGCCGAGCGCGATCATCGTGAACAGAATCGTTTTCATGGCAGCGACTGCGCTACAGGTTCTTCGTTTTCCGCCGGAACTTCGCGCCATACACCGCCAGCGCGACGCCGCTCAGGGCGGCGACCAGGCTGGTCGCAACGAACCCGGTGTCGTGCGCGAGGCGGTACTGTCCACCCGCCCATGCAGCGACGAACGCCGCGAGGACGACCGACAAGGCAATGAACAGCAGGTGGAAACTGCGAAGGGACATATCAGTGCCCCCGTTCGTGTCCCGCCTCGGCCGATGCGGGCGGGTGAATCGGCGTGCCGATATTGTTGAGCGTGGTGAAGAGCGGCACGGACATCAACACGATGAAGAATACCGCGGTCAGAAGCAAGGCCCCGTAGATCCAGCGTTTCTCGTGTGACAGGTGCATGAACACGGCCCCGACCATCGAAGCCTTCATGCCGGCAATAATGAGGGCAACCGTTACCGCCAGCGCCACGGACGACAAGTGAATCTGATTCACCGCCACGGTAATGACGGTGAATACGAGAAGCGCCGCACCCACCATCATGTAGCTGCGGACGCTCTTCTTGATCTCTGCTGCGTCTGAGTGCATTGCGATCTCCACGGTCCGGCTGAAGCCGGACACTACGTACTCTCACGGACTGTCTGAAGGCGGACGCTACGTATCCAGACGTACGCATGTCCGGCCTCTAAACCGGACTTATAACAAGTACAACACCGGGAACAGGAAGATCCACACCAAGTCGACGAAGTGCCAATACAGGCCCGTGTATTCGATGCGGTTCGTGAACTGCTCCGGTTTTTTCTTCCACATACCCGCGCCGGGCCCCAGAAAGTACAGCATCACCACCATGCCGCCCAGGATGTGCAGCCCGTGCAATCCGGTCAGCGTGAAGTAGACGGCGAGGAACGTGCTGCGCCACGGGCCCTCGCCGTGAGTCAGATGTTCCGAGTACTCGAAGTACTTGTTCACGAGGAAGAGAGCCGACAGCAGGAACGTCGCGCCCAGGTAGAGGCGATGCTTGCCGAAATCGTTCAACTTCAGCGACGCCCAGGCCATCACCATCGTCACCGAAGAACTGATGAGGATGACCGTGTTGGCCGCGCCAAGCCAGACACTCAACTCGCCGTGCGGCCACTCGACGGAACCCATCCGCAGGATGACGTACGTAGAGAACAGCGCGCCGAAGAGCATCACTTCGGAAGCCAGAAAGAGCCAGATTCCGAGCTTGCCATTGGCCAGGCCGGTGTCCGGCCGCGTTTCAACCGTGTAGGGAATTTGCATCGTCTGCCGTTTCCTGTGTCTAGGCCTCGAACTGCGGCGTGTAGTCGGTCTTGGCGCCCGGCACGCTGTACTCGTAGGGGCCACGATAGACAACCGGTTCAGTGAGGAAGTTGCCGTGCCCCGGCGGCGACGGTGCCGACCACTCGAGCGTGGTCGCATCCCACGGGTTCTGACTCACCTTCTTGCCCCACTTGATGCTCATGAAGAAGTTCATGATGAAAGGCAACTGGAACAGACCCAGTGTCCACGCCGCCATCCCCATGTAGATGTTCAGCCGCAGCGGCAGCCCCGCGTTGTGTGCGTACAGGACGCCGCCGTCGTACATGCGGCGGTTCATGCCGGCCAAGCCCTGGATGAACATCGGCATGAACACGACGTTGATGCAGATGAGCGACCCCCAGAAATGAATCTTGCCCAGCGTCTCGTTCATCCTCCGGCCGGTCGCCTTTGGGAACCAGTAATAGATGCCGGCAAACAGCCCGAAGATCGTTCCAGGCGCCACGACGTAGTGGAAGTGGCCGATAACGTAGTAGGTGTCGTGCAGCGGAATGTCCGTCACCGCCAGGCCCAGCGGCAGCCCGGTCAGCCCGCCAATGCCGAACATCGGAAGAAAAGCGAGCGCAAACAACATCGGCGTGTTGAACCGCATCGAGCCGCCGTACAGCGAGAGCAGAAGGGAAGTCAGGATGACCACCGACGGGATCGAAATGATCATCGTCGTCGTCTGGAAGAACGTGCTCATGACCGTGCCCATGCCGGTCATGAACATGTGGTGCGCCCACACAATGAACGACAGGAAGCCCAGAGAGATGATCGCGTAGACCATCGCGCGATAGCCCCACAGGGGCTTGCGCGTGTTGTTGGCGATGATCTCCGAGACGATACCCATCGCCGGAAGAATCAGCACGTACACTTCGGGGTGCGCCAGAAACCAGAAGAGATGCTGCCAGAGCAGCGCATTCCCCTGCCCCGACACGGTGAGCGGCTTGCCAGCCACCACCAGACCGCTCGGCATGAAGAAGCTCGTCCCGGCCAGCCGATCCATCAGCTGCAACACGCCGGCCGCTTCCAGCGGGGGGAATGCGAGCAACAAGAGGAACGCCGTCACGAACTGCGCCCAGACGAAGAACGGCAGGCGCATGTAGGTCAGGCCCTTGGTGCGAAGCTGGACGATCGTGACGATGAAGTTCACCGAGCCGAGCAGGGAAGAGGTGATGAGAAAGACCATGCCGAACAGCCACATCGTCTGGCCACCACCGAGCGAGGTGACCGAGAGCGGCGCGTACGATGTCCAGCCGGAGTTTGCTGCGCCGCCAGGCACGAAGAAGCTGGCCAGCATGACGACCCCGCCCAGGAAATAGACCCAGTAGCTCGCCATGTTGATCTTCGGGAATGCCATGTCGGGCGCGCCAATCTGCAGCGGCATGACGAAGTTGCCGAAGCCGCCCACGGCGAGCGGCACGACCCCGAGGAACACCATGATGGTGCCGTGCATGGCGCCGAGCTGGTTGTAGAACTCGGGGAGCATGATGCCACCGGGTGCACGCGCTTCGCCCAGCCACCGACCGATGATCGGAATCGGCGCGCCGTTGTAGGCGAGATTCCACCGCATGATCATCATCAGGATGAAGCCAAACAGGAGAAACAGAAGACCCGTGATCGCGTACTGGATGCCGATCACTTTGTGATCCTGGGAAAACACGTACTTCCGCCAGAATCCGAGCTCTTCATGTTCGTCATGGGCGTGCCCGTGCGCGGTTGTTCCGATGGTCGCCACGTTGTCCAACGCAGGACTCCTTTACTCGTTCAGGTGTTCGAGATCGCCCGCCGTCCTAGAAGGGCTGCGGGTGCGATTGTATGCAGAAGGCACAAGCGGTGCAAGCGTATGCGATTGCTCGGGTTTGGGCACGATTTGGCTGACGAGAACCTATGGCGTGACGTTGAGCCGCAAAAATCGGCGGACACGCATGAGAAAGGTCTGGGATGGCTCCGTTTGCCCTCCCAGAACACCGGCACCTCGATGCTGTTCGAGCTCCGCGGCCCGCGCGGCGACCGCCAAGCCAATCTGTTCGACGGCCCGGGGATTGGCGAGAACGCCCTGACGGAACACCTCGGCCGTAATCTCCAGAACCACCGAGTCGCTCACGGCCTTCACCGTTGCCGAGCGTGGAGCGCCGGTCAAGAGCGACATTTCCCCAAAGAAACCACCGGGGCCGAACCGCGCGATCTCTTGACCTCCTGGCTCGAGCAGGACGACGGCCTCGCCCCGTGCGATGACGAACATGGAGCTCCCGGCCGCACCCTGTCGAACGATCGCTTCGTCGGCCGCGTACAGGCTTCGACGCGAGGCCAACGTCAGCGCTGTTAGAGCCTTGTCGTCAAGCGAGGCGAAGATGCCCACGCTCCTGAGGGTCGACTCGACGAGGCCAGCCGAGCCCTCCTCGACCACAGGCTGTTCCCGGTCAATCTGAACCTGAACGGGATAGGGGATCTCAATCTTCGCGCGCCTGAACGCGTAATACACGGCCGAGCGAATCCGATCGCGAATACGTTCATCCGATGAAAAATCGCTGGTCCAGACGCGAATCCTGTATGTGACTGCCGACGCGGCGAAATCCGCCACGAGAACTTCGGGTTCCCGGCTCGACAAGATCAGCGGCTCGTCTGCGATCGCCTTCAGGATCGCCGCCTTCACCTCGTTGGGCGGCGTGTCATAGGACGCTCCCACCTCCAGCTCAATCCGCGTCTCCGCGCTCGGCTCCGAGTAGTTGGTAATCGTGTCGCGCGAAAGGACGCTGTTCGGCACGATGACGAGGTTGCCCGCCTTCGTCCGGATCTTCGTGGCGCGCCAGGTGATCTCTGCCACCAGCCCGTCTTTGCCGGCAATGTTCACCCAGTGGCCGACGCGAAAGGGTTTCTCGACCTGAATCGCCAGCCCCGCAAACAGATTGCCAAGAGTGTCCTGGAGTGCAAAGCCGATGACGACAGCGCCAACCGCAGTTGTCGCAAAGACCCGCTCGGGGAGCATGACCGTCGCAGCGATCGCGAAGATCCCGATCACGATCGCGTCCTGGACGATCTTGGGGAACTGATCGGGCAGCAGGTCGACGCGCCAGGGATTGATGGCCAGAGCGACGATCAGATTGACCAGGCCGAACACGATGAGCAGTGGCTGCACCGTGTCATGCAGCTGTTGCGGGGCCGGAGAATACGGCTGGCGCCAGTAGTAGGCCAGCGCCGCCCCCGCTGCGGCGTACGCCCCAAACGCGAGCGACGATGCCAGGAGGCGGCCACGGAGGTGACGGTTCGCGACAGCGCCGCGAAGCACCATCGCGAGAGCGAACAATGCGGCGCCGAGAATCATTGCGGGCGCATCGTACCAAAAAAGCCCGCAAACGCGGGGCTGTTGTCGAGAGGAATCTCTGAGTGCATGGTAGCGGTACGGGGAATCGAACCCCGATTTGATGGTTGAGAACCATCCGTCCTAACCGTTAGACGATACCGCCCCCCGTCAAGCAGGAACCTCCAACGTATCAAACTTTGTATGATGGAGTCCATGGTCCGGTGGCTCGTTGGACTCCTCATGCTCGCAGTTGTTGCCATCGGCGCACTGTACGTCGTTGCCGGACGCGGCGCTCCGCCGGGGCTCGTCATCGTCAAGCCGGATCGCCTCGTCGGCCAGGAAGGCACACTCGAAATCTCGGTCGAAGGCCCACGTCCTACAACGCTCGCGATCACGCTGCAGCAGGACGGTCGTGACGTTCCGTTGTTCACGCTCGACGCGCCGCAATCTGCCGTCGTGACGCCCGGCCAGACGGGCGCCGTTCTCCACATCGTTCGACCGTTCGGCAAGCAGGGCGTGCCCGAGCTTCATCAGGGCGCCGGCCGCATTGTCGTTCAGGCATCCCGCCCATCGCTGCTCAACCTGCGGACTCTTTCAAGCAGCGTGGCGAAGGACATCGACGTGCGGCTCGAGCCGCCAAGAGTCGCCGTGGTCTCCACGCATCACTACGTCAACCACGGCGGATCGGAAATGGTCGTGTATCGCGTGACGCCGCCCGACGTGGCATCCGGTGTTCGCGTGGGCGCGCTGGAGTATCCGGGGTATCCGGCGAAGGGAGCGGGGATCGCCAACGCCGATGCGTCGCTCAAGGTGGCGTTCTTTGCGCTGCTCCCCGAACAACCGTTGTCAGCTCCGGTCGCCGTGTTCGCCCGCGACGAGGCCGGCAACGAGGCCACGGCTTCATTCGTGAACGACGTGTTCAAGAAGCCGTTCAAGAAGAGCCGGATTGAACTCGACGATAGATTTCTGCAGCGAGTCGTGCCGGAGATCCTCCGCCACTCGCCCGAGCTGAAGCTCGGGCCTACAGAATCTGCTGCTGTCAAACTTGGGCCGACGGAATCTGGTGCCGTCAAGCTCGGGCCGACGGAGTCGGGCGATCTCCTTCCAGGATTTCTTCGCATCAACGGCGACCTGCGGCAACTGAATGCGGCGCGCATTGCCGAGCTGACGGACGCCACTTCCGCCTCGATCTTGTGGAACGGCCCGTTCGTGCAGCTAGGGAACTCACAGGTGGAAGCCCGGTTCGCCGATCAACGAACCTACCTCTATCGAGGCAAGGTCGTCGATCAACAAGTGCATCTCGGGTTCGATCTTGCGGTGACCTCTGCGGTCAGCGTTGTGGCGGCGAACGCCGGCAAGGTCATCAACGCGAACTGGCTGGGCATCTACGGCAACTGCGTGGTGATTGACCACGGCATGGGCGTTGCCTCGTTATATGGACACCTGTCGTGGATCGACGTCAAAGTCGGGGATTCGGTCGCCAAGGGGCAGGTGATCGGGAAAAGCGGCATGACGGGACTGGCCGGAGGCGATCATCTGCATTTCACGATGCTCGTCCCCGGCCAGCCGGTCAATCCCGTCGAGTGGTGGGATTCACACTGGATTCAGGACCGGATCGAGCGCAAGCTGCGGGAAGCGGGCGGCAGCCCAATTGCGGTCCGGTAGAGTATGATTGAGGGTCGCCTCGGTCTGTTGCGTGTGCGTCTAATTCCGTGAGGAGAGTTTCAATGCGTCTACGTCATGTTTCAGTGTACGCCCTCAGTTTGACCCTTACCGCGACGATGGTTGCGTGCGGTGGTGGCGGTGGAAGTCAGGAAGCATCGAAATCGGCCGCGCCCGCGGCCCCGGCGGGAGGCAAGAAGGTTGACACCGCGACGGCGGGCAACGTCACCGGCACCGTCACGGTCGACGGCGTCCTCCCGAAGAATCAGCCAATCAAGATGAACGCCGACCCGACGTGTCTGAAACAGGTCACGGGAACGCAGTTGCAAGAGACGTTCATGGTTGGCGCCGACGGCAAGGGACTCGGCAACGTCTTCGTGTACGTGAAAGACGGCTTGGGGGCCTACGTGTTCGATGCACCAACTGAAGTGGCCCACATCGACCAGAAGGGCTGCCGTTACCATCCACACGTGTTCGGTGTGCGCGCCGGCCAACCGATCGAAATCAGCAACAGCGACCCCACGCTGCACAACATCCATGCGATGCCGAAGGACAACCCCGAGTTCAACCAGGCCCAGCCGATGATCAACATGAAGATGACCAAGACCTTCAACAAGAAGGAAATCATGGTGCCCTTCAAGTGCGAGGTCCACGGCTGGATGAACTCGTACGTCGGCGTGCTCGATCATCCGTACTTCACCGTGACAACCGACGCGGGCAAATTCGACCTCAAGGGCCTGCCGGCTGGCACGTACACGGTTGAGGCTTGGCACGAGAAGCTGGGCACTCAGACGCAAAGCGTGACGCTCGCCGAGAAGGACACGAAGGATATTTCCTTCACCTTCAAAGCCCCGGCCGCCGCGACCAACTAACCGCGAACCGACTGGGCGGGGCCGGCGCCGCAGGCATACGACAGGCGTCGCCGCTTCGCCACACGATAGCCGCCGGTTTAGGTTGTGGGTTGCCTCCCTCAGAAAGGGAGGCCCCTCTAACGGCCCTTGAACATGCTCCACACGTTCGCGAAGCTGGTCGCCGGCTGCACCGTCCTTCTCGTGCTGGCGGGCAGCCTTGTCACGAGCACAGGGTCTGGCCTCTCGGTGCCAGACTGGCCAACGACCTACGGCTGGAACATGTTCACGTTTCCGCCTTCGAAGTGGGTGGGCGGAATCTTCTTCGAGCACGGGCACCGGCTCATTGCCAGCATCGTCGGATGTCTGACGATCATCCTCACCGCGTGGTTGTGGACGGCGGAATCACGACGTTGGATCAAGCGCCTTGGAGCGATCGCGCTCGGCGCGGTCGTTCTTCAGGGATTGCTCGGGGGCCTGACCGTCCTCTTCTTCCTGCCCGACGCCATCTCCGTCGCCCACGCCGGGCTCGCAGAGATCTTCTTCTGTCTCACCGTTTCCCTCGCGCTCTTCACGTCACCCACCTGGATTCGCGGTGATGCTCGAGTGGACGACGCAGTGCTTCGCGGAACAGCCACGGCCACGACGGCGCTGATTTACGCGCAGATTCTCGTGGGCGCGGTGATGCGGCACACCGGAGCGGGTCTGGCGATTCCAGACTTCCCGCTGATGTTTGGTCATGTGATGCCCGATCATTGGGACTCGGGGATTGCGGTGCACTTCGCGCATCGCGTCGGAGCGCTCCTCGTCGCGTCCAGCGTCATCGCAACATCGGGGCATATCTGGTACCACCACCGGCCGCAGGCGGCGCTGACCCGTCCCGCGATGCTCATTGTTGCTCTCGTCGTGCTTCAGGTCACGCTGGGTGCGTTGACTGTGCTCAGCAAACGGAACATGTGGATCAACAGCGTGCACGTCGTTTGCGGCGCGCTCGTGCTGGCCACGTCCCTCGTCATCACGCTGCGAAGCTGGCGGGTGCGATTCTCCGATGCGATTGACTCCAGTCGTGTCCGGCTCCAGGCCGATCAGACGCCCATGGGGATTCGCGCGTGAAGAACGCCCCCGCTGACGTCTCGTCCGTCCCTATCGCCGTGTGGCGCCCCGGTACGATTGGCGACTACATTGTGCTGACCAAACCGCGTCTGAATGTCCTCGTGGTGGCGACAAGCGCGGCGGGCTACTACCTGGGAGCTCCTCGCGGTATCCAGTTGCTGCCGATGGCCGCGGCAGTTGCTGGAACGGCGCTCGTCGCGGGCGGCGCGGCGGTTCTCAATCAGGTGTACGAACGCGACACGGATGCCCTGATGCGCCGCACTCGTCTGCGGCCGCTGCCAGATCGCCGCGTGGGGCCGCGGGACGCGACCATCTTCGGCATCGCCCTGGCGGCCATCGGGATTGCGAGTCTCGTGCTCGCGGCGAACCTGCTCGCGGCCGCGCTCACCGCTCTCACCATCGTGGTGTATCTGTTTGTCTACACACCGATGAAGAGGCTGTCTTCTGCAGCCACGCTCGTAGGCGCTGTTCCGGGAGCGTTGCCGCCCCTCATTGGCTGGACCGCGGCGCACGGCATGATCGCCCCGGGCGGTCTCGCACTGTTCGCCATCGTCTTTCTGTGGCAGATCCCTCACTTCATGGCGATCGCGTGGATGTACCGCGACGACTACCGACAGGCGGGGTTCCCCATGCTCCCAGTCGTCGAGCCGGATGGTCGGCGCACAGGCCGGCAGGCCGTTCTGTACGCCGTCGCGCTGGTACCGGCCAGCCTGATGCCGACCATGGTTGGCATCAGCGGCTGGCCGTACTTCTGGATCGCGTTGACGCTTGGCGTCGTCATGCTCTGGCTCTCGGTACGCTTCGCATCGACTCGATCCGATACCGCCGCCCGTCGACTGTTCTTTGGCTCGATTGTCTACCTGCCTCTCATTTGGGGGGCGATGATTGCTTTTCACTGAAACAGCTTTGAGCTTTCAGCTGTCAGCCCATTCGCGCTCAGGGCGATTCGTCGGACGCGTGCTCGACGACCCGCTGACGGCCGCCTCTCAGCCGGGAGCCGAGCGCTCAGCTGAGAGCTGAGAGCCAGGAGCTTCTACCTCCCACTCCTACGTGGTATGACTATCCATAGTCTCCCGGCCGTGAATGCGAGCCTGAACGCCCTGTCGGGCGTTCTACTACTCATCGGCTACGTCCTCATCCGAAAAGGCCGCCGCGAGCAGCACCGCGCGTGCATGATCGCGGCGTTCATGACCTCTTCGCTGTTTCTAGCGTGCTATCTCGTCTACCACGCGCAGGTAGGCTCGGTGCCGTTTCCGCGACACGGGTTCGTGCGACCGCTGTATTTCACGATCCTGATCACCCACGTGACGCTCGCCATAGCTGTGCTGCCGCTGGCGATTATCACGCTCTCCCGCGGATTGAAGGAGCGCTACTCCGAGCATCGCGCTATTGCCCGGTGGACATTCCCGATCTGGCTCTATGTGTCCATCACCGGCGTGCTCGTTTATACCCTGCTGTACCAACCGACTTGGCTGCTCTGATTCAGCTATACTGACCAAGCGACGTCTTTCGATGGGCATCGTGGAGGTTTCGAACAATGCGCTCGCGTTTTCATCCTTCGCGCATCGTGCTCTTCTTTCTTTTCATCGCCGGTCTGGCCGCACACGCGTCGGCTCAAGCCAGAATCGCCGGAACGGTCGTTGATGACACCGGCAAGGCCATCAAAGCGGCGACCATTACGGCTCTGAACCAGAATCATGGACTGACGTTTGCGGCATCCACGGACGAGAAAGGCCGCTTCACGATGATCGGCCTGCGGCCCGGCGAGTGGCGACTCGTCGTGTCGGCACCGGGGTACCTTCCAGAGGCAGGCTACGTTCAGCTCCGTGCCGGCAGCAACGCAAACGCGCCGATGACGATTGCCATCCGGCGGAGCGGCGCCCTCATGGGGCCTCTGGGTAATTTCGCAGCGCGCGATCTGCAGGCCGAGCTCACCGCCGCCGAGGCGCTCTTCAACCAGAAACGATGGGACGAGGCCGTGACCGCCTATCGAACGATCCTGGCGAAGGCGCCTTCACTCACCGCGATCAATCTGCAGATTGCCGCGGCGCACCGAGGCAACGGGGATTTCGACGCCGCCATTGCCACGTATCGTGATTTACTTCGCGCCGATCCCGACAGTGAGAAGGCCAGAATCGGCATCGGCTCGGTAAACGCCGAAAAAGGCGACATGGCGGCCGCCGAAGCCGCGCTGAAGGAAGCGACAGAACGCCCCGCCGCCGGGCGCGAGTCCTTCTACCAGCTGGGCGATCTGAAATTCGCGAAGGGCGAGACTGCCGAAGCCATGCGGTTGTATCAAAGGGCCGCCGCCGCCGATCCATCGTGGGGAAAGCCCTGGTACAAGCTCGGGCTGGGTGCAATCGAGCAAGGTGACAAGACCGCCGCAGCGGATTTCCTGACGAAAGCGATCGCGGCGGACCCGGCATCCCCGGAGGCCGGCTTGGCAAAGGCCGCCATCGATCAATTGAGCAAGTAAGTGTCTCGCCCCTTCCGCCACACGTTCATCGTCGGGCTGGTCGCCTTGGCGACCGGCCTCGCTGCCGTCGGCGGCTGGCGTTACGCGCGCGCCTCGGCCCCGGTGAACGGACCGATTATTCTCATTTCGGTCGATGCCCTCCGATCCGATCACCTCCCGATCTACGGATATCGCGAGATCCGCACTCCGGCGATCGACGCATTGGCCGCCGATGGAGTCGTCTTCGAGCGCGCGTACTCCCACACACCGCAAACGCTCCCGGCACACGTCTCGCTGCTGACGGGTCGACTGCCGTTTGAAACGGGCGTGCGGGACAACGTTGGCTTCGTGGTGAAGGACGAAGAACGGCTGCTGCCCGAAATGCTTCGCGACCGCGGCTTTGCGACAGGGGCCGTCGTCTCCAGCTACGAGCTTCGCCGTGGAACCGGCGTCAACCAGGGCTTCACGTTCTTCGACGACGACATGGCGTCTGGTGCTCCAGACTCCGGAATTGGAGGACTGTGGCGCAGCGGCAACGCATCCGAGCACATTGCGGAGCGGTGGCTCGAGAGCACCGATACGTCGCGCCTGTTTCTCTTCCTGCATCTCTATGAGCCTGCCGCTCGCGACGCAGCTGACGACCGCGTCGCCGAGTACACACCGTACGATGCGGCGATCGTTCGAGCGGACGAGGCCATCGGGCGGTTGATGCGCTATCTCAAGGCTCATCAGCTCTACGACCGTTCGACGATCATCCTCGTCTCCGATCACGGCGAGGGGCTCGGCGATCACGGAGAGCAAGAGCACGGATTGCTCGTGTACGACGAAGCGCTGCGCGTTCCCCTCGTCATCAAACGCGCAGCGGCCGAGGGCGCGGGACGCCGCGTGACCGTTCCGGTGCAGCATATCGATCTCGTGCCCACAATTCTGGACCTCGCGAAAGCGCCCGCTTCCGACAACCTCAGCGGACACTCACTGACGCCAGTCCTCGAGGGAAGAGGACAGCTGGACAAGCGGATCATCTATTCGGAATCCATGTACGGCCGTTACCATTTCGGCTGGAGCGAACTGACGACGGTGACCGATGGCAGATACCGCTACATTCGCGCTCCGGGCGAGGAACTGTACGACACGCAAATCGATCCCGGACAACTGGAAAATCTCGCCGCGAAGACGCCCGACGAGATTCCCGCTGTCATGATCCAGCTGCGGCTCGACTTGAAGCAGTTTGGCGCCGGCGCCGCGCTCCTC
>ORMF010049550.1_pt1 | contig 13516 bp, 13 predicted proteins | sample 1779871 | NCBI WGS metagenome assembly ORMF01 (sample SAMEA104232316, study PRJEB22302) | groundwater metagenome | biome: forest; feature: aquifer; material: groundwater | place: USA | collected 2011-08-07 | depth 5.4 m | reverse complement strand
GCAGCAGGCCGTCTTCCGCATCGCCCTCGGGCGCTTCGCTCCTGTGGAAGGTGATGCGTAGTGGCACATGCCCTCTGCACAGCAACGTGGTCTTGAGCAACACACACCCCTCAACGGAAGCGTCGTGGGTGCTGCGGTAACGAGACACACAGTGGAAGAAAGCATGCAGACGCATGGCATGGCGCTCATCGGCTTTCTCAGGAGAAAACTTCTGCGCGCATGTATCGAGAGCGACCCGCGCCGGTTGCCGCAGGACGAAGCAAGCGCACTACAGATCATCACCGCGGACAGACGCTTCACCCCGCAGGGCAGCGTCGCGATTGTCGACTTGATACCCAGCGGCCGCGACGCCGACGTCATCATCACGCGCATCGGTGACACGTGCCTCGCGCTCGACACCGCCGGACGCACACCGGAGGTGATGGAGGGAAATCTGCAGCAGCGACCCTACAACGGAGAAATGATCTTCGCGCATGAAGAGGGACAACATTCCCTCGATGCCGTCGGTGATGCGCCGATGCGCGCCGTAAGCACCATCAGACTGCAATTGCAGAATGTGACTCAGCCGCCGCACCCGCGCATCATCCTCTGGACAGGGACGAGTGCTCCGGATGTATCGGAGGAGATCTCACTGGAACACCTGCAATCAGCAGATGGCAGGTGTGACAGAACGGAACTGGAAATCACGATCGACAATAAGCTGAGCAGCAGAAAAACCGAGAAAGCGCTCGTCACCGGGTACGGCGTGGACATCCGCAGCGTCACGAAATAGAGTGGCGGATTGTTGACAAAAATTAAAAAATAACTATAGTAGTTCTGCGTACTTCCGACCCTTTTCATCAACGATTCGAAAGGAGCAATCCCAGTGCCAATCATCGAAATTCAGGGCATGCCTCATGAAACCGACAAGGAGGCGTTGAGACACCTGCGCTCGAGCCTTCGCCAAGCTGTCATCGGCATCGGAGCCCTCGAGCTGACCGATGAGAAGCAGGTGACGCTCAAATTTCCGAGCGACCTGCTTGATGACGACGGTGGGCTGCAACTCATCGTGACCATCAAAAAGTTGTACGCCAAAAAGAAACGCACGTCGGCAGTTCGTCAACGGGTCGCGGACACCGTGGGCGGCATCGTGAAGGACTTCATCCGCGCGAACACCACCAACCCGAAATTACTGGAGGTGTTCGTAGAAGAGCCGTATAAAGCGACCAACGGCGTCTTCCGTTTCGAATTCTAGGGAAGTACCCGGAAGCCACGCGCACAGTCGCGCGTGGCTTCTTCCTTATAATCCAATCGCCCCCGCCACCGCCGTGAAAATCGAGAGCACCACACTCATAATCCCGAACACCCACCCCGTCAGCAGATGAATGGGGAGGAACGTCTCGAAGAAAATCAGGAAGAGAAGAATAAACGGCCCGACGCGCATGATGTCTTCGTAGCGCGACATGTATTGATAGGGAATGAACATCTGGAGGATGTTGCTCCCGTCGAGCGGCGCGATGGGGAAGAGGTTGAACGCCATGAGCGCGAGATTCACGAAGAGCGAACTCTGGAGAATCTGAATGAAGACGGTTTTCCCTGCGGCGAAACCGGAGAGCGGCGAGAGGAGATCGAACACCGACTCAGGCTGCGCCCCTCCCGCAATGAAGAGCAGCGCGGTGAACGCAATGATCGCCAGACACAGATTCGAGAATGGTCCGGCGAGTGCCGTGATCGCCGTCCCCTGCCGCGGGTGACGGAAGTAGGAGGAGTTGATCGGCACCGGCTTCGCCCAACCAAAGCCGACGATGAGGAACATCAGCGCACCGACGAGATCGATGTGTGCGAGAGGATTGAGCGTCAGCCGACCTGCATGTCCGGGAGTGGGATCACCCAGCCGATCCGCCGTCATCGCATGCGCCCACTCGTGGACACTCACGGCTATCAAAACGCTGATGAGGTAGGTGGGGTTGAGGAAATGCATCGAATGAAGTCTACCATGACGATTTGTTAGCTGGTTACTGGTTAGCTGGTTTCTGGATTCTCTCCATCAAAATATCCAGCAACTAGTAACGAGCTAACCAGCTAACGTTGGGCCATACTTTCGTATTGACCCCTCTCATTTCTATCACTATTCTGGCCGTCCATGCCCCGCATCTGCGTCAAAACCGGCAAGAAAACGGGCTTCGGCAACACCCGCAGCCACTCGCTGCGCGCGACCCGCAGACCGTGGAAAGTGAACATGCAGAAGAAGCGGATCTTTGATCCGGTGACCGGTTCCTACAAGACGATGAAGGTGTCGGCTGCGTACATCCGCACGCTGGCGAAGAGGTTGCAGCAGGGAAAGACGGCGTAAATCATCCATTGAGTCTTCCCCGTGCGACCCTTAGGATACGCATGCTCTTTCTGACGCGGCAAGGGTTTGGTCGTTCTTCCATTGATTGTTCTGATCCGCACGGAGAGGTCGCATAGTGGCCTAGTGCGCACGCTTGGAAAGCGTGTGTCCCTGAAAGGGGACCGAGGGTTCGAATCCCTCCCTCTCCGCCACTACACTAAAAATTGTTCCATAACAAAACCCCCCGACGAGCAGGAGGTTATTGTCCGGATTACATTATTTCTTATTTCTTCACATCACACGCACACATCCCGCCGCACGGACACATTCTGCTCATTTTCTTCAGGAACATCAGGTTCACCGCGAGCGCGATGAGGGCAAGGGAACCGTTCGTCGTGCCGAAGGTTGCGCCGCCGAGGAGGAAGTGCGCCTTGTAGACGCCGACCAGCGCCGCGATCGTCGACAGAAGAACGACGATCCCGATGATTGTGCCGACGATCCTGCAGACGGTGCAGGCACCGGATGACTTTCCATTTTTGCCGAACATCATAGAAAGGGGAGGGAGGGAATGAGTGGTGAAGATGCTACTCCGTGCCGAAATACTCACAAGACTACCAAATGAGGAAAATTGGCCGTTGTCCATTGCACCGTATTCCGTTCCCGCAGCGGAGGTTCATGAACCTCCGCTGCGGGAACGGGGAAGGATGTGGTACTCTGCCCCCCATGAAACTCTCCCTCGAATGGCTCGGCAGCATGGTGGACTGGAAGGTGAAGGATACGGCAGTGATCGCTGACCGGCTGACGCTGTCGGTTGCGGAAGTGGAGGAATTGGAAGTGCAGGGCAAACTCCTGAAGCACTGCTGCGTCGGGAAGATTCTGAAGCTCGCAAAACATCCGGGTGCCGATCGTCTGTCGCTCGCCGATGTGGAGACGGATAAAGGAACAAAGCGCGTCGTCTGCGGTGGCACCAACCTGCGCGAAGGAATGCTGATTGCGTTCGCACACGTCGGCGCGACGGTGAGACACGGCGAAGAATTGGTGACGCTCGGTGCAGCGAAGATCCGGGGAGAACCGAGTGAAGGGATGATCTGCGCAGCGGAGGAACTGGATCTGACTGAACTGTTTCCGCCAAAACCACAGGACGGCGACCACCCCATTGTTGACCTCTCTCAACCAGCAACCAGCCCTTCGATGCCACTCAGGACAGGCAACCAGCAACCAGCAACGGGTGCACCGCTCGCAGAAGCACTCGGCCTCAACGACACTATTTTTCACATCTCCAACACCGCCCTCACGCATCGCCCCGATCTTTTTTCGCACAAAGGCTTCGCGCGCGAACTCGTCGCACTCGGCCTCGCGACATGGAAGAAGACAGTGAAAGTTGCTCTTCCAAAAGCACCAAAAACTCCCCTGCCCTTCGCGTCGCACGTCGATATTCCAAAGCTCGTCCCGCGGTACTGCTCGTGTCTGATTACCGTCGACAACATCGGTGAAACGCCGGCGTGGATGAAGAAGCGTCTGGAGGCAACCGGCTGGAGAACGGTGAGTCTCCCCGTCGACATCACCAACTACGTCACGATGGAACTCGGGATGCCACTCCACTGCTTCGACGCAGATGACATTCGGGGCGACGTGCGCTTCCGCACATCGAAGAAAGGCGAATCCATCACGACCCTTGACGGCGCAAAGCGTGAGTTGCCGGAGGGAGCCATCGTCCTCAGCGACAACGCAGGCATCTTCGACCTCATGGGCGTCATGGGCGGGCTGCGCAGCTCGACGAAACAGACGAGCAAGCGGCTCTACCTTCACTCCACTGCCGTCGACCCCATTTCCATCCGCCGCACGATCATCGCCACCGGCCACCGCACGGACGCCGCGACGATTTACGAAAAAGGAATTCCTCCCTGCATCGTCGAAACCGGATTCCTCCGCGCACTGGAGCTCCTGCTGGAGCTGGCACCCGGAGCAAAGCTGGCCTCAAAGATCGAGAGCTGGGGCAGCGACGGGAAAGCGCCCACCATCACGCTCCCGCTCGATCAGCTCACAGGAACTCTCGGCACGGAAATTTCCACGAAACAAGCTTCGCAGATTCTCGAAAATCTTGGCTGTTCAGTGAAAACTAAAAACCAAAAACTAAAAACTAAAAACTCACTCGTCGTGACTCCCCCACTTCATCGGTTGCGCGACCTCAAAACCCCCGAGGACATCACGGAGGAAGTCGCACGCCACTTCGGCTACGACCGCATCGATCCTGCCATGCCGTCTGCTGCTCTTGATATCCCGAAGCGTGAAGAACGGATGCATCTCCTCCGCGATGCCCTGAAAGAAGATGGCTTTACGGAAATCGTCCCGCTCTCCCTCATCGGTCCCGATCTCCTGAAGAAATGTAACCTCGATCCACTGCACGCTGTCCGGCTGGAGCATCCGCTCAGCGAAGATTTTTCCATCCTCCACCCCGCAACCCTTCCGGGCCTCCTCGCACATGCACAGAAGAATCTTCTGTTCGCGCGGGACGTTATTCAGACGTGGCACGGCGCCCGCATTTTCCCGCTGAAGGGTGAGGAACATCTGGAATGCAGCGTCCTCCTCGCTTCTCTGACAGATACCACTACGTCGAATGATCCTTTCCTGCGTCTCAAGCGCTCGCTTTCGCGGAGTTTTTCGGAAAGCGGCTGGGCGCTGTCGCTCGCGCCTGCGAAAAATATTCCTTCCGTCGCGCACCCCGGTCGCTGCGCAGACATTGTCGTTGCCGGCAAAACAGTCGGGGCAATCTTCGAAATTCATCCTGCGGTCCGCGCACGTTTCGATCTCACACACCGCAGTGCTGCTGCGACCTTCAATGTCACAGAACTCCTCGCCCTTCCGTCCGGCGTAAAGTTTGCAGCCTCCACCCCGCACTTTCCGGCAGTGATCTACGATATCACCGTGAAGCGTACCCATCAGAAACCGTTTGCCGGTCTGATGCAGAAACTGGAAAAGAGCGATCCGTTGCTGGAGAGTGTCGCCGTGCACGACCTCTACAGCGGAGCACCCTTACAGGAAAACGAATATAACCTGACACTGCGCTGCACGTACCGCGCCGCGGACCGCACCCTGACGGAAGAGGAGGCGAAGAAGGCGCATCAAAAAATAACGACTTTGGCGGAGCAGGCTTAAATTCAAGCACGAAGTCCGAAATCCGAAATAAATTCAAAATGTTTAAACTGTTTAAAATTTACATTTTATTTCGAATTTCGCGCTTCGGATTTCGGCCTATACTCACTCCATGAGCATCGTCACCCGCACCGGCGACAAAGGCCTCACCGGTCTCTACGGAACCGACCGCGTGTCGAAAGCGTCGGAACGCATCGAAGCGTACGGGACCGTGAACGAACTGAATGCATTTTTGGGAGTGGTGCTCTCTGAAAATAATTTGCCAAAAAATATTCATGCGCAGATTGAGAGGATTCAACATCTGCTTTTTACAGTCGGTGCGGATCTTGCGAAGCCTCTCGCCGCAGCGTCCGCAGGGCGAACCCCTGCTCCTGAGAATGGGGGGAAGCGCATCACGGAAAATCACGTCGGCACACTCGAGCGCTGGATCGATGAACTGGAACCGACGATTCCCCCGCGCAATTCTTTCATCCTCCCCGGAGGTTCAAAACCCGGCGCGGCTCTCCACCTCGCCTGCACCGTCTGCCGCAGAGCCGAACGGTGCATCGTTGCACTCAAAGAAAAGGAGCCCATTAATCCGCAGTGCCTCATCTTCATCAATCGGCTGAGCGATTACCTCTTTCTCGCGGCGCAGGCGGTGAATAGGGCGGAAGGGGTGGAGGAGCCGGCGGTGAAGTATGAATGAAGCAATTGCCCCGTCCCGGAGCGGAGGTTCATGAACCTCCGCTCCGGGATCGTGTGGGTTAAATCATCTTGACGCTAAGCGCGATCTTTCTGTAACCTGCTGCGGTATTTCACGACGGTCACGATCCGTCGGGTTCTCCTCTTTATGCTCGGAAAACTCAAATGGCGCAGGCGTCTCCGTGTCCACGGCTACCGGAAGCGGAGCAAAACGAAAAAAGGGAAGCAGGTTCTGGCCCGCCGACGGTCGACGGGGCGGAAGAGGATTGCGGTGCAGAAGAGGCTGAAATAGGGATTGGGGACTAGTACTGGGGGCTGGGAGTGGAATTGTTTTCCCATTTTTTTCTAGTTCCTAGTCCCTAGCCCTAGCCCTATACTCACTTCCGATGTCCCGCTATCTCCACACCCTCTCGGCCATCCTCTTCTACATTCTGGCGGGAGCCTTCTTCCTCGGCTACGTTCTGATGATAAACGACATCGCTCCGCTCCGGATGGCAGCGTTCCTGTATGCAGGCCAATTACCACTGCTCTTCGTGAGTCTTTTGTACGGGGGCTTAAGCGTGTATCACAGTCTGCATCGTGAAGGGACTGGAGCCAGTGTGCTCTCAATTCTGATCGGTCTTCCAGCCACAGTCTTCTTTCTGATTGTCCTCGCGCTCCGATTGAAACCCTGACCCTTCGTCGCCGCTCAGGGCAGGCTTCTGATAAAGGAAATCCCTTCGCTCTACACTTTTCACTCTTCACTCCCATGTACTCCCTCAAAAAACTCAAAAGCGGCCTCCCTGTTCTCACTGCATCCATTGATGGAACCGCAGCGGTCACTGTGATGGTATTTGCCGGTGCGGGGTCGCGCTATGAGAACCAGAAGAACCGCGGCATCAGCCACTTTCTGGAACACATGTTCTTCAAAGGCGGAAAGAAATATCAGACGACCGAAGAAGTGAGTGCGGCCATTGATGGTGTGGGCGGAAACTTCAACGCATTCACGGGTAAAGAATATGCGGGCTACTACGTGAAAGTCGCGTCAGAGCAGTCTGAACTTGCGTGCGATGTTTTGAGCGACATGCTCCTCCACGCCAGTTTCCCGACGGAGGAAATCGACAAAGAGCGCGGCGTCATCATGGAAGAAGAGCGCATGTATCAGGACACGCCGATGTACCGCGCGGGGTGGGACTTCGAGGAACTTCTCTTCGGCGATCATCCGCTCGGGTGGGACACCATCGGTCTCGAGTCGGTGATCAATTCCGTTCAGACCGCTGACTTCCAGAAGCACAAAGATGAATTGTATACGCCGGATAATCTTGTGCTCACGTTCGCCGGCAATATTACGGAAAAACAATCATCGGAATTCGCGGAGAAGTTCTTCCCCGGCATGGGCGGGAAGAAAAAAGGAGCATTCCCCGCATTCTCGACCTACGGCGACAAGCGCGTGTTCCTCCGGACAAAGAAAACCGAGCAGGCGCACCTCGTCCTCGGCGTACCGGGCGTGGGATCGATCGACAAAGATCACTTCGCGATGAAGCTGCTCGCCATCATCCTTGGCGGCAACATGAGTTCCCGTATGTTCCTGCGTATTCGTGAAGCACGCGGTCTCTGCTATTACATCAGCACTGAAACCGACAGTTACCTCGACGCCGGAGCACTCACGACGCGCGCGGGCGTAGACGTATCACGGCTGGAGGAAGCGGTCACCGCGATCCGCCACGAGTACCTCCTCTGCGCGAAGGAGGGCGTCACGGCAGGTGAACTGACCCGCGCAAAAGATTACCTGAAAGGGAAAATCACCCTCGGCATGGAAGACAGCGAAGAGCGCGCGCACTTCTACGGCAAGCAGCAGCTCCTTTACCCGCACGTCCGCGACATTCCGGAATATTTCGCGGAGATCGATAAAGTCACGCGCGAGCAGATCGATGCGCTTGCAAAACGATTCCTGAAACCGGAAGAACTCCGTCTGGTCGTCATCGGGAACGAGGACAATCAGGCGAAGTTTGAGAAGATGATTGCGGGATAGGTAATACCTTAAGTCATCGACCATGAGAGAGTACCCAGATATTTCTGCAGATTTTCCAGAAGGGCGATACCGCGCACTTCTACGTTCCGTGATTCCTTAAATGCAGCGAAACTCTCCTCGGGATTCGTCTGAGGGAGCGCCTGAACGGCAGCGTAATCCTTTTGCCACTGCAGTATATCGGCAAGAAGTCCCTCATGATCTTTGTTATCTTTGCTCAGATTACCGGTAAGCCATTGTGCGTTGGCTGCAGGCACCAGCGCACGGAATTGCTTCGCCTTGGCCATCGGTCCCTCCATTTTTCCGAGCAGACGGTTGATGCGTTTGTTCACACTGTGAGAATTGGGCTGCAGAATGGACGTCAGTTCTTCCAGAACGGGGGTCACTTCTTTCGAGAGAGCAAGCAACTGGTTCCGGGCTTCCGTCTCTGCCTGCATAGTCCGGCTCTTATCCTGAATATTTTTATCCGACCGCACCAGATCTGCGTTATTGGAATAGCGCTCACTGATATCGGGGTTTTCATCTTTTGGCAGTTCCAGACGCCAGTCACTCATAGTCATTAACATTGGCCACAGAAAACTGCCGACGTGCTTGAATAATTCTGTACCTCTGATGAGAGCTTTCAGATGCTTCTCCATATCAAATTCTGCCGGAAGCGTGTTGACTTCCTCCAGCCACAAACGGCACTGATTTCTCATCATATTGGTCCGACTACCATCCAGATTCCCGGGGTACTGCGTCACGAGTTCTTTAGCATAGAATTTTTGCGCATCATCGCTTGAGAGACTGTGCCTGACATGACCCCCGATGTCTTCGATTTCAGTCATGATTTTCCCTGCGATCATTTTCATTTCCCCCAGTGCTTCGTCCATTTTTTTCGTTTTGATCTGATTCCCCATCAACAGAAGTTCGTCGATCCGTTTTGCCTTCGCGTACAGATCGAATTTCGCTGTTTCATGTCTCTCAAATGTCCGTCGATCCGTTTTCGTTGATGCATATGCCTCATTGGCAATCGCTGCATCGGGCGTTTCCATCAATCGACCGAGTGTTTCTTCATCAAAGTGGCCGGCTTTCTTTGGCTTCTCCGCACCCGCAAGCGCATCGGCTTCTGCCGAGGTCGGCGCTGGAGCCTGTTTCCTGGGCTTCTTCTTTTTTGTACCCTCAACGCCTGAGTCAGTGCCAGAATTGATATCTGCCATACAGAGGTGGGGAATGGTAGTAAGGGCTCCGTCTGCTTCCGTTGTGCGGAGCAGAAGTTTTTGAGAGTCTTACTAATCTCTGGAAGTTTTTGTGAGTCTTTCCAATCTCATTAACAGTATACCGCGTTTTGAGGGCAATTGTCAACGTTCTTTGTCATTTGGAAACGGCCTGCAGAAGCGTTTCCATTGGCAGATTACTGCCATAGGACACCAATAAACGGGCCGTGAAGGTCCCGAATCCGTGACGCCGGAGGATGCCGATGAGGGCGATGTTGAATGTGCGGATAGTGCTTTTAATCGTTTCCAGGTCATTCGTTGCGAGTGCGTCTTCGAGTGTGAAGAACAGTTGCAGGCATTCGTTGCGGAGAGCGGAGTCAATAATCATGTAGCACAATTCTTTTTTAAAAGTCGGCATACAGGAAACAAGTGACGGTAGATTCGCACCTGTGATTTTGAGTCCGTCTCTGATCAGCTGCCACGATTCCGTTTCAGTGCGATGTGCGAGTTCAAACTGAATCTGGAGGGTGAATTCCAGAACGTAGAACATGCCCATCTCACGGAGGATGCTCTCCTGATCCGCCATGCGCTCGGCCTCTGTCATTCTTTGCGCCTTCACACTCAGCATTTCGAGCGCGAGATGATACTCCAGAATATTCGTCTCCGCAGCGACGGAACTCTGCGCTGCTTTATCGAGCAATTCCGCAGTTTCAGGAGGAAGCGTCGTAAGCCGGTACATCGCGAGGAGCGCACGGAGACTCTGGATGAACGTCACTTCATCGATCTGCGTATCGTGGACGGCAGAGCGGAGAATCTCTAGTTGTTTGAATGCGAGACCTTCTTTTAGATTCGCTGACGTCAGTGCGGCCTGCAGTGTTGCGATCGCTCCCGATGCATCGGCAGCAAGATGCGACTGTTCTTCGGGAGGAAGAAACGCAAAAGGCCGGCGCACGAGTGCTTCGGCGATCCGGTGAAAAGTGGCAAGCGGTGACATATATCTGTTCATTGTAGCAGAAAATGCCTGAAGGAGACATGACTAGAATAGATTCAGGCCAGGCATTCCTGCCTGGCGAGAATGATACGGCAATCTGACCCCAACACGCCTCTCGCCAAGCGCGAACGCATGGCCTGGGTTTTAAAATGAAAAATCAATTTTGTCGACTCGACTATGTCACGGAGGGAATCGCACACCGTCTTGATTCCATCGTGCACGGCCATTCCGCTGCACACTTCCTTTCCTCTCCCCCATCGAGACCCCGGCCCAGCGCCGCGCGATGAAGGCGGAGAGACGGAAGAACAAGCACGAAAGTCCTGCGGCCTAGTGCTCCGAAGCGACGGGGAAACCCGTCGCTTTTGTCAGGTGATTGTGGCGTGAAAATTTCCAGAGGGCAAAGCGGCCCCTCCCCCTAACCCCCTCCCGCGGGGAGGGGGGAAGGAAAAAAGGAATTTACTCCCCAATCTGCCGCAGTGCACTTTGTGCAGCAGTATTGGAGGGATCAATCTGCAGGATCGTTTTAAATTGATCCCGCGCAGCGTTCACGTTCCCCTGCTTATACAGAAGGAGCGCGAGATTCAGCCGTGCGGGAATGAAGGACGGAGCGATGTGGATCACTTCCCGATACTCGTGGACGGCCCCGTCAGCATCTCCCTTTTTTTGGAGCGTCACTGCAAGATTATAGTGTGCATCTGCGAAGTAGGGATTCACGTTGATTGCGAGGCGATACATTGCAATTGCCTCATCCAGCCGCCCCTGCTGCGTGTAGAGGACACCGAGATTCGTTGCGCCCACTTCCTCCGTCGGGTCGATCGCAATCCCCTTCTTATATTCGGCTTCCGCATCGCTGAGTTTTCCCTGGTCGACGAGAATCACCGCGTACCCGATGTGTGCGATGGCGCTTTTAGGGTCAAGGGTCAGCGCGGCTTCATATGCGGCGCGCGCCTCCGCCATCATCCCCTTTTTGCGGTACGCGGCGCCGAGGTTGCTCCATGTCTTCGGGTGCGGACGGATCGAGATGGCCTGTTTATATTCGTCTATCGAGCGATCAACATCTCCCTGCAGGCGGTACATGTTGCCGAGGTTGTTATGCGCAACGTGGGAAGAATCGGGATAAAGCGTGAGGACGTTGGTGAAGAGCGTCTCGGTATCTTTCCAGACACGGGACTGCTGATACGAAAGAAATGCGAGCGTCCCGAGCACAATCACACCGGCAGCGGGCATGATGCGGATGCGTGTCCACTGATCAGAAATGATTTCAGCAAGAACCGCGGAGACCAGAAGAAAAACCCCAATCGACGGAATGTACGCGTAGCGATCCGAGGCGAAGTAGATGTCGAGATCGCCGCCCTTCGCGAAGTTGATAAAAGTGGGAGCGAGGGTGACAAGATAGAAAAGAATGCCAACAGTAATCATCCGGTATCTGTTGCGTACGAGGAATGCGGTGAGCAGGAGGACTGCGACAATGATCACCGGAATATAAAAATCGGGAGACGTGATGGTGATCGTCTTCGTGTAGGGATAGAGAAGAGAAAAATCGACGGGAGCGAAGATCTTCTGGAGGTAGAACGCCGTGCTCTTGCAGGCCATCAGGATTTTTTGGCTTAAAGTTGAGGACGCGACGACCGCTGTTTTCCCGAAGATCGCGATGATGCCAAAGAGGAGGGCAATGCCCGCGTACGGCAGCTTCTCCGTGATCATGCGTTTGCTGAGCGGACGCGATTGCACGTAATCGATCAGCATCAGAATGGCCGGCAATGTGATCACCATCACTTTCGACATTAATCCAAGAACGAAGAATGCGAGGCTCCACAGATACAATTTTTTCTCATCGTGTCCCCGCCAGCGCATGTACGCGATGAGCGATGCGAGGAAGAAAAGCGTAGACAGCACATCCTTGCGTCCACTCGCCCACTCGACGGCTTCGGTGTGGAGCGGATGAAGCAGAAATAAAAGCCCACAAAGCAGAGCAATCCATTCGAATCCCGTAGCGCGTGGTTCGTCGCCGCTCACCATGACGCCCGTGGGGGCGAGAAGCAAATACGCAAGCCACGCAACGAGCAGGGCATTGCCAATGTGAAGCAATAAGCTTGTGAGGTGATACGCAAACGGATTCGTTCCCGAAAGTTTGTAATCGATCTGGTAACTGATGAAAGTGAGCGGAATGTAGAGCTCCGGATCGTAGGTGGTAAAAATCCGCTTCAGCGACCACGGGGAAATTTCCCGCACGGCCGGATTTTCGTAAATCAGCATCCCGTCGTCCCACCGGACGAACTGATTGGTGAGCGAGCGGCCGTACACGCCGAGCCCGATGAGAAAAAAACAACCGACGACGATGAGAATCGTACGGCGTGGCGGAAGTTGGACGTTGTCCGCATCGGGTTGCATGGAAAGAGTGTAGCGCAAGGGAGTTATGGGTTACGAGTTATGGGTTACGGGTCAAAGGAACAAACATCCAAAAAAAACTCGTAACTTTTAACCCGTAACTCATAACCTTTGGTATATACTCACCTCATGCGCCGCATCACCCTGACACTCCTGCTCTGTCTCCTGCCTCTCTCTGCTCTTGCTGCGCGGGGAAACGAAACGACCTCCAGCTGCACCAGTACCAGCGGCAGGGATGTCGCACGCTGTTCGACAGATTCCCTCAAACGCTGGGCAGAGGAGGAAAGGGCGTTCATCCGGCAACTCACCGCGGAGCGCGAGGCCTGGCACAAGACGAACGATATTCTCGGCGTTACGCCGGAGCTGACAAAGCAACTGCAGGCATTCACGCTGGAACAGCAGAGGCGGCTGAAAGTCTTCCGGCTGCAGATGCAGAGTAAAAAAGCGGCGCTGGAGAAAGACCGGAAGCAGAAACAGGTCACCACGCCGAAGGCAGCCAGCACCGCCCGGCCGACCGTCTCCGTCACGCGTCTGGAGGAAGGCCTGAAGATCTGCGGGAAAATAAGCTCCGTCACGCTCAATCGCGCCTGCATGAAGCCGTACCTGCGCATCGCCGATCCGTACGGCAGAACGGGCCTGCCCCGCTAGCTGGCATCCGTCTCATTGTTTCTCTAGAATGCCCGCACTTTCTTCACACCTATGGAACGCACGCTCATCCTCCTGAAACCCGACGCCGTCAGTAAGAAAATCTGCGGCAAAGTGATCACGCGCTTCGAAGACGCGGGATT
>ORMF011794728.1_pt1 | contig 13518 bp, 8 predicted proteins | sample 1779871 | NCBI WGS metagenome assembly ORMF01 (sample SAMEA104232316, study PRJEB22302) | groundwater metagenome | biome: forest; feature: aquifer; material: groundwater | place: USA | collected 2011-08-07 | depth 5.4 m | reverse complement strand
GGGAAAACCGTACTGGTGACGGGAGCAAGCCGTGGCATAGGAGCGGCGGCGGCCATCGCACTGGCCAAATCAGGAGTGGAACGGGTTGTGATTCAGTACAACTCTTTTCCCGAAGGCGCCGTGGCAACGGTGGCGGAAGTGAAGAAAGCGGGTGCGAAGGCTGAGGCTTTGCAGGCGGATCTGGGAACGATGGACGGGATCAACGGATTCATTCGCGCGGTGGCGGCAACGGCCCCGCGCGTGGATATCCTGATCAACAACGCCGGATCATTGATCAAGCGCTCAACACTTCCCGACTACACCGAGGATCTTTACGACACCATCATGAATCTGAACGTGAAGAGCGTGTGGTTCCTGTCCCAGGCGGTAGTGCCGCATATGATCGCGCAGAAAAACGGAATCATTGTAAACCTGAGCTCGATCGCGGCCCGCAACGGGGGAGGTCCCGGAGCGACGATGTACGCGGCGGCCAAGGCGGCTGTGTCGGCGATGACAAAGGGGATGGCGAAGGAACTTGCGCCGAAGGGAATCCGGGTGAACGCGATCAGTCCGGGAACGGTGGACAACCACTTCCATGAGAAGTTTTCGTCGCGCGAGGTCCTGGACAGCGTGGTCAAGATGACGCCGGCCGGGCGGCTCGCCACCAATGAGGACATGGCCGATGCCATCGTGTATTTGTGTTCGAAAACGGCGGACTACGTGCACGGACAGACGCTGGAACTTAACGGCGGGATGTTCATGATCTAGTGAGGCGTCCCAGGACTGGAGATCCTGGTTCACTACTGCGTGGCTATCGTGACGCCCGATGGACTCGATTGGTCGCCAATCTGCAGCAATAGCGGCTGGAGGCCCGGTGGGGAAAACAGGCCGGGCAGCCGCACGTTGATCTGCATGAGTCCGACGAAACCGGGCGCCGGGCCGGCATAGAGGATATCGGCCTCTCTGGTTCCGACCCAAACGCGAACCGGCAACACTGGCTGCGGCAGGGGTGCCTTTGCCGGCATGCCATCCACGCCGCCGGGCACGGTCTGCCCTTCCCCGGTGGCATAGAGGGTAACGATGGACCCGCGGAGCGCGGGGTTTGCCGAGCCGTTCAGAGATCCATCCTCATTAAGAGCGACAGCCGGACCGAGGCCGTTCAGCAAGGTGAACCAGGCGGGCGCGGAGGCGGCAACAGGAACCGTGATGCGGCCCCGCAACTGCCCGTCAAAGAACACCTCCACGATCGTTTGCTGCCGCGCTGCGACGCTGTAGGGAACCTGCACGTTCACCTGGTCCTGCCGGGCAAACAGCAACGGTGCCGCCAGTGTGTCAAAGCGCACCTCCACTCCGCCCAGACTGGTGTTGAGCGCGCCGGCCGCATTCAGTTTCGCCTGCATCGCCTGGGGCGGACCAATCGCGGCGCCGAAGATGGAAACGATTTGACCGGCCGCAACCGGGCCGGAGCGAAGACTGGCTGCGTTCATAACGACGAGGTCCGAGGATTGGATAGGCGGCGGATCGAACACGGTGAACGGGGAGAGCTTCCTGATCCGGTGATTGTCCAGATCAGCCACATAGATATTGCCGGCCTCGTCCACGGCCAAAGAGGAAGGACTGCGGAAGCGCGCCTGGAGCGCCGGGCCGCCATCACCGGAAAAGCCGCCCGTGCCATCGCCGGCAATGGTGGAAAGGATTCCGGAGGAGGACAGGCGGCGGATGCGGTGATTGAACGTATCGGCGATGAAGATATTTCCCTGCGCATCGGAGGCGACGGCGGAAGGGGAGTTGAAAAACGCAAGAGCCGGCGGTCCGCCATCGCCGGAGAATCCTCGCCCGCCGGATCCGGCCACGGTAGAGATGATGCCGAGCGGATTCAATTTGCGAATTGCATGATTGCCGGAATCAGCGATGAGGAGGTTGCCGAGCGAGTCCACGGCGACTCCGAGTGGCGCGTTGAGATGCGCTTGAACGCCAGGGCCTCCGTCGCCATGGTAGCCGCGCACACCGTTGCCGGCCACCGTCTCGATAAAGCCGTTGGGGCGGATGCAGCGGATGCGGTGATTCATCGTGTCGGCAATGTAGAGATTGCCTTGCCGGTCCAGAGCCAGGCCTCGGGGCCGGTTGAGTTGCGATGTCTGCGCCGGGGCCTGGTCGCCACGAAAGCCAGCCTCTCCATTGCCCGCTTGTGTGAACAGGATGCCGGAGGGGAGAATGCCGCGGATGCGGTTGCCCAGATAGTCGGCGATCCAGACGCCTTTGAAGCTATCCGCGGCCACGGCCACGGGGTCCACAAGACGGCCCGATGTTGCCGGACCGCCGTCACCGAGCGATGCGCCGGAGCCACCGCCGGCGATGGTTTGGATGATCCCGTTGGGGTTGATGCGCCGCACGCGCTGGCTGCCCTCTTCGGCCACGTAGAGATTACCGACATCGTCCAGAGCGATGCCGATGGGTGAGGAGAGCGGAGAAAGAGTGGCGTCCACCTGTTCCAGCGGTGTGTTGAAGGTGCCGTCGCCGGCGATGGCGAGTGGCGGTCCCGAACCCGTCAGTTTCATGACGCGCCGTCCAGTGGAGATAAAGATGGCGCCCAATTTGTCCAGCGCGACGTCGCGTACGGGCGCCTCCAGGGGCGGGTCAGCACCGGCAATGGTGGAGAATGCACCGGCAGGGGTAAGGCGAAACACGCGATTGAACTGGCTGTCGGCGATATACAGGTTTCCCGCCTGATCGACGGCGACGCCGGTGGGAACTCCGAGGGGCGTAGCCGCTCCCGCCACGGTGGTCAGGACTCCGTTGAAAAGTTTACGCACCAGCTTGTTGCCGCTGTCGGCAATGTAGAGCGCCCCCTGGCTATCGACGGCCAAGCCGGCGGGGAAGTTGAGTCGTGCGGAGAGCGCTGGGCCGTCACCGTTATGCCCATTGACGCCGGTTCCGGCGACGGCGCTGATTTGGCCGGACGGAGACACACGGTAGACGAGGTGGTCTGAGTAGCCGGAAATGTACAGGTTGCCCTGCGGATCGAAGGCCAGGTTGCGGGGTCCGGAAAATTTGGCTCCCAGAGCCTGTGAGCCTTCCCCGGGGAGCAATGGTGCGCCTCCACCGGCGATGGTTTGGACCAGTCCGGATGGGGAGATGCGGCGGACGCGCGCATTGGCGAGGTCAGCCACAAAGAGATTTCCGGCCGAGTCGAGAGCCAATCCGTAGGGCGCATTCCACTGAGAATCCACGGCCGGACCGGCATCGCCGGCAAAGCCCGCGTAGCCATTACCAGCCACGGTGGTAATGACCCCGGCGGTGTTCACTTTCCGGATCCGATTATTCACGCTGTCGGCAATGTATATGTTGCCGGCTGGGTCTACGGCGATCCCCTCCGGCGCGGCCAATTGGGCTTGCGTGGCAGGGTTGCCATCACCGACGCGGCTGGATCCGGCGATCGAGCTAACTCTGTAGTTGACAGCGCTTTGCGCCAGGAGTAACGGGCTCGCGAGAAAGGCGGTCGCCGTCCAGCGGCAGAGGGCAATGCAACGGCTCAAGTAAGCGATTTCCCTTCCTAGGGAGTAGGTGTATTCGAGTTCAGATTGATCTCAAACGTAATCGATGAGAGGTGGGTGAGCGCTCTGATGTTTCGAATGGCCACGTTCTGGTTTGCAATCAGCGTGGTATATGCACAACCGGTGTTGCAACTCAAGGGACGGAGGCTGGAAAGCTTCGGGGCGGCGGCGGAGCTAGCCGTGCGAAGAAGCCTGCGTGGGGAACGAGCGCATCATATTATACAGTTCGCCGCACCGCCGACCTCCGGGGAGTTGGATATTTTGCGTGAGCAGGGAGCGCGCATCCTGCAGTACGTGCCGGACAACGGGTTGCTGGTTTCCGCGCCGGCTGGATTTGAGCCCGCCGAACTGGCTGTTCAAACAGTAGAGCCGCTCCGGATGGCCGACAAACTGAGTCCGATCCTGGAGGCGTGGCCCGGAACCAGTGTTGCTGTTCTGGCAAGCGAGGAGCCGCGGATGAGCCTGGTGGTTGAGTTTCATCCGGATGTGGAACAGGGAGAGGCGCGGCAAATTCTCGCGCTGGAGGGTTTGGTGGCGGGCCAGCATCCGGACCTGGTTGGCTCGCATCAGATCGTGAAAGCCACGATGAAAGAGGCGCGGCGACTGGCCGAATGGGACGAGGTCGCCTACGTATTCCCCGCCTCGCGAGAGCTGGAGGAAGGGCTGCTGGTGCATGCCTGTGCCGGAGCAGTCACGCAACAGGGACCGGTGGGCCAGTATGTGAGCAAGATTGGGGAAGGTTGGGATGGACCGGGCTTGAAGCCGGCCGCGCTCACCTATACGATGCAGGCCCTCACGGACAAGCTACCGCAAGCGGCGGTGCGCGGGGAGTTGCTCAAGGCGATGGGAGAATGGTCCAAATATGTCAGCATCGACTTCACCGCGGGTACGCAGACAGATGCCAACCGGAACCTGAACATCCTGTTTGCGTCCGGCAGTCACGGAGACCGGTATGCGTTCGACGGGCCGGGCCGGGTGCTGGCGCACACCTTCTACCCCGCGCCGCCGAATCCGGAGCCGATCGCCGGAGACCTTCATTTGGACGCGGAGGAAAGCTGGCGGATCGGCAACGATGTGGATGTCTACAGTGTGGTGCTGCATGAGCTGGGACATGCGCTGGGGCTGGGACACTCGGACAAACCGGGCGCGGTGATGTATGCCTACTACCGGCTATCGACGACACTCACGGATGAGGACATCGGCGCCATCCGGCAACTCTATGCCAGCCGGGAATCGAATCCATCGCCACCTCCGGGGCCTCCTGTAACACCACCCACACCCGCGCCACCACCGGCTGCGCCGCCTACCGCACCACCTTCGCCGCCGGTGAACCCGCCGGGCGCTCCGCCAGGGCATCCAGGGCCTCCAGGGCCGCCAGGGGCGCCGCCGCAGGACATCACCCCGCCATCGTTGAACATTGTCTCGCCTTCCTCCACCAGCGTTCTGACGGCGTCCGAGACGATCAGCATTCGCGGCACGGCTTCCGACAACGTGGGGGTAACGCAGGTGTTCTGGACCTCGAGTGTAGGCAAGGCAGGTATCGCCGCCGGAACAACCAATTGGAAGATCGAGGCTCTGCCATTGCTCAAGGGAACAAACTATATTGTGATCCGGGCCATGGACGAGGCAGGCAATACGTCGTGGAGATCGATTGTCGTGCGCCGCCAGTAAGGTTATTTCTTCGCGTTCACCTTTGCCAGATAGCTATGGAGGGGTTTGAAATATTCCAGCATCGCGCGAGTGCTGATGTCTTCTCCGGTCTTTGCCCGAATCACGGTGCGCCAGTCCCGCGTTGCGCCGAGGCTTAGAATCTCCATGAGCCAGCGGCCCACTTCCTGATTGCCGTAGTAGTTGCAGTTGTGCGGATCCTGCTTGAGGATCTTGCGCGCGATGTAGTCATGCAACTGATACTTGATCAGAAAGGCCAGCGCGTAGTCGTAATACTGCGCCGGGTCATCGATAATGTGCGTCTTGGTGCAGGCGTCACAGAACTCCTCGCCGCGCGGGGCGGGAGGTTCCATCCCCTGATAGGTGGACACCATCTCCCACCAGCGTTTGTTGAACTGGTCCACGGGCAGGTTCTTCTCATACAGCTCATATTCGAAATGCGTCATCGTACCGGCCGACCATGGCATAAAGACGACGGCGCTATTGAGCGCCTGGGAGAGCAGATGTCCGGTCGGGTCCAGCTTCACCGAAGGGGGCAGAATTCCCACCTGGCGCAGATATGGCTCCTGCCGCGCGGCAATGCCAATCAGGTCGCCCACCGCTTCATGGAAGGCGCGGTTTAGTCCCTCGCGCAATACAATGGGCACCTTCGGATTGGAGTAGGCGAGATCGTAGTAGATGTGGCCGAGCTCGTGATGGCTGGTTTCAAACCACTGCTCATTCGGAATGACGCTCATCAGGCTGCGCACATCGCCGGCACGATCGATGTGCCAGGCCGAGGCGTGTGTATTCTTCTTCCGGGTAGAGCCTTCCGGTAACTGATACAGATCAGACTTTTCCCAAAAACTGCGCGGCAGCGGCTGCATGCCGAGCGAGACATAGAATCGCTCGGCCTGCTGGACAATCCAAGCCGGAGTCCGATTCCGGAAGTAAGGATCGAGGTCCACCGCTTCGACCAGGCCGGGCCACTCCTGCCCCCAGCGGTTGCCGAGCCAGTGCGCGGGAATCCGTTCCGGGACCGGCTGCTTGTAGCGTTCGGCCAGAATGTTCCGCGTGTAGAGATGGAGTTCGGAATAGAGCGGCTTCATTTCGGCCAGGGTCTTGTCCATCAACGCGACCATCTCGCTTACGCTCATGCCGTAGTCGGCCACCTGCAAGTGAAAATAGGATGAGTAGCCAAGCTCCTTGGAAACGCGGTTGCGCAGGTCTCGCAACTCGGCCAGGCCGGGCTTGAGGGCGGGACCTGTTTGCTTGGAGACTTCCCAGATCTTACGCCGCTCGGCAAGGTCACGCGATTTCAGCAGAATCTCATCGATACGGTTGGGATCGGTCGGTTTGGCGCACTTGCCCCCACCGCCCGGTTGCAGGCAAAAGGTGAATCCATCGAGCAGCGCGCTCAAACGTGCTTCCGCCTGAATGCGCGCCTGCACGATGTCGGGAATGGTGCCCGGCGATTCGGCCGCATTGAGCAGGATCTTGTCCAGCTCCCGGAACTCAAGATCATTCAGTGCATCGCGCTGTGCCAGCAGGCGGCGGGCGTTCTCAATTACGTACCGGCTGCCGCGGAAGGAGGCATGGGCCGCATCGGCGCCGATACGCTCGCCCGTGTGCTGCTCCGTAACGTCGGTGGCGGCCCGCCAACTGGCCTGAGCGGAGACGGTGTAGAGCCGCTGGTCGATCTGGTTGTACATGCCGAGAAACTGGATCGAGCCGGCATCGGGGGAGTTGGACGTCCGGGTGCAGGCGGGAAGAATCAGGCAGACTACGCTGAGGACAAGTTTGCACTTCACATGGAGATTGTACATGAGCCGGAGTTCGGGATAATAAAGGACGCCTCATGCCGGAACTGCCCGACATTACGGTATACCTGGAAGCGATGGGAAAACGTGTGATGGGCCGCCGGCTGGGACGGGTCCGGCTGACGAGTCCCTTCCTGGTCCGAACCGTGGATCCGCCACTGGAGTCGGCCCATGGGCGGGCTGTCGTGCAATTACGGCGAGTGGGAAAAAGGATCGCAATTGGGCTGGAGGGAGACTTGCACCTTGTGCTGCATCTGATGATCGCCGGGCGGCTCCACTGGCACAAGACGGCGCCATGGAAGCTTGCGCCGCGCCGCACGCTCGCCTGCTTCGATTTCGATGGCGGCAGCCTGAGCCTCACCGAAGCTGGTTCGCAACGGCGCGCCTCGCTGCATGTGGTGCAGGGAGAGGCGGGATTGCGCGAGCTCGATCCGGGCGGCTTGGAGGTGATGGGGGCAGATCTGGCCGGCTTCTCCCAGACGCTGCGCGCGTCAAACCACACGTTGAAGCGAGCGTTGACCGATCCGCACATCTGCAGCGGCATCGGCAACGCGTACTCGGACGAGATCCTGCACCGTGCCCGTCTTTCGCCCATCGCGCTCACGCAAAAGCTGACTGGGGAGCAGATGGCGGCGCTACACCTAGCGGTGCAGGAGACACTGCTCGAGTGGACCGCGCGTCTGCGCGCCGAAGCCGGCGATGATTTTCCGGAAAAGGTGACGGCGTTTCGAGAAGAGATGGCGGTGCATGGGCGCTACGGTTTGCCCTGTCCGCGGTGCGGGGGCAAGGTGCAGAGAATCCGGTACGCGTCGAATGAAACGAACTATTGCCCCGCCTGCCAGACCGGCGGGAAGCTGCTGGCTGACCGCGCGCTGTCACGGCTGCTGGGAAAGGATTGGCCGCGGACACTGGAAGAATTGGAGTCCAGGCATAGCTGAGAGGGTCAAGTTCGGCTATGATGGTAGAGTCAGGCCGCCAGCGGTGAGGTGCGAGAGCGGTTGAATCGGGCGGTCTCGAAAACCGTTGAACCTTTGCGGGTTCCGTGGGTTCGAATCCCACCCTCACCGCCATAATCTTTTCAATAGATTATGGGCAACGCGTGGAGACGTCGTGTCGCCCAGCGAGCGCCGAAGAGGGCTTTGAGATCGTCCGTCGGCGGTTGTTCCAGCCGATTACCGATCCTGAACTGTTTACGGCGCGAGATTCGGTGGTTAAGGCGTTCGCGGATGAGTATCGCAAGTACGCGCAGGAGTTTCCGTCCGCGGCCGGGAAAAGTGAGTATGAGCGCCGGATGAAAGCCGCGTATCCAATCCATCCGGAACTGTTCGACCGGCTGTACAACGACTGGTCGACTCTCGACAAATTCCAGCGGACCCGTGGAGTGCTGCGCCTGATGTCGGCAGTGATTCATACGCTGTGGGAGCGCGAGGACAAGGGACTCATGATCTTGCCGGCAAGCGTTCCTGTGGATGCCCCCTCCGTCCAAAGCGAGCTGACGCGTTATCTTCCGCCGGTCTGGGACCCAATCTTCGAGAAAGATATTGACGGACCGAACTCGTTACCTTTGAAAATCGACCGCGAGAATCCGATGCTCGGACGTTATTCCGCGGCTCGCCGGGCGGCGCGCACGCTATACCTCGGTTCCGCGCCGACTCCGGATGCCACGAAGAAGGCCCTCGAAGACCGGCAGATTAAGCTGGGGTGCGTTCAGCCTGGCGAGACATCCGGCACATTCGGAGACGCGTTGCGGAAGCTGGCCGACCAAGCGACCTATCTCTATGTGGATGGAAGCCGCTACTGGTATGCGACGCAGCCGAGCGTGAATCGGCTGGCCGAAGAGCGGGCCGAGCGTTATCACGCCGAGGATGTAACCGAGGAAATCCGGCGCAGACTCACGGAAGAGGCGAAGCACCGGTGCGACTTCTCGAAGGTCCATGTCTGCCCAGGTACTTCCGGCGACGTGGTGGATGAACCCGAATCAAAGCTTGTCATCCTGAGCCCGGAATCGTCGCATAGCGCAGAAGCAGATTCGAGCGCCGGTCGGCTCTCCGCCGCGGAGATTCTCAACCGAGGATCAGCCGGACGCAACTGCGGGAACATGCTGGTGTTCCTAGCTGCGGATAAGACTCGGCTTGTGGACCTCGACAAGGCGGTCCGATCCTCATGGCCTGGCAGTCGATCGAAAAGGAGGCGGTGTCGCTGGACCTGACACCATTTCAGGCCAATCAGGTCGAACAACGCGTACTGAGTTCTGATCAGGCGGTGAAAGGGAGAATCCCCGAGACCTATGTCTGGCTCCTAGTGCCTGGGCAGAAACGACCGGACCCCGGTCAGGCGTTCCCCGCTGTCGAGTGGCAAGAGTTCAGGCTTCAGGGACAGGAATGGCTCGCCGAACGGGCATCGAAGAAACTGAAGAACGATGGGTTGCTCATCATCAGCATGGCCGGCGCGGTCCTGCGCTTCGAAATCGACCAGGTGCCGCTGTGGCGTGGGAATCATGTTGGGGTGAAGCAGTTGGCGGACGATTTCGCAAAGTACCTCTACCTGCCGCGCGTCAAGAACGCCCAGGTAATTCTCGACGCGATCCAGGACGGGGTGAGCCGACTCACCTGGTCGCAAGATACTTTCGCATACGCGGATTACTACGATGTCACAGCCGACCGCTACCGTAGCATTGAAGCAGGCCACCGCCCGACTGTCCAGTTGAACGCAAACAGCGTGGTGGTGAAGCCAGCGGTTGCCGAGGCGCAAATCGAAAGGGATTCCGCGCCGCTGACAACCACAACGATAGGTTCCGACACTAGTGGCGGAACCGGGACTGGCACAACCGGCACTGGCACCACCATCGGAACAGCCGAGGAGACCAGCAAGGGTACGGGAGATGGTGGCAAGCAATCGAAGACGCCAGTCCTGCGTCGCTTCCACAGCTCTGCCAAGATCGACGCAACCCGCCTCTCCCGTGACGTCGACCTGATCGCCAGTTCGGTGGTCCAGCACCTCGCCGGGCTGCTGGATGCCAAGGTGACCATCACAGTGGAGATCGAAGCCGAAATCCCAACCGGTGCCCCGGACAATGTGGTCCGGATAGTGACGGAGAACTGCCACTGGTGCTCCAAAGCGATTTCATCTTCTGGGCGCGGCTTCGTCGGCCGGTTCTGAGGTGATCACCGAGGGGACACCGGTCGCCAGCCAACCGTCATCCCCCAAATGGCCTTTGGAACGGGAAGCGGCGTGACCTTGAAATCTCACGCCGGTTCAGCCGGTCTCCAAAACGGGGGTGTTAACATGTTAAGAGCACCTGGAATCCATTGAAACAGTGGGGTTTACGAATGCGATTGCGATGCCCCCATATTTTCAGGAAACAGGCGGGAACCCACAAATTTTCCGGACGAGGCAAAACTTTTATCGGCATCCCTGTGTTCCTCTGATGCGGCCAGTTCTGAAGTATCTTTGGTCTTATCGCACACTGAAAGTGGATGGTCTATAGTAGCCTGGCTGAAGGATGAAGTTGGAGCCAACCCGTCACCGGCCACCAAGAAGCCAAGCAATAGTGAGCGTGCCGTTATCATCTTTTGATACCTTCTAACAACCTCTAAGCGCACTTATTATAGCTTCAACCGTGCCCTTCCGATGTAAGACGATACTCACTCATTATAGATGAGATCCTGATTATGCCGGACCTTTAATGGATAGAAGCCGACCCAAAGTCATACAGCGCGGTGGTGGTGCGCACCCAGATGTGACCGGCGGCGATGGCGGGGGTGGCGAACACTTCTTCGTCCATCTCGCCTGTGGATGCGATGGTCCAATCGGCGGCGGCCTTTAGGACAGTGACGCTTCCGGCGCGGCTGATCAGGTAGACTTTGCCGTCGCCGGCGACCGGGGAGGTGTAGTATTCATCCATGGCGTGGGGGAGTCGTCCGAGTTTGAGAGCTTTTCCAGTGGCCGGGTCGAGCGTTTGGAGGATTCCTCCGTTGCGGATCAGGTAGAGCACGCCGCGGTAGAGGAGAATGCCGGGGACGTCCGGGAGGGACTTGTCGTAGCGCCACAGGACGTGGGAGGCGGTGATGTCGCCGCGGCCGCCAAGGCGGATGGCCATGGCCGCGTTGGAGGAGGTTCGGCGCATGGTGTAGTAGATCCAATCCTTCTTGTCGAACAAGCCGTCCTTGTCCAGGTCCTGCATGTCCCAGTTGCCGGGGAGCCAGTTTTTGGGAATTTCGTCCTTGGACAGTTTTCCGTCGTGGTTCTTGTCGTACTCGGAGATCATTGCTTCGAAGAGGGGCAATTCGATCCGCTCGCTTGGCTCGCCGCCGGGGGCCCAGCCGTTGAAATAGAGATTGTCGCCGTCGACCACGGGAACGGATTTGACCTGGTAGGTGAGGCCGCGCACGCGCCAGAGCAGTTCCCCGGTGGAGACATCGTAGCTGGTCATCTGGTAGGAGCCGGGGACGATAATCTCCTTCCGTCCGGATTTACCCTGGTACAGAATCGGGGTGGAAAAGCTATGCACCATCTCGGGGCGTTCCACTTTCCAAACGATCTTACCGGTGTTCTGGTCCACGGCCGCGAGATAGGCTTCCTCATCCTGGTCGCAGATCATGAGCACTTTGCCATCGGCGATGACGGGCGAGGCGCCCATGCCGTGGAAATTGGTAAACGGGCCCATGGGGAGCCGCCAGCGTTCCGCGCCGTCGTGGCTGTAGGAGATCAAGCCGAAGCCGGCGAAGAACACGTAGACGTTGGAACCGTCGGTGACGGGGGTGGGGGCGGCGGGGTCGTTCAGCTTGTTCCGTTTCTCTTCGCGATTCCCGGGCGCGTCGCGGCGCCATAACAGTTTGCCCGATTTGCGGTCCAGGGCGAAGGTAAGGAGCTTTCCGTTCTCGTGGCCGGTGAGAAAGATGCTGGATGCGGTAAGCACGGGCGAGGACTTGCCTTGCGGGATGGTGGTCTTCCACACGACGTTCTTGCCGGGAGCGATTTCGCCCGGGAGAGGGCCGTCTTCGGAGACACCGGAACCATTGGGTCCGCGAAAGCGGTCCCAATCTCCGGCGGCCATTGGCGGAGCTCCGGCACAGAGGAGGAAAAGGAAAAGCGGCAGCAACATTGCTTAAACATCATACAAGGGATGCCGTCACTGAAGCAGAGTGGCGGCTTGGGTGATCACCAGCGCATTGATGAAATCGATGAGGAAGGCTCCCACAATGCTGACGACGAAAAATGCGCGCGGGGCCGGCCCAAACTTGCTCACCATCTCTCCCATGCAGGCCATCGAATTGGCGGTGGTGCCGAGCATGAAGCCGCAATAGCCGGCCGACATCACGGCCGCTGGATAGTCGCGGCCCATCACGCGGTAGACGAGGAAGCGGCAGAGCAGCAGCACGAGGAGAATCTGCAAGCCGAGGATCACGAGCACGGGAGCAGCCAGATGCACCATCTCCCACAGACGCAGGGTGAGCAGCGCCATGACAATAAACAGGTCCAGCGAGATACTGCCAATCTCATCCATGCGATGTTGGGAGATTTTGAACAGGCCGGTGAAGTCGTCCAGGTTGCGGATGAGGCCGGCGCAGATCATGGCCCCGATATAGCTGGGCAGGATCATGCCGGCCTGCTCGAGCCAGCGGCTGACGAGGGTACCCAAGCCCATGGCGAGGACGAGCACAATGATGTTGGTGAGCAGGGAGCTGTGCTCGCTGGCGCTTTCTTCGGACATGCGCGGGACAATCTCCTCGGGCGGGTCTTTTGAGTAGACTGCTTGCTCGGCTTTGGCCAGACTCCCGGCAGGCTTGTTCGGCGGCACAGCGAGGCGGTTGGCTCCGAGCAGGGAGCCGCCCACGTAACCACCGAGTAGCCCACCGCTCACGATGCCGAAGATGGCCGAGGCGATGCCAATGGCGGTGGCCGAAGATACGCCCATTTTTTCAAAGGTGCCTCCAAAAGCGAGGGCGGTGGCAGGCCCGCCGGTGAGCGAAACCGAGCCGGCCAACAGACCGATCAACGGATTCAGTCCCATGGCTTTTGCCGCCACCAGGCCCAGCAGGTTCTGCATGAGAAGACCGGCAACGGAGACGCCGAGAAACCAGAGCACCTGTTTGCCTCCGAGCTTCACCAGACTCAGGCTGGCGCTCATGCCCACAGTGGTGAAGAAGGCGACCATGAGAATGTCGCGCAGCACGAGGTCCATTTCCAGGTTCAGATAGCGGTCTCGCAGGGCCATGGTTGCGAGGGCGTAGATGAGGCCTCCGATGACAGAGGCGGGGATGTTGAGCCGGTCCAACCCGGGAAACTTTCGTTTGAGCCAGATCCCCAAGACGAGACCGAATCCGGCCAGGGCCAGGACTTGAACCGCGGTCAGTTTCCAGGTGAGAACCACCACTAAAGCCCAGCCTGCTTCCAGAGCTGGTCTACGCGCGCGCGGACCTCATCGGTCATGCGGATCACATCGGGCCAGGGGCGGGTGAAGCCTTCACCGGGCCATTTGCGGGTGGCGTCGATGCCCATCTTGGAGCCGTAGTTGG
>ORMF011614510.1_pt1 | contig 13519 bp, 13 predicted proteins | sample 1779871 | NCBI WGS metagenome assembly ORMF01 (sample SAMEA104232316, study PRJEB22302) | groundwater metagenome | biome: forest; feature: aquifer; material: groundwater | place: USA | collected 2011-08-07 | depth 5.4 m | reverse complement strand
GGACAATGTACGCCTTGCCGCGAAGGAACAGGCTGGATTTACCGGATTCTGGGCCGAATCGTGCGCGGCAAAGGAAGGCTTGAAGATCTCAATCAAATGCTTGATATCGGAAATTATCTGGGCGGAACTACCATTTGTGCGTTGGCCGACGGCGCTCAAATGGCATTTTTAAGTTACCTGAAAAAATTCCGTGGTGAGTTTGAACAATTTATTCGAGATGGTGTACCCAAGGAAACTTATGCCCACGCTTAAAATCAACGGACAAGATGTTACGGTTGAAAAGGGAACCACGATCATTCGCGCGGCCGAGCAGTTCGGCATTTCGATTCCGCATTATTGTTACCATCCCGGTTTAAGCATTGCCGGAAACTGCAGAATGTGTTTGGTCGAGGTTGAGAAAATGCCGAAGCCACAAATTTCCTGTCACATTCAATGCCAAGACGGCATGGTCGTGCAAACGGAAAGCGAAAAAGTTAAAAAATTACGCCAGCACGTCCTTGAATTTTTACTCGTCAATCATCCATTGGATTGCCCGGTGTGCGATCAGGCAGGAGAATGCCGACTCCAAGATTATTATATGGAACATGGCCTTTATGATTCGCGCGTGAACGAAAATAAGGTCAAAAAAACCGCAAAGGCCAAACCGATCGGCCCCACGATTATGCTTGATTCTGAGCGCTGCATTTTATGTTCGCGGTGTGTTCGGTTTACCGATGAAATTACCAAAACCGGCGAATTTGGAATTTTCAATCGCGGCGATCGTTCCGAGATCGGCGTGGGCAAAGAGCTCAATAATAAATATTCAGGCAATGTGGCTGATATTTGTCCTGTCGGTGCTTTAACCGACCGCGATTTTCGTTTTAAGTGCCGCGTTTGGTATCTGCAAAAAACCGAATCGGTTTGTCCGGGTTGTGCCCGAGGCTGCAACATAACGATTGAAGCCAATTTGGAACGCCCGCAGCACGGAGGAGGCGAACGCGTGATGCGTCTAAAGCCCCGTTTTAATGATCAAGTCAATGATTGGTGGATGTGCGATGAAGGCCGGTACGGATACAAATCCATTGATCATAGCCGAATCGATCAACCCCTCATTCGTCTCGATGGAGCCGTCAGATCGGTGACTTGGGATGAATTGACCGAACAATTTATCAAGGCATTTAAGAAATTGAAAATCAAAGAAGAAGTCGGCATTTTAGTTTCCGCTCAATTAACAAACGAAGAACTTTATTTGACCAAACGATTTTTTGCAAAAGATTTGGGCGTCGAACGAATTCATCTGATGCGCAATTACCCTGACGGATATCAAGATGATTTGCTCCTTCGCGCCGACAAACATCCAAACCGGAAAGGTGCTGAGTGGATTGGTTTCACCGAAAACGATAAAGAAACAAAAGCGCTTTTGAACGAGTTAGCCCAATTAAAAGGCCTGATTATTTTTGGCCAAGATATTGTTTCTCTTTTTCCCAATCAGAATTTAGCGGATGCGATTAGCCACTTAAGCTTCAGCGCTTTTATCGGAAGCAACCACAATCAAACCTCCGAACTCGTTCAGTACGTTTTACCGGCGGCGTCTTATGCGGAGAAAAACGGTACGTTCACCAATTTTGAAGGCCGCGTTCAGAGAATCCGAAAGGCACTTCCAGCGCTCGGTGAATCAAAAGCAGAATCAGAAATTTTGATGATGCTTGCCGACAAACTCCATTTGGATTGGACCTATCAACATGAGGAAGATGTTTTCAACGGGCTGAGTAGGTCCGTGAGTCAGTTTCAAGGGCTCAATTATAAAAAAATTGGCAGCCAAGGAATTCAAGTCTCATGATCGTTCAACTAGCAATTCAGTCGGCTTTGGCTGCCATTATGATCGGATTTGTTTTTAATCTTGCCGCGTTTCACACTTGGATTGAACGCAAGCAAAGTGCTTTGATGCAAGACCGTATTGGTGCGAACCGGGCTTGGATTGTGCTTCCGTGGAAATGGGCCACTCCGATTAACTGGTTGCTGATGCCGCTGAACCGACTCGGACTTTTTCATCCGATTGCCGATGCCATCAAGATGTTCATGAAAGAAGATTATATTCCGCCGACCGGCAATAAATTCCTTCACACTTTGGCGCCGTGCCTTTCTTTATTTTTTGGACTCATCGGTTTTGCAGCCATTCCATTTGGCAACACCATCGAAATCGGCAGCCACGTGATTAATTTACAAGTGGCCAATATCAATGTCGCGCTTCTTTATATATTTGCGGTGGCTTCGATGGGTGTTTACGGCGTTGTGCTGGCTGGCTTTTCTTCCAACAATAATTATTCCACCTTGGGCGGTCTGCGTGCTTCCAGCCAAATGCTTTCCTATGAAATCGTGATCGGTCTGACGATCATGGGAATCGTGATGATTTATGAAAGCTTGAATTTACAAGATCTGGTTCGCGGCCAAGGACAATATTTATTTGGCTGGATTCCGATGTGGGGAATTCTGGTGCAGCCAATCGGCTTCCTTTTATTTCTGGCCGCTGGAATTGCCGGAACCAAGCGCATTCCATATGATGCTCCGGAAGGGGAATCCGAAATCATCGGCTATTTTACTGAATACAGCGGAATGAAATTCGGAATGTTCTTTTTCACCGATTATTTGGAAACCATCATGATTGCGTGTCTGGCCACAACACTTTTTGTGGGCGGCTGGCAAGTTCCTTATTTAACTCAAACCGGATTTGAATTTCCCTGGGGAACTGTGATTTCTTTAGCACCGCTGGCCATTTCACTTCTTCAAATTTTATCGTTTGTGCTGAAAGTTTTATTTTTCTGCTGGCTCTTTATGGCCATTCGTTGGACGCTGCCCAGATTCAGATACGATCAACTCCTCCGACTGGGCTGGCATTATATGTTTCCACTGGCCCTTGCGAATGTATTTGTCACAGCAATTATTGTACTGTGTGTGGCACGATGATTAGAACTAAAGTCATTCACCAGCCAAAAATGAATTTATGGCAGCGGCTTTATTTTCCCGAAGTGTTCCGCGGGCTTGCGTTAACCTCCAAACATTTTTTCAAGAATTTATTCCTCCACACGCTTCACGCATTCGGCCTTTTCAGAAGGGTGTTGGCCGCGGTGACGATCCAATATCCGGAACAAAAATGGCTGCTTCCTTTGCGTGCTCGCACGCGGCACCGGTTAACCAAGCGCGAAGATGGTTCGCCCAGGTGCGTTGCGTGCATGATGTGCGAAACCGTTTGTCCGGCCAAGTGCATTTACATTGTTGCTGAGGAACATCCAGATCCAAATATCGAAAAACGTCCTAAAAGTTTTGATATTGATTTGGGAAAGTGCGTCTATTGCGGATTTTGCGTAGAAGCGTGTCCTGAAGATGCCATTCGCATGGACACCAAAATTGTGGATACTTCGGCTTATTCGCGCGGGGCGATGATGCTGGATATTGCTGAGCTGCTCAACCCGACTCCCAATCGAAAGCCTTAATTCCCCCGAGTTCGGGAGAATTACTCCTTTGGCTTTTCTTCAATATAAATCGGATTTGCAATAATCCAAAGTTTACCTTCCAAATAAACTTCAGCCCGGTAATACCCCGCATCCTTTACGTTAAAAGAGAGCGTCTCGCCCGTATTTTCTGCAATGACAGCCCCTTCGTGGATCAATTTAATGCGCGCCGGTTTGGGCGATTTCACCTGAAGCCGAACCGAAGATTCAAGAGGTACACTTTCACCTGGGCCATAAGTCCTATTTCCCCTTGCCGCAGAAAATGAAAAATCATTAGCAAGACCGAATACTTCAAAGGCAATAAAACTGTTTCCCCTTGTAAGGGCGTCAATTATTTTTCGTTCCTCTTTTGCATTTGAGAGAACATACATGGTGACAGATTGAAATGAGAGCAAAAGATTTTCCGGAATAAAATTTCCGAGGCGAAATTTAATATGAGCATCCACAGCGCCAAATCCTGCGAAATGTTTCCCGCTGCTTAATTCGTGATCCCAGCGTTTCAGATTTTCCGGATTGACGGTCAGCATGGATTTTAAAAAATCCGGAGCAGAGAAAAACAAGGCTTTCAACGTCAAGTTATAGAATTTCTGCTGATAGAAAAAATCAGAGAAACAAAAGACTTCCATCCCGTCGTAATTTTGAATTTTCCAGTTCGTCCATGGTTTTTTCAATGAGTACGGATGGGCTGGGATTGCGTAGCCGCCTTGCCGGTGAACGATGTCGACAATCTGATCTGTCCGCTCGATGTTAAAAGGAGGATCTTGGGCGCCGATGACGCTTAAATGGCCGTCATGCCAGGTTGAAATTTCCGTTCCAACAATCAGCAATGGCTCACCCACAGCAGGCGCTTTGAGATTTTTTTTCGCATCGTCGTTGTTGTGATCGGTAATGATGACAAAATCAAGGCCGGCTTTCTTTGCTGTTTTGGAAATGTAGTCCAGAGTGGTTTTTGAGTCATGAGAAAAATTCGAATGGACGTGATAAACGCCTCGATAAATATTGGGTTTTTTATTTTTGGGCGCTTCAAACGGAGAACGGATGACAAAGGTACAGCTGGAGAGAAAAAAACACAACCAGATGAAAACGATTGGTTTGCGCGCAGCTGAAAATAGTTTTTTCGTCATTTTTATTTGTTCTTTCCCGAACTTCACTTTGCGATTATACTTTAATTTCTTCAATCTCATAGTGATTTTAGGTTCACTTTTATGGCCGATCGCAATAGAGTAAAGGATAATTGCTGAAATGCCGCGCATTACCAAAGAGCGTCTTAGACATGGAATTCTAACCCATTCGCTTAAAAAGATTCCCGTAGAGGATTGGCCTGTCATTCCTTTGTCCAAGAAGGCTCCGCTCTGCGGGCCTAATATCAAAATCGTTTTTGAATTAATAAAACGGACACTCAGCATTACGGGCAGTGTTGCTGAATGTGGAGTTTATCGAGGTGGGACGCTTATTCCCACGGGAATTTTCATTCAACAGAGGCGCATAAAAAAGATTTTATTTAGATTCGGCTCTTTTAAAGGATTTAATCATACAGTACATCAAGATATTCAATTGGGAGGGGGTTTCCATGACAAAGAAAAAAAGGTGGGAGGGTTTCACCGCACTTCTTATGAATATGTAAAAAACAAGGTTAAAGAATTTGGCTTGAGTACCCGAGTCAAGTTAATTAAAGGTTATTTTAATGAGACTTTTTCTCAATATCGAAACCACCGGTTTTCATTTGTGCATTTAGATTGCGACTTATATCAGTCTTATCAGGAATGTTTGACTTTTTTCTATCCGCGCCTTTCGCCGGGAGGCATTATCCTTTTCGACGAATATAATGATCCGGTAAAAGAATTTTCTTATCTTTCAATAGTTTAAGCGACGTTAGGCTAAGATGATCGGGATGCCCGCGTGAAATCCAGACGAATTTCGATTGCTTAATCGCTGTCATTTGTTCTTCAGGTATTTCATGAGAAAGTGTCCAGCTTCCGAAAAAAGCACTTCCGATAAGCCACGGGTCAGTTACAAGAATCGGGATATGATCATGACAAATCAATGTTGCACTGCCGATCGTTTCAAAACCTAATTCCGTAGTCGTTGCGCGGTTTATTTGGGTTTTGCTTAAAGTTATATTTTTGTGCCTTGAGCAGAAGTTTTGTAAGCAAATAATTTGATGTTGGTCAAACCCGCCTCACGAAACCATTTTTGGATTTCCTCATTTGTAAACTTGAATTGGTATTTAGGTCCATACCAGTCCATAAAATTATGCATCCGCCAATTCCATTGGTTATGCCAAGGTAATCGCGTGCGATAGAGAATCGATCGCAAAAGATTTCCTATTCGTGGAATTTTCAAGAGGGGAGCATAAAGAGTGGTAATGATGAGACCCATTGCGCAAAGTAAACTGAGTGGCATACGCGTTGTGAGGGGTCTCAGAGCATCAGAAATATATGTTGCGGGTTTTCTTGGGTAAACCCAAATGGCTATCTTCCCTCCTTTTTTGAGATAACGCACAAGACCCATAAAAGCTTTCTTTGGATCTGGCGTGTGATGAAGAACTCCCAAGCTAAAGATGTAATCGAAAGAATTTTCTTGAAATGGCAATTCGAATAAATTAGCTTGGATAAGATGGAAACGAGAATCGTCTTTGAATTCGCTTGCATACTCATAGAGGAGACCTGGCCGCATGTCAATGCCTATTACCTCAACCCCTTGCTTTTGCAGATAAGAGATGAACCTTCCTCCTCCACAACCTGCATCTAGAACTCGTTTTCCTCTCAATTTATCAAGGCTGAAATCTGTTTGTCCTTGAAATTCCTTCTCTGTCATTTGCTTTACTGAAAGTTTTTCGCCTTCCTTCTCAGGCAGGTTGAAAATGGAATGTCTTTCCATGAATTCAAAAGCTTTGACATAATTTTCTTTCGGGCTGAAAAGCGGAACGAATTTTTTGATTTCGTAATCATGATGATTTGCGCAAAGAAGATGTCCCTCTTTGATTTCTCCGGCTTCTTGTAGTATCGGCGCGCATGTTAAATGACCTTGGCATTTGGGACACGAGAGAATTTGAAGCAATGCAGTTTTCATTAATTGTTCTTCCCCCAACTTTGCTTTGCGATTATACTTTAATTTCTTCAATCTCATAGTGATTTTAGGTTCACTTCTATGCCCCATCAAAATAGAGTAAAAGTATCCGTTGCTATGCCGGCCTATAACGCTTCGCGTTATATCAGAGAAATAATCCAAAGTGTGCTTGCTCAAGATTACGATTCGTTTGAACTTTTGATTTGTAATGATGCTTCAAAAGATAACACTTTGGATATTATCAATGAATTCAGAGCTCATCCGAAGGTCAGAATTTTTTCAAACAAGACAAATCTAGGGCCAGCCGCGACTCGGAATAAATTGGGCCGATTGGCCAAAGGCCAATATATTACGCCGTGTGATGCCGACGATTTAATGCTTGCCGGAAACCTTCGCAGGCTAAGCCGGTTTCTGGACACCTATCCCCGAATAGGCGTCGTTTATGCCGACGTTTTGATATTGTCAGTAGACATGTCTGACCGACTTTTAGAGGTTCCTCGTATTTTTGGAAAAGATTTTCGTCAAGTTTGGGATTGCGAGGATAATCAAATTAATCATCCAGGCTCTATGGTTCGAAGGGGTCTGATTCTAAAAGTAGGCGGGTATGATGAGATGGTTTATTCCGTGCACGATTGGAGTTTATGGCTTAAACTCGCGGAGATAACCAAATTTCAATATCTTGAAGGAGAAGTTTATTATGTGTGGAGGAGAAATCCAAAGAGCATCAGCAACTTGGACAAAAGGCATCGCCGGCTTAACGATATTCGGAAGATCACAAACGAAGCGCTTCAGAGAAGATATGGGTTTCGCTAATGATGAAGCAAAATGAATTGGAGTCTATGGTTGAAATTAGCCGAAGTCACTGAAGCTTGACCTACAACGCATTAAGACACATGAGCCGGAAATGCGGCCGGCATAAAAAAATTATTCAAGAAGCTGCTTGCAGAAGATCTAAAAACAAAAAACTTGACTTGACAAGATAAACAGGTAGATATTGGCTCGCCATGAGAGCATTGATTACAGGAGGGGCTGGTTTTATCGGTTCTCATCTTGCCGACGCTTTAATTGCCAGAGGAGATGAAGTTTTCGTTTTGGATGATTTTTCAACTTCTACCATTGATAACATCTAGCATCTAAAGAAGAATCCCGCCTTTCATTGCGTCATCGACTCTGTTCTGAACGAATCTCGAGTTTATGATTTGGTTCAAGATTGTGATGTAATTTATCATCTGGCAGCTGTTGTAGGAGTTCGCCTCGCTGTGAATGAACCGATTCGCACAATTGAAAATAACGTTTTCGGAACCGACATTGTTTTGAAAATAGCTTCTTGTTTCAAAAAGAAAATTCTGATTGCATCAAGTTCCGAAGTTTATGGAAAAAGCGATCGGAAGTTTTTTAAAGAAGATGACGATTGCTTAATTGGGGTGTCTCGCAAACTGCGCTGGACTTATGCCGTTTCAAAGTTAATGGATGAATTTTTAGCGATGTCTTACTCATATCAAAAGCATCTTCCGGTTGTAATCGTCCGTTTATTCAACACAGTCGGTCCCAGGCAAACGGGCAAGTACGGTATGGTAGTTCCAACGTTTATCGAACAAGCCCTAAGAAACGAACCGCTTATCATTCATGGAAATGGAAAACAAACCCGGTGTTTTATTTCTGTTCGAGATGCTGGCCAAGCACTGATAAGGCTCATGGATCTTAAAGAATCAGCTAGCCAAGTTTTTAACGTCGGGAGCAACGAAGAAATTTCCATTACTAACTTAGCTCAGTTGGTTATTCGCTTAACCAAAAGCAAATCTCCCCTCATTTATATTCCTTATCAAGAAGCGTATGGCAACGAATTCGAAGATATGCAAAGAAGAATGCCTGATATTTCAAAAATAAGGCAGGCCATTGGGTTTAAGCCTCAAATGCTGTTGGAAGAAATATTGAAGTCGATGATTGCGGATGCTGAAGCCAACATCTATTCCGTCAAACAAACTTCGTAATTAATACCGTATCGTCTTTTCATCGCTTCTCGACGTATCTTTTGAGAATCATGAAGCCATCTTTTGTCTGTTCGAGTTAAACTGCTTGGATTTCTTCGCCAAACGTAATAAATCTCTCCTTTCAAATGCCGGATTTGTGTGATTTCAGCCAATTTGAGCCAAAGGTCCCAATCATCAACAGAATACACTTCTTCATCGTAGCCCCCCACTTTAAGAATAAGAGATTTTCTAATCATTGAGCCAGGATGGTTGAAGGGGTTATCTATGAGGTCCCAAAACTTGCGATGATCTTTCCCTTGAATGGACGGAGCCGCTAAAAGTTTTTTGTCTTTATCAATTTTTAAGACCAGGAAGTCCGCGTAAACAGCTCCAACATTTAAGTTGGTGTCCAACAGTTTACTTAATCGCGCCAAATTTCCTGGAAGCATGAGATCGTCAGCATCACAGGGTGTAATGTATTTGCCGCTTGATAAACGAACCAACTTATTTCTTGTTGCCCCAACTCCTAAGTTTCTTCCGTTTGAGTAAATCCTTACTTTTGGATGGGTCTTATAATTGTTAATGATCTTAAAACTATGATCGGTCGAACCATCATCAGCAATTAATAATTCGAAAGCCTCATCATTCTGTTGTAAAACGCTTTCGATCGCTTCTTTTATAAAAACGCCCGCATTATAAACAGGCATCAAGACACTGACTTTTATCGGTTTCATTGCGCGTCATTGTAACAAAATCGCTATAATATTTCATTCTCAAATGTTATGATCACGCTATATGAAACGAACGTTTCTTCAAATCCTTCCTTATGAAACAGCAGTTCGCGGAACGAAAATTTAAACTATTTATTTTCACTGGAAATCGTTTTGTCGGTGGAAATGAATTAGGATTAATGCGTTTGGCCCAAGAACTGTCAAAGAGGAATTACATCGTCACCGTTGTTGCTTATGCAGAAAGAAAAATGGCCAAGTTTTTCCGGTCATTTTCGGGGATCCATCGAATCTATTTGTTAAAAGATCCGCTTCGTTCGCGATCTTTCATCCAAAAGTTCTCGGAAGAACCCCCAGACTTTATTCTAAGTTCAGGACCAGGTCTGGCTGTCGAAATGGCCCATCACTATAAAAAACCGCTTTTCTTACGAATCATCAACGACCCAAATTGGCAGTTTGGAAATACTGGGTTTCTCACGGAGCAAACGAAACAAATCATGAAAACGATGTGTGCTTTTTCAAATTGGTTAATTGCACTTTCAAATTCGATCAAAGCTCCTTTCCTCAAATTGGGAATCAACCATTTCGAAACGATTTATAATGGATGCGATACCAAATTTTTTCGGCCACTGAGTCGAGAGAAAGCTGCCTTTCGAAGAAAATTCAATGTAAATGTAAATGATATTACCATTGGGGTCGTTGCGAACATACTGCCTCAAAAAAGACATGAAATTGTAATTCAAGCTCTTTCAAAGTTGCCTGAAGGCACCCCTTCATTTAAATGTTTCTTTGTTGGAAGTTATTCCCAAAAAAAAATGAAAATTCAAAAAAAGAAGCTGAATCGACTGATAAAAACATTTAATTTGGAAAAGAAAATTATATTTACCGGTTTTTTGAATGATCGAAAAGAATTTATGAACGGCCTGGATATTCATTTGTTTCCATTCCAAGGCGAAGGATGTACAAACACTTTACTGGAAGCAATGGCCTGTGAAAAGGCAGTGATCGCACATAGCAGTGGACCTTTTCCTGAGATTATCAGCCACAATCAAGAGGGTGTTATTGTTCTGGAAGAAGACCCAGAGGCTTTTGCGCGAGCTCTTTACAAGCTTCTAGGCAGCCGCGAATTGAGACTTAAATTAGGGGAGAAGGCTCGTTTGAAAGTGCAAAAGAAATTTAATCGCAAACAGCAAGTAGATGCTCACGATCGTCTTTTTAGAAGTTATTTAAAGCATTTTCAATACGAAAAAAAGCTTCTTTTAAAATAGCTTCTGAAGTGGCGAGATTGATACGAACATGCCCCTCTCCCAAAGGCCCAAAATCAGAGCCAGGAAGCACGGCGACATGACTTGTATCATAAAGAACCTTTGCAAAATCCACGCTCTTCATGCCGAAGTTTTTGATGCTCGGAAAAATAAAAGGGGTTGCCTCCAGAGTATGGCATTCGATCCCCGGAATATGGTTCATCGCGTTGGCGGAAAGATCTCTCATTTCGCGTAAATGTTCTTTCAATTCTGACAACCAATCCTGGCCGTAAAGAATGGCCGCTTGAGTGGCCAACTGCGCTGCTCGATCCGCATGAACCAGCATCGCCGCAATTCTTGGTTTTAATTCGTTCATCATCGAACCGTTATTAAAAATATAAGCGCTCCGCAATCCAGCTAGATTGAACGATTTACCAACACTCTGTATGGTCAGGGTTCTTTGGGCGACCTCTTCATCCAAGTTGGCCATCGAAAGTGTACTTGCTCAAGATTATGACTCCTTTGAATTGTTGATTGTGGACGATGCTTCCAAAGATGATACCGTCAAAATGATCCAGAAATACCGGCGTCATCCTAAAGTCAGAATTTATTTCAATCCAAAAAATCTGGGCGTGGGGGCTACTCGAAATAAATTAGTTCATCTGGCCAAAGGAGAATATATTACGCCCTGCGATGGAGATGATTTACTCCTTCCTGGAAATTTGAAACGTTTGAGCGAAATATTAGATTCTTATCCACGTTTTGGGGTTGTGTATGCCAGTGTGTTGGTATTGGACGTTGATAAAGAAAATAAAATTTTGAAAATTCCTCAGATTCGCGGGAAAAATTATAAGAAGGCATGGGACCTGATGGAAAATGTAGTCAATCATCCGGGGTCGATGATTCGAAAACCGCTGATTCTAAAAGTAGGGGGCTATGATGAGACGGTCTATTCAGTCGATGATTGGAGCTTGTGGCTGAGATTGGCCGAAGTGACGAAATTTAAATATTTAGAAAATGAAATTTATTACCTTTGGCGAAGGAATCCGATGAGCGTGACACGGGTTGACAGAAAATTCGCATCTGATGCTGATAAAATTATCCAAGAGGCCATTCAAAGAAGGTATGGAAAGAATTTACCGCCGGAGTTTGATGGTCATTAAATAGGCGAGGGTCGCTAAGACATAAAAAGCAAAACCCATCCAATAGGATGCGGAGATTCCAAAAGATAAGATAGCAACGACCACCAAAACCGATGCGGTTGCGCAGGCAGCCCCATTAATTCCCCAAAGCCACGGAATTAACGTCTTCGATTGAGCTGAGGCAAGTTTCATCCCCAGAGGAAATGCAATTCCCAAGGCTAAACCCAATGGAAAAAGCATGAAACTTGCGATCAGAATTCGGAGAGTGAGAGTAGATGCTTCGAATGAATGAATCACAGGATTGGATGCAAATCCGAATGTCAGAACGACTGCTAACAACACAAATAGGCGGCCCAAGATGCTGCTGAGTGGTGTTCTTTGTGTCAGATAGCTTCCACATCCACCGGCCAGTAACAAAGAAAAAAGAACTACTGATAAACTATAAGTTGGGTTTCCGAGAAAGTGTTCAAACTTTCGCACTTGAGCAATTTCAACAAATATAAAACCAAATCCAATCAATCCAAAAAAAATCAATAGTTGCAATGACTTTCCCGTTATTACGGGATTCGACTTTGAGAATCGGAGCGGAACAACAATTGATAATAAAGACAAAACAAGAACGACAAAGGCCAAAAAATTCAGAATTACCACTCGTTTGATGCTGATGTCGATTTCTTTTTGTTTCCATACGTTAAAATTAAATACATCCCGAAAACGATATAAATGTTCAAACGTAGGTTTGTCATCTGTGGGTGGCTCAGTATTAATGTGTAGACCATTAAGTGTGATATTTGTTTGATTTCCGGAGGCAAGTTTTTGAAAGTCAGGATTGGCCGAATATCGTGGGCTGATTATTATTTCCAGCCCCATTTTATTTGCGAGTTCTTCCATTCGGTTGAGATCCTGATCCGAGAATGGTTCCGGGCTGATTAAGATCGTTACGATATTGAATGGATTACGCTGATATTCTCGGGTGTCGAGATTAAGAAGAATGATATGTTTCTGAGGATCCATGATTCCTCTTTGACGCAGGGCGGCCGCAGCCAGAGAAATGAATCGATAAAAAATAGCCTGCGAGCTTCGCATATAGGATTTTGTAAAACTTAGAATTCCGCCGTTTGTTAACCGATCCAAAAGCAGTTTCCACGATTCGACCGTATAAAGTAAATCCGTTTCTGTATAACTTAAAGCAGGCGCCGTTGCTGAACTGGTACTCAGGAGAGAGGCTTGAATAATATCGAATCGTTCGGGTTGATTTGCAAGATAGCTTCTTGCTTCGCCACTGATGAGCCGGACGTTTGGATTTTTTTCAAGATGGCCGGCGAAATCACCAAATTGATGAGTTAATGCTTCTAGAATGTCCGGATTTATCTCTATGTCTGTTATCGATCGTTGGCCAAATACTAAAGCTGAAAGAATATCTCTGCCCATTCCTACACCGAGCACCAAGACGTTCGAATTTGGTCTCATGTAATGGACGAAATTGGGAACAAAGTATTTCAAATGTTCCAGACGCTTTAAATCTCCGTCAAAATTAAGTAGGGGAGCGACAGGGTAGCTGTCTACGGTCATGATGAGCTCCTTTACTTTTTCTTTCGGCTGGTAAGTGGGGCTGTAACCCCATAAATACAAATCACTTTCTTCTTCAGGATTACCAACAATGGTGATTCGTGAAAATGAATTCCATTTCTCAAAAAGAACAGGTCTCAAATCCCGTCCCGCTTTTACCCACAAGAGCCGCAGCAAGGGAGTGTTTCGACGTACCAAAATGGTATGGGCGAATGAAAACAAAAGAAGCAGGCAAGTTATCGTCGCGCACCACCGGAATAATTTTTTGGAGTTTGTGTTCCATGCAAAACACATAGCGCTCAGACTTGC
>ORMF011151249.1_pt1 | contig 13526 bp, 12 predicted proteins | sample 1779871 | NCBI WGS metagenome assembly ORMF01 (sample SAMEA104232316, study PRJEB22302) | groundwater metagenome | biome: forest; feature: aquifer; material: groundwater | place: USA | collected 2011-08-07 | depth 5.4 m | reverse complement strand
CCCTCGATTCGCGTCGAGGACACTGACTCGCCGGAGCAGATCAAGGTTGTCGGACGGGGCGAGCTGCAGCTCTCTATCCTGATCGAGATGATGCGGCGGGAGGGGTTCGAGGTGCAGGTCTCCCGTCCGGATATCGTGACCAAAGAGGTGAACGGCAAGAGGGTGGAACCCGTCGAGGACTTGATCATCGACGTGCCCGAGGAGTTCCAGGGTGTCGTGATTGCGCAGGCCGGGACGCGGCGCGGCGTGCTGAGCAAGATGGTGAATCACGGTAGCGGCCGTGTGCGCCTCGAGTTTAGAATTCCTGCCCGCGGGCTCATCGGATTCCGTTCGCAGTTCCTGACCGACACGAGGGGCACCGGGATCATGAATCATCTGTTCGCAGGTTGGGAGCCCTGGCACGGGGTGATTGCCTCGCGCGCGGCCGGCGCGCTCGTGGCCGACCGCACGGGCGTGGCCACGGCCTACGCGATCTACAACCTGCAGGAACGGGGCGAGATCTTCATCGACCCGGTGTCGCAGGTGTACGAGGGCATGATCATCGGAGAAAATGCCCGCCAGAGCGACATGGACGTCAACGTCACGAAGGAAAAGAAGCAGACGAACATGCGCGCCTCGAGCGCCGATGAAGCCATTCGCCTGATTCCGCCGCGGAAACTGAGCCTCGAGCAGTCGATCGAGTTCATCAACGACGATGAGCTGGTCGAAATCACGCCGAAGAGCATCCGGCTACGGAAGCGCATTCTCGCGGCCAACCAGAGGCCGAAGAGGAGCGAGGAGGAACGGACTTCAAAGCGGTGGCGCAGCGCTTTAGCGCTGCCGGAGAGCAGCCCTAAAAGGGCTGGTCCACCTTCGATCAGGATGGCGACGGACATTCGCCCAATTACTGCGCAGGAGGTGCGCGTGCTGAGGAGCGTGCTCCTGCGGCCGTTTGAAACTCCCGAGGAGCTCGTGTACCACGGGGACGATGACGCTGACACGCTGCACGCAGGGCTGTTCGTCGACGGAATCCTCTCTGGGATAGCGAGCGTCTGCCGGGAGCCGATGCCGGATGATGCCGATCAGCGCGCCTGGAGGCTCCGTGGCATGGCGGTGCGTCCGGAGCTGCAGGGGCGGGGATACGGGCGCGCGCTGCTGGAACGGTGTCTCGATCACGTGCTCAGCGGTGGCGGAACGCTGCTCTGGTGCAACGGCCGTGTCAGCGCCGCCGGCTTCTACCGCACCCTCGGCTTCGACGTTGTCGACGAGCCCTTCGAGATCCCCGGCACCGGGCCGCATTACCTGATGATGCGGGCTGTGGGTGACTAGAGTCGGATTTCGGGTTCGTGTTCTTCGTGTCCTTTGTGGTTAATGAGTATTTCCAGGCTCTGATTCAACGCTGAATGGTCGAAAACATGAGGACGCTCATCGAGTCCATCCGCGCCGAATATCTCCGCTACAAGGCGCTCGGCGAGGCCGCGATGCGGCAGGCCTCCGACGACGAGCTCTCCCGACCGGCGCCGAACGGCGGAAACTCCATTGCCACCATCTGCTGGCACATCTCCGGCAACCTGCAGTCCAGGTTCACAGACTTCCTGACCTCCGATGGCGAGAAGCCGTGGCGGAACCGCGAAGAGGAGTTCGACCCGCGCTCGGTGACCGGCGCGGAGCTCCTCGCGAAGTGGGAACAGGGCTGGAGCGTGCTGCTTGGTGCGCTGGCGGAGTTGAACGACGGCCACCTCGGACACCAGGTCGCCATTCGCGGGCAGCAGATCCTCGTGCATGAGGCGCTTCACCGCTCGCTGGCGCACACGAGCTACCACGTGGGGCAGATTGTCTACGTCGCGAAGGCTATTCGCGGCGTCGAATGGACGTCATTGAGCATTCCCCGCGGAGCGTCGAGCGCGTACAACCAACACCCAACGGGGCAGCGCCCCGAAGAGCACGCCGCGGCGCTCTCGCCGCCGCACCCCGGCGGCCGCGAGTAGCAGAAATGGTCGGGTCGACCACGCTGCCTCATATTCGGCTGGCGGTTCCCGACGATGCGGGTGCCATCCGGGAGATTTACCGTCCGGCCATCGAATCGTCGGTGATTTCGTTCGAGCTGGACGTTCCGTCCGAAGCGGATATGGGAACGCGAATCACGGAGACGCTCCGCTTTCACCCGTGGCTGGTCTGCGAAGAACGCGGCATCGTGGCCGGGTATGCGTATGCGACGACGCATCGCGTCCGCGCGGCCTATCGCTGGTCCGTCGACACAGCCGTCTACGTCCACGACGCCTTTCGCCGCCGGGGCGTCGGCCGCGGACTGTACACGTCGCTGTTTCAGATTCTGACGGCGCAGGGATACGTCAATGCGTATGCCGGCATCACGCTGCCCAATGCCGCGAGCGTCGCGCTGCACGAGTCGGTCGGCTTCAGGCCGCTCGGCGTGTATCGCGAGGTCGGGTACAAGTGTGGGGCCTGGCACGACGTCGGCTGGTGGGAACTGGCGCTGCAGCCGCACCGGCTCGATCCGCCATCGCCCGTCGGGCTGCAGAACGTCATGAGCGATGTCCGCCGGCCGGCATGGCTGGCCGCTGGGTGTGCGCACATCCGCGAACGGCCGCACGATGCGCCGGCCGTCTGACGCAGAAATCAGTATTCGCCCGTCCGCAGCACCTACGACGCGCGCTAGCCCTGCGCGTCGTTGAGGAAGTAGCTTTCGCACACGGTGTCGAGCAGATCGGCGGTGATCGCGAGCGGGGAGCGGCGATACCGGCAGAGGGTCACGATCTGGTCGATCAGATCTCGCGGGTGGCAGGCCCGCATCGGCAGGCCGCGCGCGGCGTAGTAGCGATCGTGCAGATAGTCCACGTGCCTGGGGTCGAAGTCCACGCCGTGCCGGCGGCAGTTCATCTCGAAGATGCTGGAGTACTGTGCCCGCGTTGGATTCTTCGCCAGGATCTTGTACGGGATGCGCCGGAGAAATGCCTCGTCGGCGAGCGACCGTGGCTCCAGGTTGGTGGAAAAGACAATCATCACGTCGAACGGCACCTGAAACTTCCGGCCGGTGTGCAGCGAGAGATAGTCCACTCGACTTTCGAGAGGCACCACCCACCGGTTCAGGAGCTCTCGCGCTTCGACACGCTGGCGGCCGAAGTCATCGATCACGAGCACGCCCGCGTTGGCCTTGAGCTGCAGCGGCGCCTCGTAGTAGCCGGACAGCTGGTTGAACCGGAGGTCCAGCATGTCGAGCGTCAGCTCGCCGCCGACGGTGATCACGGGCCGCCGAATGCGCAGCCATCGCGCGTCGATCGCTTCTTCCGATCGAATCAGACTGTCGTCATCCTCTCGCTCCCGCCCCTGATGCGTCACCGGATCGAACATCGTGATGATCTGCCCGTCGACATCGATGGCGTGCGGGACGTAGACATCGCCGCCAAGCACGCGGCCGATGCCTTCACCCATCACGCTCTTGCCGTTACCTGGCGGGCCGTACAGGAACAGCGCGCGGCGCGCACTGATGGCCGGTCCGAGCTGAGCGAACATCTCCGGCTGGACGATCAGATGCGAGAAGCCAGCGGCGACGCGCTCCTCGGTGATGTGCGGCTGGTGCGATGAGGTTGCCGCCATGAACACCGTGTATTGATCGAGTGGCACCGGCGCGGCGCCGACGTAGCCGCACGCGTCGAGATACCTCCTGGCGCGATCGCGGCCTCCGTCGGTCAGGGCGTAGCGATAGCCTGCGGTTCCGGTCCCGAGCCCTCGCTTGACCTCGACCAGCTGCTCCACGCGCGCACGCTCGATGAGCGGCTCGAGAATCGCGTAGGGCAGACCGAGACCGCAGCTCAAATCCGCGCCCGACGCTTCGCCTCCATACAGCGACTTCATCAGCAGCGACGACACGGCATCTGCCGACAGGCCCGTTTCTTCGAGCGTGCGCGGCGCCTGAGGGGCGAGGAGCTGATCGACCGGGATCTCGATGTCTGCGATGGCGCTCATGCCGGGCGCTCCACGGGACGAGGCTCGATGGCGATGCGATGTCCGCGCTGCGTCTGCGACCGCTCCAGGGAACCCGCGGGCAGCTCGAGCACGCTGACGGCACCGCGCTTCGGCAGCCGGATGCGCCAGGGGCGGAGCGCCGCGACGGCATCGACCACCACTCCCGACTGGTCCAGCGCCACGAGGTCAATGGCGAACCGCATACCCCACGTGTGGATGCCGCGGCACGGCACGATCAGGAGGCCTTCGCCCGGATCGAGATGGTCGCGCGTCAGCAGGCCGACGGCGCGGTCAACACGCCCGCTGGCGATCACGAGTCGGTCCGCGATGATGGTGCCGCTGTCGATGTTTCGTGCGATGAGGGACATGGTTCGCTACTTACTGGTAATCGGCCCGAGTACTCGGATGAAGCTGATGGCGGCCGGGCCGATGGTCACCACCCAGATGGCGGGGAAGATGCAAATCACCAGCGGAAACACCATCTTCACCCCGGTCTTGGCCGCCGCTTCCTCGGCTCGCTGCCGGCGCTTCGTGCGGAGGGTCTCCGAGAAGAGGCGCAGCGACGCGGCCACGCTGGTGCCGAACTTGTCGGTTTGAACCAGCATGGCGACAAGAGCGCTCAAGTCCTCCACGCCCGTCCGATCGGCGAGGTTGCGCAGCGCCTCGGAGCGCGCCTTGCCCGCGAGCAGCTCGAGGTTCACCAGGCGGAGCTCCGCGGAGAGATCCGGATACGCGAACGCCAGCTCGTCGCCAACGCGCGACAGTGCCTGGTCGAGCCCAAGTCCCGACTCGACGCTCACGACCAGCAGGTCGAGCGCGTCGGCCAGTGAGAGCTGAATCCGATGCTGGCGTGCCTTTGCCTTGCGCGCGAGGACTACACCCGGGAGCACATACCCAAGGCCCAGCGCGCCGAGCGCAAGCCCGATGTTGGGACGCATGAGGACTGGCGTCGCCAGCAGGGCAAACAGGCCGAGCCCCGCCGCCATGCGAATGCCAAGGAAGAGCGCGAGCGCATCGGGCCGTCGATAGCCCGCCTGCACCATCCGGAGCTGGAGCTTGCCGAGCTCGCCTGGCGACTGCGGGGTCCGTGCGCCCATCCGGCTCAGAAACGCCGCGATCTGACGCCGCTGGTTGTCGTCCACGGGCGGCTCGGCCGGCCCGCCGATCTCGCGCAGCCGACGGTCGATCGCCGCCGACGGCCTCGCGCGAAGCAGATAGGCCCCGGCGGCCACGAGCAAGGAGCCGAACAAGAAGGCGAGAACCGGCAGGAGAGTCAGCATGTCAAATCCCAAATCCCAAATTCCAAATCCCAACGAAATCCCAAATCCCAAACGCCAATTCGGAATCCCCAATCCCGAATCCCGAATCCCCGATCCCCCGTCTACACCTCGATCTTCACAACCTGCTTGATCCAGATCCAGCCGACGATCTGCATCACGATGGCGCCCATGATCATCATCTGGCCGAACCGATCGCCGAAGAGCATCTCCATGTGCTCCGGGTTGATGACCGACAGCGCCACGGCCAGAAACGCCGGGATGCCCAGCAGGACGTAGCCCGTGAAGCGGCCGTGCGCCGTGTGCGTTCGCACCTGCCGCCGGATCTTGAAGCGCTCCCGCACGACGGCGGCCAGGTTGTCGAGAATCTCCGCGAGGTTGCCGCCGGTCTCGCGCTGAATCAGCACCGCGGTGGCGAAGAACCGCACGTCGAGCAGTGGTATGCGGTCGGCAAGGTTGTTCAGTGATTCCTTGATCGGGAGCCCGTAGTTCTGCTCGTCGAACGCCTTGCGGAACTCGGGCCCGACCGGCTCGCGCATCTCGTCGGCCACCATTTTTAGCCCTGCGGTGAAGGCGTGGCCGGCGCGTACCGCGCGTGAGATGAGATCGAGCGCCTCGGGGAAGTGTTCCTCGAAGCGATTGAAGCGCGAGCGGCGCCGTCGCGACAGGATGACGAACGGCACCGCCGCCCCGAGGACGAACCCCATCGCGCCCACCCACGTCCGGTGACTCACCAGCGTGCCGCAGGCGGCCACCAGCAGCCCCGATCCGAGCGACAGCAGCGCCACGCCGCTGAGGGTGAGCTTCACCCCCGTCTGTTCGAGCCAGCGTTCGACCGACGAGCCCGTCAGCGCCTTCCGGACCGCTCTGTCCACGGCCGGAAAGGGGCCGGCCTTGTGCTTCCGGATCAGCGAGCTGGCGTCGTCGGTCGATCGAACCGAGAGTGTCCCCACCTCTTCCAGGCGATCCTCGACCGTGCGTCGCAGCTCCACCTGGCCGCGGCGCGCCCAGATGGCATAGCTCCCGACAATGCCGGTGGTGCCGCCCAGAAAGACGAGGACTGCCAACAGCTCGGGAGTCATCATCACCGTACCTCCACGACGCCTTCGAACATGTCGGGCGGGAGCTGCACGCCGGCCGTGCGCAGCCGCTCGCACACTTTGGGACGGACCCCGGTGGCGACGAAGCGGCCGAGGACGCGCCCTTCGCGTCCAAGACCCACCTTGTCGAACCGGAAGATCTCCTGCATCGTGATGATGTCGCCTTCCATCCCGGTGATCTCCGAGATGCTGGTCACCTTGCCGGCGCCGTCGCTCATCCGCGCCTGCTGCACGACGATTTGCACCGCCGAGGCAATCTGCTGTCGCATCGCCTTGTCCGGCAGGTTCACGTTGGCCATCGCCAGCATCGTCTCGATGCGCGACAGCGCGTCGCGCGGTGAGTTCGCGTGCACCGTGGTCAGCGAGCCGTCATGGCCGGTGTTCATCGCCTGGAGCATGTCGAGCGCCTCTTCGCCGCGAACCTCGCCGACGACAATGCGATCGGGGCGCATGCGGAGGGCGTTGATGACGAGTTGCCGCTGCCGGACGGCGCCTTTGCCCTCGACGTTTGGCGGGCGCGTCTCGAGGCGCACCACGTGCTCCTGGTGGAGCTGGAGCTCGGCGGCGTCCTCGATGGTCACGATGCGCTCGCGGCCGTCGATGAAGGAGGAGAGCACGTTCAGGAGCGTCGTCTTGCCTGCACCGGTACCGCCGCTGATCAGGCAGTTCAAGCGGCAGCTCACGCAGTGCCGGAGGAACTCCAGCATCTTCGGCGTCAGCGCGCCGAACCGCACGAGGTCGTCGCCCTTCAGCCGTTCGGCAGGAAAACGCCGGATCGACAGCAGCGGGCCGTCGACGGCAAGCGGCGGGATGATGGCGTTGACGCGGGAGCCGTCGGGCAGCCGCGCGTCCACCATCGGCGTGCTGTCGTCGATCCGCCGCCCGACGCGGCTGACGATGCGGTCGATGACGCGCAGCAGGTGCTGGTCGTCCTCGAACGCCGCGGGCACCCGTTCCAGTCGTCCATCCCGCTCGACGAACACATGGTCGAACGTGTTCACGAGGATGTCGCTGATGCCGGGGTCCCGAAGGAGCGGTTCGAGCGGTCCGAATCCGAACACCTCGTCGAGCACGTCGCCCATCAGCGCTTCGCGCTCGGTGAGCGCCAGCGGAATGCCCGCTTCGGTGATGAGGGTCGATACCAGCGCGCGAATCTCGGTCTCCACGCTGCTGCGCTCGGACGTGGCAAGCTTTTCGAGGTTGAGACGCGTCAGCAGCTTGCGATGGATGGCTCCGCGCACCTCGAGGTACTGCGCGCGGCGTGGGTCCTTCGTGGTGACGGGCGGGGCGTAGGTACTAGCCACGAGTCACCAACCACAGCAATTCTCGCGTCCACGTAGCCGCAGAGACGCAGAGACGCGGAGGAAACAAAGCCATATCTACTCTGCGCCTCAGCGCCTCCGCGGCCCGTAAGTAAAACGACATCAGAAAAGCCCCAGGAACTGGCCGGCGAACCGGCGGGTGGAGGGCGCGGCGGTTTCCGGCGGGAAGCCTAGAATCGTGCGCGTGAAGCCGCTGAACTGCCCTGCCAGCTCCGAGTGATCGCTCAGCGTCAGCGGCACGCCCGAGTTCAGCGCCGCCGACACGGTGTGGTAGTCGCTCGAGAACGTCTGGTGAACAGGGTGCCCGAGCGTGGATTCGATCTGTTTGGGCGCGATCAGGTGCTGGTCCGATGTCCGGTTGAGCAGCACGTGCACGCGATCCTTTCCCGCTCCCAGCTGGTGCAGACGCTCCGCGAGCCGCTTGGTGTTCCGGATCGACGGCACATCCGGGTTCGCCACGACATAGACGGCATCGGCGGCATACACCGCCACCTCGGTACAGGCGTTCGTGATCGTCCCCGCGTCGATGACGATGAAGTCGTAGGTGCGCTGGAGGAGGCGAAGCAGCTGTTCGAGGGCGGGGCCGTCGTGCGGGCCGGGGCGATCGATCTGCTCGGCCCCGGCCAGGATGTCGAGGCCCGACGGATGGCGCGTCACCAGCTCCCTGAGGAAATCGGCGTCCACGCGCTGCAGGTTGTCGAGTGCATCCACGAGCGTGAACCTCGGGCGGACGCCGAGGAACAGCGCCACCTCGCCGAGGAACTGATTCAGGTCGATGATGAGCGTCGGACGCTTCGACGTCCTGGCGATCTCGATCGCGGTATTCACGGCGACGGTCGTCGTGCCGACGCCTCCTTTGGCGCCCACGAACGACAGCGTGCGGCACGACCGCCCGTCGGTAGAGCTCGAAACGCGGAGCCGCTCGACGGTCCTGAGCAGCGCGGTGCGAAACGCGTCATCGCGCGACAATGCCTCCGAGGAGGCGGACGGCCACGCCAGGAATTCGTTGGCGCCGGCGCGCATCGCCTGCAGAATCGCGTCCGGCTCCGCCTCTGCGGCGACCGCAAAAATCACGGCGGCCGGCCAGGCGTTGCGCAGGCGTTCGAGCGCGGCGTGGGCGGCGGCACCGCCGCTGCGGACGTCGGCCACAGCGAGCTGGGGCGCCGTACCATGGCTGAACTGGCGCTCTTCGGCCACCGCCACCGCCCCGCCGCTCGCGCGGAGAAGCCGCGTCACGTCAGCGCGAAACGTCTGATCGGTGGTGCTGACGACGGCGAGAATGCGTGCCATGGGGGAGTGCTTCCTTACTCGACGAGGATGATGGCCTTCGGAAACGCCCCCGCCGGGGCGGGGCCGTTGCCCTGCATCAAGCCGCCCACCGGCGTAATGCGGCCCATCACGTTGTTGCCTTGCATGCCTTCGATGAAGAACCCGATGTAGTTCGCGGCCTTGAGGTCGGCATTGCGGCCGTTCTGCTTGCCGTTGTCGTAGTACACGGGGTCGTAAACGGGGATGATGGCGACGCGCGGGCTGGGGCTCATGTCGCTGACGACGCGGTTGGTGCCCGCATCCCAGTAGGCGCCGGCATCACGGTCGATTAGGTCGCGGACACCTTGCGCGGTTGGCCCCGTCATGTTACCGGGTTCCGAGATGAGTAGATCGCCGAAGCCCATGACGCTGGTGTTGCAGTTCGCGATGTTCCAGCTGTAGTCGCTGCCGCCGCCGCTGTCGGGAAGCGCAAGCGGGTTGTAGAAGCTCGGCGTGATGTTGAAGCCGGTCCCTGCCTTCAGAATCAGCTGGGTCCCGCGATCCGTCTCCGCGTTGTAGCCGGTGTAGCCGCTCTGGCCGGGTGAGATATAGATGTCGGGGTTCGCCAGCGGCTGCCCCTTCTTGTCGAACGCGTCGAACGTGTCGTCCGGATCCCACGGCGGCGTCTGCTGCTCGACCCATTTGTCAGGCACGGTGAACGGCTTGACGCACGTCATAGCGTTCGCGGGTGCGGCCTGCGCGGTTGCGTCGGCGCCGAGATCGATCGTGTCGATGCCGAACATTGGCGCGATGAACGGCAGCAACGGGTTGCTGCGTCCGCCGGTACGTTGCACGCGCACTCGCACGCGATCGACGGCCGGGAAGGTGACGTCGGGAGCCGTGACCGAGGCGCTTTCACCCATCACCTCGTTCGCCGAGGCAGTGGCCGCCGCAATGGCGCTCTGGACCGCCGGGCCACCGGCCGAGCGATCCTCGAAATCGTCGAAGGCGAGTGCCACGGCGCCGGCGAGCGCCCCTGCGTCGGAGGCGGACTGCGCCTGCGTGCGCGCCACCATGATCATGCCGACGTCGACCGCCAGCATGGTTGCACTCATGAAGGCGAGCAGGCCGAATCCCGCACCGATCAGGGTGATGCCGCGCTCGTCGTGCGAGAGCCGCTGCAGGATGCTCATGACCACATCCGGATCAGAAGCGGGTCCATCGCCGGGCCGGGCCCTTCGAGATCGACTGCGCCAGCATCTCGTCGACCTCTGCCTGCCGCTTCAGGCGTTCCTTCTCTTCTTCCTCGGCAGCCTTGCGCTCCTGCTCAACCGACTTCTGGTGCGACTCCATCTCCTTCTGGATCTCCTGAGGGGTGAGCCGCCGGACGATCCTGCGAGAGTCCTCGTCCTGCCGTTGAGCGATCCGCAGCCGGCGTGCGGTTTCGAGAGGTGACACCTGCAGGTTGGCGACCTCGCCGGCCGCGGCGGGCTCCGCTGGTGCCGCGGGAGCGGGAGCCGCCGGCTCCGCCTGCCGTGACTGTCCTGGCGGCTGTGTGAACGCCGGCGGCGGTGTCGGCAGCACCCGCGCGGGTGGCGGCAGGAAGGGTTCGACGATTTGGGGCAGCGTGGGCGTCACACCGGTGGAGCCGGCGCGCACGATGTGCGGTGTGATCATCACGACCAGCTCGGTGGCATGCTTCTGATACGCGCGGCTCCGGAACAGGTGGCCGAGGATCGGGATGTCCCCGATGCCGGGAACCTTGCTCATCGTCTGCGTGACGCTGTTGTCGAGCAGGCCGGCGATCGCGAACGTCTGGCCGTCCCGCAGCTCCACGGAGGTTTCCGTGCGGCGCGTCGACAGCGCCGGCACACGGAACCCCTCGATGGTCACCGTGTTGCCAAAATCGAGTGAGCTCACCTCGGGTGCCACCTTGAGCTGGATCAAGTCCTGGCCAACGAGCGTCGGTGTGAACCGCAGCCGCACGCCGAACTCCTTGAACATGATCGTGACGGCCCCTGCTGCGCCGCCGCCCTGGAGGACGGGGTAGGGATACTCGCCGCCGGCGAGGAAGCTCGCCTCCTGGCCGTCGCGGGTGATCAGGTTCGGCTCGGCCAGGCTCTGGAAGATGCCTTTGGTCTGCAGCGCCTTGATGACGGCGCCGAGTTGTTCGGCGGTGTTGAAGGCAAAGATGTTCAGGAAATCGCTGAAGACCAGCCCTTCCCGTTCGCTGAAGTCGGGCGCCGGAAACTGCTGCGTCGTGGCGCGGCCTACCCAATCGCCGCGGCCGAGCGCGCCTGTGAAGAACGACGCGCCCAGCTCCTGCATGGCCGAGCGGCTCACTTCGGCGAAACGCACGCGCAGCAGGACCTGGTTCGTGGCGACGCCGTCCCGCTGGCGGAGCAGGTTCACCACCTTATCGGCCTTTTCAACGAACCCGGCGGCGAGCGACGTCGCCTTGTCGACCACGTACTTGCTCGATACCTCGCCGGACAACACGACGTCCGTGCCGTTGCTCGACACCGTGATCGGCTCGCCCGGAAAGAGCTGCCGGACGCGTTCTTCCAGCACGCTCAGATCGCGCCGCACGGCGACGTCGTAGGTGCGGATGCCGCCGGCTTCACCCCAGATGAGCAGCGACACCGTCCCCGGCGCCTTGCCGTGCACGAGCACTTCGTTCGACGAGGTGACGAGCGCATCGGCAATGTCTGGCGACGGCAGGGATACGCGCGAGATCGCGCGATCGGTTCTGACAATCGCGGACCGGCCGACGAGGAGCTCGAGCCGATCCACCGGCGCAGCGCCGGCCGCACCGTCGAGGCGCGCGGCCAGAGGCGGCGCCGTCTGGGCGCCGAGCGGGGCAATCATGACGACGAACAGCGCGACGGACGCTGATGCGCGAATGAGGCGAGAGGTATTCATCATCAGCTCCTAACCAGAGACAACGGAGGTTTCGCGCTTGTCGCCGCGAATGACTTCAATCGTGGGCAGCACCGGCTTCACCGGCGCCGGCGCAGCGGACGGCATCTTCCCTCGGCGAACGGGGGCCGCTTTCGGCGCAGTCGATCCCAGCAGCGCGGCCGGGCGGATGCCTGGCGTGCTCGGTGTGCCGGCGTCGAGCGGGTTGCGCAGCGCGAGCTGGATGCGCCCCTCGGTGCTGGCGAGCGCGAGGCGCTCGGACTCCTCAGGAGTGACGAGCAGCGTGACGACCGTCACCTGCATCGGCTTGCCCTCCTTCGAATCCTGTTCAAGTCGAGTGCCGGCGGTAAGCACCTGGACGTTCGCGAGCACGACCTTGGACGTCACGTCTTCGGGTCGCGACGTGGGGCTCGCGGTCGCGAGCACGTCAACGAACGTTCCCGGGAGCACGTACCCGGCGACGCCGACGACCTCGTTGACCTTCACCGACACGGCGCGCTTGCCCTCGGGAATGATGGGAGGCAGTCCGCTGCCCGCTTCCTTGGAGGCCAGACGCCCCGCCAGGATCGGCTCGTGACGGATCACCGACGTGATGAGCCCGCGTCCCACGACGTCGGCGGGCGTGGCGAAGGTGCCCTCCGGGGCGGATCCCACCGGCCAGTCCAGCACCGCGAGATCCTCGGAGCGGAGCTCGCTGCCGAGCGACAGATTCGCGTTCGCCACGACCACCGAGCGCGTCGGCGTCGTGACGGTTCGCACCGGGGCGTTGCGCACGTAGTTGTATGTCGCGAATGCCAGACCGCCGCCCACCAGCAGGGCGACGAGGAGCACCATCAGGCCGCGTACTCGATTCATAAGGTCCTTCCTACTGAGCCTCGTTGCGCATCAGGCTGCGCGCGCGCATCGTGATTGGTTCGCCCACGTCGGTGTCGGGCACCACGAGGCTGGCGACCGGTTGCAGCAGCGAAAACTCGAACGGATATGCCACGGTGACCTCGGTCGCGCCGACGGTGGTCCCGTTCACCACGAGGCTGGCGCCCTGGTCCACGGTGACATCGGCCGCCGCGGCGGCGGCAAGCTGGCCGTCCTCCATGTATTGATGCACCAGCGCTTCCACCGTTCCGACGTTGGCGCTCGGCACGACTGCAGCGCGCGCGCCTTCACGCGCTGCGTTGGTGAGCACCTGCCACGTCTGGAACGCGCGTCCGAGCTCGAAGATCCCGACCATCACGAGCAGGATCATCGGCAGGACGATGGCCGATTCCATCAGGGCGCTTCCGCGTTCGTCGTGATGCAGGCGCGTGATGCCGTTCACTCGTTATCTCCGGTGATCCCGCCGGGTCCGAAAAGGACCCGGCCTCCGTACTGCCGGCCAGCAGCCCTGAAGGGCTGCTCCACCGAACCATCACTCCTGTGGCTGGTCCACCGAACCATCACTCCGGTGGCTGGTCCACCGAACCATCACTTCGGTAGCTGGTTCACCGAACCATCACTCCGGTGGCTGGTCCACCGAACCATCACTTCGGTAGCTGGTTCACCGAACCATCACTCCGGTGGCTGGTTCACCGAACCATCACTCCGGTGGCTGGTTCACCGAACCATCACTCCGGTGGCTGCTCCACCGAACCATCACTCCGGTGGCTGGTCCACCGAACCATCACTCCGGTGGCTGGTTCACCGAACCATCACTCCGGTGG
>ORMF010957477.1_pt1 | contig 13526 bp, 10 predicted proteins | sample 1779871 | NCBI WGS metagenome assembly ORMF01 (sample SAMEA104232316, study PRJEB22302) | groundwater metagenome | biome: forest; feature: aquifer; material: groundwater | place: USA | collected 2011-08-07 | depth 5.4 m | reverse complement strand
CCGTCAATTTGTTCCCGCCACGTTTCAAACATCGGAAAAAGATTTTCCGGGCCCTTCTTGGGATTATCGGGCACGGACTTGCCAAACGATTTCACAATCTGCAATTCGCGGTCATCCACCCACACCGTCCCCTGAAAATAGCGCTGGCCCGGCTCGATCCGCTTGGGACGGATGCTGAACACGTAGGTTCCGATTTCATCCACCGGCTGCCGCCCCAGGTACTCCAGGTCGTACTTGGGCAAATCTTCCGTGCCCAGCACGAACGGAAAAACATTAGCAATGTCTCTTTCGTCTTCCTGCGTCATGCTGATGGACTTGAGCGAATTGGGCGGGGCAAACGTGATTTTCTCGTAGCGCTTTCCGTCGGGAGTAAAAATGATGTCGCTGACAACGCGGTACTCGCCCTGCTTGTCTCCGTAACTGCCCAGGTCCTCCACAAGCACGGTCTGCGTGTAAGTATATTCGCCGCGCGCCACGCGGAATTCCGATTCCTTGGCCGCAAACTGCCGGATGATTTCCTCGATGGGAACAGGCGGCGGCGCGCCATTCGGGTCAATCTTGACCTTTTCAAGGTTGCGGTCCGGTCCGGCCGGCGCCTGGGCCTGTGCCGGTGACACCGCGGCCAGCAAAACGGCGGTGCCGAGCAAAGCGAGAACTCCATTTCCCATTCTCATTCCGGGGTCTCCCAAAACTTTCCACTTCGAACTTGGATGCGGCCAACCGGCGCGCGGTTGATTCGCAAACCATCAGCAAATCAGGCGCGCTGCCAGTCGGCGCGCCAGTCTTTCACGGCGCGTTTAATCTCATCGAGTTCCTTGAGTTTTCCGTCCAGCACTTCCCGGGCCAGTGCGGGTAGCTCGGCATCACTCGCGAAGCGCAGGCCGATGAGCTGCTTCACGCTGAATTCGCCGTTGCGTGGGCGCAATTCCGCGGGGAGCAGGCGCTCCAGGCGCATGCGTTCTTCGAGCCGGATAAGGCGGTCTTGCACGGTGAGGGCGAAGGTGCGTGAAAAAAAGAACATCACGACCAGCGATGCTGTGAAGAACACCTGGAGTACGGATCCAAAAGACAGACCCTGCACGGCTCCGTAGATTGACCAGAGAACATTGATCGCCAGGATCAGAAATGCCGCCATGAAGAGCGGTGGCAGCTTGCGCACGTGGTTTGCATAGTTCTGACTGATTTGCTCCGCCATGATTTCCTCCAGTTAACTTAGTTCGCGTGCCCTGAAAAGCAAACGACCCCGGCTTGGACTGCAAAGCGCGCAGTCGTGAAAATTGTAAGCCGGGGCCTCGCAGAATTCAAATCTGTGCCGAACGAAACGGATTACGCCTTGCCGGCGACCACCGGCACGGCCTTGCGCGCGACCACCTTGCGGCGGCGCCGGCGCGGAGGAACGGCCGGCGCTTCGCCGATCAATTCCGCCGTCATCAGGCTGGTGACAAAAAGCTTTTTTCCGTGGTCGTCAAAATCGATCGTGGTGCGCTCGTTGTCCGACTGGGTCACGATTCCCAGCCCGTACGTGTCGTGCTTGAGCTGCTGTCCTTCACCAAGTGAACGCATAACGCCTCCTTCAGGCGGGACCACTCCTCGCGCGTTCCGTTCCTACTCCAGACTCTTCAGCGACGAGGAAGAATGGGGGAAGAAATCTGTAACCTTGGGGCGGCCGCGCGGGCGTCCACCCGCCGGTGGCTGTCTAGAGGCCGACGACGTTCTCGGCTTGCAGGCCTTTCGGGCCCGTCTTCACTTCGAACTCAACTGCCTGTCCTTCGTTCAGCGTCTTATACCCTTCCGACTGAATGGCCGAAAAGTGCACGAAGACATCCTCACCGGACTGGCGCTGGATAAACCCGTAACCCTTGCTGGCGTTGAACCACTTGACTGTTCCTTGTTCTCTCACTTCTAAACCTCTTGATAAAGCCTCGCGCGGTTGCCGCGCGCGGCCGAATTTGCGTTGCGCCTCTCGTTCGCCTTATGCCCCAAACACAAATGGCCGCAGGTGCTGCCTGCAGCCGATGGAACAGGTCAAAGGGAATTACAAGAGCCAAACACGTGTAACAGATTACCACATTTGTGCACATATTCAAAGCTGAGAATGGAAATTTGGCGCAGTCCTTCCGTTGTAACGTAAACTACTGACACAAAATAGGTTGCATGTCTCCAAGCCAATCCGTCAACTCTTGCCTACCATCCCTGGCGAACGGCTTCAGTTAGCCGGCTTCGGCGGTGGTTCTCCCTTGATGTACTGGCCATACCAGCCCAGGTAGCGCTCAAAGCGGTCCTTGAGATAGGAGGGCTTAGAGATGCCGTGATGCTCCCCCGGATAGACCACCAGTTGCGTTGTCCGCCCTAACCGCTTCATGGACTGGTACATCTGCTCGGAATTGATGATGGGTACATTCCAGTCTTTTTCCCCGCCGATCCACAGCGTCGGTGTCACAATCTTCTGCACCTGGTTGTAAGGGGAGAGCTTTTCCCACAGCGCGCGCGCCTCCCAGGGCAGCCCGAGCTCCCATTCCCATAGCTTCTGATAGTGATCGTGGCCGTAGTTGGCGACGTAGAGTGCTTCGCTGGCGCCGGAGATGGCCGCCTTGAAGCGGTCGCCGGACTTGGTGATTACGTAGTTGGTCATGATGCCGCCGTAGGACCAGCCGCCCACGCCCAGCTTGGCCGGATCGGCGATGCCTTTGGCTACGGCGTAATCCACCATAGCGATGACGTCCTCGTAATCCTTATTGCCCCAATCAGCAAAAATCGCCTCGCAGAATTTCTGGCCGTAGCCGGAAGAGCCGCGAGGGTTAGGTAGCAGCACGGCATATCCGTTGGCCGCGAAAAGCTGCGCCTCGAAACTGAACGACCATTCGTACTGGCCCACTGGCCCGCCGTGCGGCCGCAGCAGCGTGGGGTATTTCATCTCCGCAATGTAGGCCGCCGGCTTGAAAAGAAAGCCGGCAATCTCCGTGCCGTCCTTGCTCTTGAATTTGACGTACTCCACGTCGCCCAGGCGAATCTTCGCCATCAATGCGTCGTTGGTACTCGTGAGCTTGCGCAGTTGCCCGCCCTGCTGCCAGAAAATTTCGCCGGGGATGGCGGGCTCGCTGATGAGCGCGGCAATCGCGCCGTCGCTGCCCAGTGCGTACGTGCCCACCGACTTCTTGCCGGAGATCACGCGCGTGACTTCGCCGCTGGCGACCGAGACGCTCACCACCTGCTGCTGCCCGTCGTCATCGATCATGCAGAAAATCGTTTGCCCATCGACGGAGAAGCGCGGCCGGCTGGCACTACGGTCCAGCTTCTGCGTGAGTACTTTTTCCGTGCCACCTTGCGCCCCGACGATCGCCAGATGCTGCGTGGCGTAGTCCAGCGCCTTGGCATCCGTCTGGCTGACGTAGGCCACCCATTTTCCGTCCGGGCTCCACGCCGGTGAGTCGTCGCTGCCGGCGTTTTTCGTCAGCCGCGTCAGCGTCATTCCCTTGTCCGGGTTGTCGGCGGCCACCACCCAGATGTCCGAATTGAAATTGTGGTCAGGGTCTTCGCTGCGGTTGCTGGTAAAGGCCAGGAAGCGCCCGTCGGGCGACCACGCGGGGTCCCCGTCATCGTAATCACCGGACGTGACCTGCATGAGCTTTTTTCCGGCAACCTCGAACACGTAGAGATGTGAGCGCAAGCGATCGAGGTAGCCGGCGTTATCCTGCTTGAACTGCAGGCGGTCAATCACCCATGGCTTCGGCGTCGACGGCTTGATCTTCTCGATGCTTTTTTCTTTGGCTTCAGCCGCTTCCAATTCTTCCGGCGAAGGGTCGCTCAACACCAGCACCAGGCGGTCACCCTTGGGCGACCACTCGAACGACGACACGCCCTGCATCGTTTCCGTCAGCTGCTGCGCCTCGCCGCCGCTGCGGTTCAGCGTCCACACCTGCGTCTTCGGGCCATCCTTGTCGCCGCTCCCGCGCGCGGAAAGGAACGCCAGAAATTTTCCGTCCGGGCTCCACCGCGGCCGCGAGGAGTTGACGCCCTTCGTGGTCATGGGAATGGCCTCGCCGCCCGCCGTGGGCACTACCCAGATTTGCCGTTCGGACTTGTCGGTTTTCAAGATGATTGACGTGACCACGTACGCCACCCATTTGCCGTCGGGGCTAATCTGTGGGTCCCCGATGCGTTTGATCTGAAAATAATCGTCAATGGTGAGGTTGCGCGGCGCAGGCGGCGCGGCCTTCTCCGGCGCCTGCGCGACGGCCAGCGGAACAACGCAAAGACTCAAGAGAATTGCAGCGAACAGAATTCGACGCTTCATGGTGCAGGTTCTCCTTGTAGGAACAGTCGGCATCTGAAGGCGCTCAGTGTATCAGAAACGAATGAGGCTTGGCTGGCACTGAGGCACGAAGACACACACAGAACAACGAAACATGAGATTTGTGATTCGCGATGTGTAGTTCGGGTGTCGCTTCGTGCTTGCTGTAGAATATCAACCCTTGCCTGTTCGAGCTCAATTCGATCGGCTTTGCGTGGTTCTGGTGGCCACGCGCAACCCTCTCAATATGGGCGCGGCCGCTCGCGCAATGAGCAACTTCGGTTTCCTTCACCTGCGCGTGGTGAATCCCTACGAGATGGCGTTTCGCGAGGCGCGCTCCGCCGTGGGAGCTTCGGCGCTGCTGGCGAGCGCCGAAGTATTCCAGAGCGTGGCCGACGCCGTCGCCGATTGCGCGCTGGTTGTCGGCACCACCTCGGTTGGCAGCAGGGAAGTGCGCCACCCGGTGCGCCGATTGGAAGAAGGAGCGAGGATTATCCGCAAGCGGCTCCCCTCGAGCCACGTGGCCCTTTTGTTTGGTTCGGAAAGGGTCGGACTCTGCAACGAAGACCTCAGCCATTGTCATTGGCTGATGCGCATTCCGGCGCGGGAAGCACACCGCTCCGTGAATCTGGGGCAGGCCGTGGCCATTTGCCTCTATGAACTCGCGCGCAATTCGAAGCTCGTACGGCCCGCGGAAAAAAAGAAACTTGCCACGGCCGGCGAGGTCGAGCGGGTTTACGCTGTGCTGCTCGACGCGTTGCGCGCCAGCGGCTACCTGGAGCCGCGCACCGCGACGCTCACGCAAGAAAAAGTGCGCCGTTTGCTTCGTCGCCTCAACCTGTCCGCGAGCGACGCCGAGGCTTGGCTGGGCATGCTCCGGCAGATTCTTTGGAAGCTACGCTCAGGATGAACCCACCACCACGGAGGCTGGATTGCAGAAGTGCTCTTCGGTAGGATGCGCACTCCCATGAGTGGCACATTGCGACTGGGCACGTCCGCATTCACCGCCGCCGGCTGGCCGGGGACGTTCTACCCCGAGGGCCTGCCACCGGCCGAGTATCTCTCTTACTACGCGCAGCACTTCGATACTGTCGAGGTGGACAGCACCTACTACCGCATCCCTACCCTGGCCATGACGCGCGGCTGGGCTGCCAAGACGCCGAAAAATTTTATCTTTGCCCTGAAGATAACCAGCACCATCACGCACGAAAAAGTGCTGGTGGATTGCGAGGACGAGTTCAATCGTTTTCTCGCCGCCGCCGATGTGCTCGGCGAAAAACTCGGCCCGCTGCTGTTTCAGTTTCCCTACTTCAACAAAAAAGCCTTCGCCACGGTGGACGAGTTTCTGGTGCGGCTCGCGCCCTTCCTGAAAAAATTGCCGAAGGGCTATCGCTTCGCCGTCGAAACGCGCAACAAAGACTGGCTGGTGCCGAAATTCGTCGAGCTGTTGCGCGAGCGCGGCGTGGCTCTGGCGCTGATTGATCATCCGTGGATGCCGCGACCCAAAGAAATCCTCGCCAAGCTCGATCCCGTGACCGCGGACTTCACCTACATCCGCTGGCTGGGAGACCGCAAGGGAATTGAAGAGCAAACCAAAACCTGGGACAAAACCATCGTGGACCGCCGCACGGAGCTCGTGGAATGGGTGGAGACCTGCCGCAAACTCTCCGCGCGCAGCGTGGACATTTTTGCCTTTGCCAACAACCACTATGCGGGCCACGCGCCGGACACCATCCGGCAATTTTTTGAATTATGGAGAAAGAAGTGAGCCTGTCGAAACGCGTGGCGGGAGCCCCGCGTCCATGAGTTCGGTTGCCCGCAGTTCCATCCGCAGTCTGCACCGAGGAGAAACGAAATGAAGAAACGCATGCTCTGGCTGGCCATCCTGACTGTCGCGCTGATTTCGCTGCCGCTGCTCTCGCAGGAACGCGAAGACCGCACGCTGCTGAACTGGACGCAGATGCGCGCCATCATCAACGAAGCTTCCGGCGAGCGCGCGCTGCATCATCTGCTGGAAATGGTGCCGTATCCCCGCGTGCGCGCGAAGGCGGAATACGAGGGCACCTTCCGCGAGAGCGAAGTGATGGCGCGGTTTGCGAAGGAGTACGGTTTCTCGGGCGTGGAGATTGAGACGTTTCCGGCGCCGCAGCGAAACTGGTTCGCGTCGCAGGCGGAGCTGTGGATGGTGGAGCCGGAGTCGCGCAAGCTTTTCGACGTGTACGACGTGGCCATCTCCATCGCCGGGAATAGCGAGACAGGCGACGTCACCGCCGAGCTGGTGGACGTGGGCTTCGGCGGGCGCGCGGAGGACTACGCCGGCAAAGACGTGAAGGGCAAGATCGTGCTCGGTTCCGCAGGCACAAACGTATTGCAGCGCATGGCCGTGTTCGAGCGCGAGGCGGTGGGTGTGATCGGCTACAACACGGTGCGCCCCATTAGCGACCTGGACCAGATCCTCTCGCAGGGGATTTCCGCGAACGCGCCGCAAGGAAAGAAACCGGGATTCGGGTGGGCGATTTCGCCGCGGGTGGCGCGCGAGCTGGCCATGCGCCTGCGCAATGAAAAAATTGTGATGCGCTCAATCGTGAAGTCGGATTTCGTGCCCGGCGAAATGGAAACGGTGCACGCGGTGATCCCTGGCGACGGCTCGACGGAGCAGGACGTCATAATCTCCGGTCATTTGTACGAGGGTTACTTGAAGCAAGGCGCCAACGACGATGGGTCGGGCTGCGCCGTGACGCTGGAAATGGGCCGCACGCTGATCCGGCTGATTAACGAAGGCAAGCTGCCCAAGCCGAAACGCAATATTCATTTCCTGTGGGTGCCGGAAATCAGCGGCACGAATGCGTGGTTGAACAAGCACGCGGACATCAAGAAGCGGCTGATTGCCGACTTGAACTTCGATATGGAGGGCCTGCACCTCTCGCGCAGCGGCAGTATTTTCACAATGAACCGCACGCCGGACAGTTTTCCGTCCTTCCTGAACGATATCGGCGCAAGCCTGATGGATTTTGTCGGCGCGACGAACCGCGAGCGCGTGCAGTACCGTGCCAATGGCTACCGCTTCACGCTGCCCATCACCGCGCCCAACGGCAGCAACGATCCCTTCTGGGCCAGCGTGGACAAGCACTACGGCGCGAGCGACCACGTGGTGTACATGAACCAGGGAATTCCCGCGGTGATTTTCTGCACCTGGCCGGACACGTGGTATCACTCGTCGCAGGATACGCCGGACAAAATGGACTCCACGCAGTTCAAGCGCGTGGCGGTGATCGGCGCGGCGGGGGCAATCATCATGGCCGCAGCGGATGATGAGCTAGCCGCGCGCGTGGCCGCGGAATCGCTCGCCCGCGGGACAGAACGCATGGGCGCGGCACAGCGCAAGGGGCTGTCCTATCTCACGGACAATACGGATAGCGCGGCGCTGGTCAATGCGTACCGCGAAGCGCGAGTCACGGTTGGCCACCAGACAAACGTGGAGAAGGAAGTAGTCCGCTCTGCCGCGGTGCTGTTCATCAATCCAGAAGAAGCGAAAAAGAAACTTGGCGCGTTCGAGGCTTTGGTGGATCAGCGCGGCGCGTCGCTGCAAAACGAAGTGAAAGCTTTCTACCAGCTTTCCTCCGAGCAGAAAAAAGTGGCCGCAGCGGAGCCTCCGACGAGCGAACTAATGACGCAAGCATCAAAGCTAATTCCGGAAAGCGTCGGCGGGCCGGGCGGCGGAGGATTCGGCGGCGGAGGCGGAGGAGGCGGCGGTGCGCCGGGCCAGCAACCCGCCGCGGCGGGCGGGCCGCAAATTTCGGCGGAAGAGCGCGCCGCGCTGCAAGCCACCATGCGCAAAGTGCCGCAGCACATGACCGCCGAGCTCAACGCGTTGCTCACTCGCAACGCCACGCGCAAGCACACCGTGCTCGAAATCCGCGATTTTCTTTCCGGAGAATTCGAGCCGCTGCCGCTGGAAGACTTGATGGGCAACCTCAAGGCGCGGGAGAAACTCGGCACGCTGAAATTTACGGAAAAACCGGAAGAACCCAAACCAGCACCGGCGAAAAAAGGCGGCAAGCCGGCGAAGAAGCCGCAGTAAAGAAGGTTTAGTCGTCGGCGGAAACGGCGGCCGGCTGGCGTGCGCCGAAGTGGCGGCGGTACCACTGCTGCATCGCTTCCATGTACACGTAAAACACCGGCGTCAGATACAGCGTAACGAACTGGGAGAAGACCAGGCCGCCGACCACCGCCAGGCCCAGCGGACGCCGCGCTTCGGCGCCTGCGCCCACGCCCAGCGCGATGGGCAACGTGCCCATCAGCGCGGCCATGGTGGTCATCATGATCGGCCGGAAGCGGATCAGGCAGCCCCGGTAGATGGCGTCCTGCGCCGGCAGACCTTCCGTGCGCTGCGCGGCCAGCGCGAAATCGATCATCATAATGGCGTTTTTCTTCACGATGCCCACGAGCATGATGACGCCGACAAAAGCGTACAGGCTGAGTTCCATATTGAAGAGCTTCAGCGTGAGCAGCGCGCCGAAGCCGGCGGAAGGCAGTCCGGAAAGAATCGTGATGGGGTGGATGAAGCTTTCATAGAGGATGCCCAGCACGATGTAGATCACCAGGATAGCCATCACCAGCAGCAGGCCGAGCCCGCGCATGGAGGACTCGAAGGCCTGCGCGGTGCCCTGGAAGTTGCGCGTGGTGGTGGCGGGCAGGATTTCGTTGGCGGCGCGGTTGACCTCCTCGACGGCATTGCCCAGTGCCACGCCCGGTCTCAGGTTGAAGGAGAGCGTGACCGCGGGAAGCTGACCGAGGTGGTTCACCGTGAGCGGGCCCACCGTGCGCCGCAGGCTGGCTACGGCGTTGAGCGGAACAAGCTGGCCCGTGGAGGCGCGGACGTAGAGCAGCGAGAGCGCGCTGGGGTCGGCCTGGTACTGCGGCAACAGCTCGACGATCACGCGATACTGGTTGTTGGGCGCGTAGATGGTGGAAATCTGCCGCGCCGCGTAGGACGTGTAGAGGGCTTCCTCCACTTGCTGCGCGCTGAGGCCGAGTGACGCGGCTTTGTCGCGGTCAATTTCCACGACCACTTGCGGGTTTTTGATTTGCAGGTCGCTGGTGACGTCTAGAAGGCCGGGAGCCTCCCGCAGGCGCGCTTCGAGCTGGACGGCTTGTTCGTAAAGTTCCTTCGTGTCCGGGCTCTGAATGGTGAACTGATACTGGCTCTTGCTGAGCGTGCCGCCGATGCGGATGGGCGGCAGGTTCTGCATGAACACGCGGATGCCGGGAATTTTCGCAAACTTGGGGCGCAGTTCTTGGATGACTTCGTCGGCGCTGAGCTTGCGCTGATCGCGCGGCTTCAGGCGCATGAAGATGCGGCCGGTATTGCCGGCGCCGCCGGCGGGACCGCCTCCGCCCATGCCGGACATGAAGGAATCCACGTTTTCGTCCTGGCGCACGATTTCCGCCAGCTCCATCTGGTGCTGCTTCATGGAGTCGAAGGAAATTCCTTGCGCGCCCTCGGTGAAGGCGAAAATCTGGCCGAGGTCTTCGCTGGGGAGAAAACCCTTGGGCACCATCCCAAACAGTTGCACGGTGGCTACGACCAGCACGAGAGAGAGCACCATGGTGGCGGCGCGGTGGCGCAGGGCGAACTGCAGGCTGACATCGTACCAACGCAGCATGCCCTGGAAGAATTTATCGGTGAGGTTGTACATCGAGCCGTGATGAATTTCCCTGGGAGGCCGCAGAAAGCGGCTGCACAGCATGGGCGTCAAGCTGAGGGAGACAAACCCGGAAACGAGGATGGCGGAAGCAATGGTCACGGCAAATTCGTGCAGCAGACGGCCGACGATCCCGCCCATGAACAGCACGGGAATAAATACGGAGACCAGGGAGAGCGTCATGGAGAGGATGGTGAAGCTGATCTCGCGCGAACCTTGCAGCGCGGCGCGCATCACGGGCACGCCCTGCTCCATGTGGCGCACGATGTTTTCCAGCATGACGATAGCGTCGTCCACTACGAATCCTACGGACAGAGTGAGCGCCATCAGCGAGAGGTTGTCCAAGCTGTAGCCGAGCTGGTACATCAGCGCAAAGGTGCCCACGATGGACATGGGCAGCGCAAGGCTGGGGATCACCGTGGCGGAGATATTGCGCAGAAAAAGGAAAATGACCATGACCACCAGACCGACGGTCAGCAGCAAAGTGAATTTGACGTCGTTCACGGAATTGCGAATGGAGAGCGAGCGGTCGTAGAGAACGTTCAGTTCTACGGAGGGCGGCATCTGCGAGCGGAAGGTGGGCATGAGCCGCTTGATGGAGTCCACCACTTCCACGGTGTTGGTGCCGGGCTGGCGCTGGATGGCCAGCACTACAGAACGGCTGTTGTTGTACCAGCTAGCTACTTTGTCGTTTTCCACGCTGTCAAGCACTTGGCCGATTTCGCCGAGCCGCACCGGCGAACCGTTGCGGTAGGCCACGATGATGGGACGGTAATCCGGTGCGCGCAGGAGCTGGCCGTTGGACTCCACGGTGAAAGCCTGGTTCGGGCCGAAGAGTGTGCCCGTTGGAAGATTGGAGTTGCCGCGCTGGATGGCGGCTACGGCTTCGTCCACGCCGATGCCGCGTGTGGCCAGTGCCTTGGGGTCGAGCTGCACGCGCACGGCGTACTTCTGCGAACCCATCACCTGCACCTGGGCCACGCCACTGATCATGGAGACGCGCTGAGCGATGAAGGTGTCCGCGTACTCATTCACGTCGGAAAGCGGCAGCGTGGGCGAGCTGAGCGCGAGGTACAGCACGGGCTGGTCGGCCGGGTTCACCTTCTGGTAGGAAGGCGGGCTGGGCATGTTCTGCGGGAGATCGCGCGCGGCCTTGGCAATCATGGCCTGGACGTCCTGCGCGGCGGCGTCGATGTTGCGCTCGAGCGTGAACTGCAAGGTGATGGAGGTGCCGCCCAGCGAGCTGGCCGAGGTCATCGAATCGACGCCGGCGATGGTGGAAAACTGGCGCTCAAGCGGCAGGGCCACGGCGGAAGCCATCGTCTCCGGGCTCGCGCCCGGCAGGCTGGCGTTGACCTGCACGGTAGGGAAGTCCACGTTGGGAAGGTCGCTGACCGGCAGCAAGCGATAACCCATGATGCCGAAGAGAAGAATGGAGGCCATGACCAGCGTGGTCATGATCGGGCGGCGGATGAAAATTTCTGCGATGTTCATAAGTGAACCCGTTTCCAGCTCATGGCTTTTTCTTGATGGAGACCTTGGCGTTGGGAACGAGCGAAACCTGGCCGTCCACAACAACGGTCTCGCCGGGCTGCAAGCCCTTTTCGATGATGGCCAGGCCGTCCATGGTGCGGCTGACGATCACCGGCCGCATCTCTGCAGAACTATCGCTCTTCACTACAAAAACAAATTGCCCGGCTTGGCCCGTCTGCACTGCTTCGGATGGCGCGACGATGGCGTTGGCCTGCTCGGCCAGGGTGAGCGTGACGTTGACGAACTGACCGGGCCAAAGGCGCGCGTCTTCGTTGGAATACGTGGCGCGCAGGCGAATCGTGCCGGTGGTGCGGTCCACCGTGTTATCCACAAAGGAGAGCGTGCCGCGCGCGGGCCGCGCGTCGTCCGGAATCTGCGCGTCCACGGAAAGTTTTCCGGAGGCCATGTGGCGCTTGACCGCCGTGAGATTCTGCTCGGGAATGGCGAACTCCACGTACGCCGGGCTGATCTGATTGATGACGACGAGAATCGGGACGTCGTTCGATTTCACCAGCGTGCCGGGATAAACCAACAGCGTGCCCGTGCGGCCGTCCATGGGCGCGCGGATGGTGCAGTATTCAATCTGGAGTTTGGCGTAGTCGATTGCAGCGCGATCGGCGCGGACGGAAGCGTCCAACGCGTCAGCGTTGGCGGTGGTCTGATCAGCCAACTGTTTCGCCACAATTCCCTGTTCGGCGAGCTGTGCGTAGCGCCGTGCCTGAATCTGCGCGTTTTCGAGCTGGGCCATGTCGCGCGCCAGGTTGCCCTCGGCTTGCCGGAGTGCCGCTTCAAACGTACGCGAATCAATTTTGAAAAGCAGGTCGCCTTTTTTCACGTCCTGGCCGGGCTTGAAATGCACGCTCAGGATTTCTCCGCTTACCTGCGACTTCAGCGAAACGGTGGAAAACGTTTCCACGCGGCCGATGGCACGCAACTGCAAGGGAACGTTTCTCTGCTGGACCGTAGCCACCACCACCGGCACCACCTGAGCGGACGGCGCAGGCCCCGCCGACTGCGCGGACTTGGAGGAGCAACCGCCCAGAATGGCCAGGGCCATCAGAGCCGCCAGTGTTCCAGCCGCAGCGAATTTCGTTTTTGAATACGGGAATCTCATTGTTCGCCTCACCCCTGCGGGGAGTTTATTTGATGCGGTTCCTTGCGCGCGGTTTCCGCGAAGTGTGACGCGCGCGGCGGACGTTGTGCGACTGCATGCCCTCGAGCCAGAGTTCCGCCATTTCGCGGCTCACGCGGCTCAGGTTGTCTTTGCCGTTGCGGGGCCCGTGAAAAACGCCGTGGGTCAAAATGTAATCCAATAACATACCCAGGAATCCGCGCGCGGCCAGAAATGGATTCACCGCGCGAAACGTGCCGCGCCGAATCTGCCGGCGGATGTAGCCGGCCAACAAATCGTAGTAGTCGGCCATGTAGGCGCGATAAAAGCGCCGGTAGAGGCGATGGTTTTCCAATCCGCTGAAGAGCCACAGCCGCAGCACGCTGGCATCCTCAAAATTGCGATGCAGCAATCCATCGGCAATGGCCGCGAAAACCTCCGGGACCGGACGCCCGCTGTGCAACAAACTCTGGAGTTCCGCAAAACCGCGCCGAGCTTTGCATTTCTCATCGAGAACGGCCCAGTAGAGTCCTTCCTTGGAAGGGAAGTGGCGGAAAAGAATTGCCTCGTTGACGCGGGCTTTCGAGGAGATTTCCCGAGTGCGCGTGCCCTGGAAACCCTGGCGCGCAAACAACACGGTGGCCACCGCCAGAATCTGGCGACGGCGTTCCATGGCGGGGATGCGTGCGGCGGGACGAGCCATAGTAAGTAACTACTTACTTCTACGTGATTCTGGCCGCGCTGTCAAGCTGCCGGCCGCATCTACGCAGCAGTCGAAGAGGCTGACCCGTATGCAGTTGTCAACGCTTTACGCTATGCTGAGTGGGCTAACGCTGTCCGCGCCGGTCACTGCGTGATGACAATGACGAATCGAAAACGAATACTT
>ORMF012404492.1_pt1 | contig 13531 bp, 14 predicted proteins | sample 1779871 | NCBI WGS metagenome assembly ORMF01 (sample SAMEA104232316, study PRJEB22302) | groundwater metagenome | biome: forest; feature: aquifer; material: groundwater | place: USA | collected 2011-08-07 | depth 5.4 m | reverse complement strand
GGAACAGGATTACCTGATTGCGTGTGACGCCGCGTATGTAATCCATCAACGGTTCTCCTCTCGCCTGAGGTCACGAACTTTGATGATTATACGCTCCTCAAGCGGGGGAGTTTTCACACAGTCTGTCGTTGGACGCGAGCGCGAGCGTGTGAGCTAAGGGGTAAGGGCAAAGCGCAAAGGGAAAGAACTCGCGCCGCCGCGTCAACTCAAGCGTTATGTTGCTGTCACTCAGGTAACGCCAAGGGGTATAATCCGGCGTGAGCGGTGACGATCGATCCAAGTACCGGTGTTCGAGGTTTTTAGCCGGGGCGTCAGGATTTGGCTTATGCCAGTCAATCCTGTTTTCAGGAGCGCCAACCTCATTATCGCGCCGCTCACTTTCTTTTATTTGCCGGCGATCATCGTCGTTTCACCTAACCGCAACATAACAAATCGGGGAAAACGCGCGCACGGGTGACAAGTATGGTGCTTATGGCGGCTTCACTTTCGATCAGTACAAACAATCGCAAGCCATCGGTCTTATCTACAACGGCCATTCGGGGATTCGTGAGGTTGGGCTGAAAGTCTGGGACCAGCCGGAGACCTCTCAGTCCGAGTTTATCGATAGGGGCGACGTCATTAGAAAGATGCCGGAGGGACCAGAGAAGGAAGCGGCACGAAAGAGTCTGCGTGAGTCTGGTTTTTCACCTACGCGCATCTTCGTCGGCAAGAACAAAGAGCACGAGCCAAAGTCACTCGATACGACGCAAAGAGGAACGCCAGCATCAACATGATGGTGGAGCTGCGGGCTTGCCACGACTCGATTTTCTAGACGAACGCGGCAAGGTAAACAAATCACTGTCATTTCGACTTCCGCGTTCTGGGGTATTCACGTGCAAGATCTGGATCACCAACTCGCTTATTGGGACCGAACCGGTCCCGGCAAATCATTCGGTCACCCGCTGAACTTGGAGCGCCTGGCTCAATGGTTAACACCTGACCACCGCATTCTCGATCTTGGTTGTGGGTACGGCCGGGCGCTGGGATCGTTGTTTGAACATGGCTACCGCAATCTGATTGGCTTCGATCCCGCCCCGGCGATGGTCGCTCTGGCTCGTGAGCGTTTCCCCGCGATTACCTTCGAAGAGATTACTTCACCACCTCACCTGGATCTTCCCGATGCTTCGGTGGACGCAGTGCTGTTATTTTCCGTTCTCACCTGCGTGCCGACCGACCAGGGACAGCGGGCGATCATCCGTGAAGCCGGACGCGTCCTGCGGCCTGGTGGTCTCTTGTATATCAGCGACCTCTGGCTGCAAACGGACGAGCGAAACAAAGATCGATACATTCGCGGCGAGCTGAGATACGGAACTTACGGAGTGTTTGATCTGCCGGAAGGAGTAACCGTCCGGCACCATGACCCGCGCTGGATCGAGGAGCTCACGCAAGACTTTGACAGCCGGGCGCTGGATCACATCGATGTCCACACGATGAATGGCAATCCCGCGAAAGGCTTTCAATGGTTTGGATCGAAACGAATCTGATCAGGTGTTCCGGACGGAACACGTGATTGGGAGCGATAGCTTTGAACGAATTGCTGAATGTTTGTCGCTAAGACTTAATAGTCAGAATCACAATCTCGGGTGTAACGCGAAACCGGACCGGCAAAATGCTGGTGCCAATCCCAGTAGTGATGAATAGGTGATGGCCGTTTTCGTAGACTTGCCCCGCGGTGTACTTTTGTCCGAAGCGAGACGGAACGATCGGTGTCCCAATCAATGGAAGGTTAACCTGGCCGCCATGCGTGTGACCCGCGATCAATAACGGCACGCTCTGCGGCAGCCGCGGGAAGATATCGGGATTGTGAGTCAAGGCGATGATGGTTGCACGCGCCGGAGCTTTCGCGATCGTCTGGTCGATGTGTTGCGCCCGGGTCCAGAGATCAGCCAGACCGACCAGCCAGAAGGATTTATCGTGCCACTTGATCTCTGTCGCCTCGTCTTCCAGGACCTTGATGCCTTCCTGTTCAAAAGCACGCCGAACCTTCTCGCCGTTGTACCACCAATCGTGATTACCGAGAATTGAATAAACACCAAGCGGAGCTTTCAAATTCTTCATGGCGGCCGCTGTGACTTCCGGCTCGACCCGATGACTGTGCCAACTGTTGGGCGACATGTAATCGCCGAGCAGCACGATGAGATCGGGATTGAGCGCATTCGTCGTGGAGACAATCTGTTGCAGCTTCCGGTCGTTGATAAACGGAGCGCCGGTGTGAATGTCTGAGATCACGGCGATGCGCAATCCATTCAGTTCCTGAGGCCAATTGTCGATCTGGATCGTTTCCGGATGAATAACCAGGCGACTGGGTTCGATGAGAAATCCCCAGACGCCGCAAGACAGGATCAGAATGAGAAGAGTCAGGAGCGCGAATCGAATTCTCTTATTCCATTGTTGACGCATACCGATCAACTGAACACAGTTTGGAGTTCCGCCTTCAGGCGGTGCTGATTCACTCTTAAAACGGACCGCCTGAAGGCGGGACTCCAAACCGTCACAACCCGTCGGGAAAATACTCGTCCCAGCGCCGATCGACCAGCGCCGCGATGTCGTCGCGCACTACTAATTCATCCGGCAGGTTCGGTTTCTTGCGCGCGTCGATAACAATCGGGCCGCGATAAGCGAGATGATGGCGAACGACGTTCGTCTCTGCGGCATAGACATCGCCCGCCGGTTCAAAGCGCGTCCAGGTTGACCATAAAAAGTCTGACGAAGAGTGGACGACGCCGGCATCATCGTGCAGAATCAACAGCGGCCACTCAGCGAATACTGCGTCGTGGGCCAGGCGCGCAGCCCGATCCGGTTCGTCCAGATAGGGCGCGCCTTCCAGAACCAGACAGCCCCCACAGAAAACTTCCGCCCGCGTGATTCCGGGAGGCAGCGCACCGCTAAACTCCCGTTGCAGATCACGTATCGGGTCACCCAGACCCATTACAATCGCCTTGCTGCCTTCATTCACTTTGCCACTCGTGTAATCCAAAGTGTCCATAGACGTGTTCGCGAAGATGAAGAAGTCCTGCTCCCAACGCACGCGGGCCAGGACATGTTCCAGCACGCAAGGAAAATCACGAAGGTCAATCGGAGTGTCAGTGAGTATCAAGAACTTCGTCAGCGCCAGTTGTCCTTCACCCAGGATGCGGAAACCTGAAACCAACGCCTCGCGCGTGTAGCGCTCGCGGACTACCGCCGCGGCCAGCGAATGGAAACCCGTTTCGCCATAGCTCCACAGATCACGCACGCTTGGCATTACCAGCGGAAACAGCGGCGACAAAAGCGACTGTAGATAGTCGCCGATGAAAAAATCTTCCTGCTTGGGTTTTCCTACCACGGTCGCCGGATAGATCGCATCGCGCCGGTGAGCAATCGCGTCGCAATGAAAGACGGGGTAATCATGTTGCAGCGAGTAATAGCCATAATGATCACCGAATGGGCCTTCGGGCCTGCGTTCATGCGGTTGTGCATGGCCCACCAGTGCAAATTCAGCTTCAGCCACCAGACGATGTGCACCGGCGGGGTTCTTCGCCATCCGCAGCTTCTGCCCCTGAAGCAGCGACGCCAAAACCAACTCGGGCACGTCTTCGGGCAGTGGCGCAATCGCAGCAATCATCAGTGCGGGAGGCCCGCCCAGAAAAACTGTGACCGGCAGCGGCTGGTTCAGCTCTTCGGCCGCGCGATAGTGAAAGCCTCCACCCTTCTGAATTTGCCAGTGCAACCCGGCGGTCCTTTCGTCATAAACCTGCATGCGATAGATGCCCAGATTATGCTTCTTCGTGATCGGATTTTCGGTGTAGACCAGCGGCAGAGTGATGAAAGGTCCGCCGTCTTCCTGCCAAGTCGTCAACACCGGCAATTCATCGAGACGGCCGGGTCGATCGAAGGCCTCAGTCACCGGCCCGCGCGCTACCGTCTTTGTGCCCAGCTTAAGAAAGTCGCGCACGAGTGATCTGTGTCGCCAAAGTTCGGAACGTTGAGGAGGCAGCAGCGCTTCAGCAATGCTCACTAACTCTTTGACGAAATGCTCCGGCTTTGATCCTAAGGCGAGCTCAATTCGTTTCGTCGTGCCGAACAGATTGGTGACTACCGGATAACGACTTCCCTTCACTCTCTGGAAAAGCATTGCGGGGCCGCCCCGTTCGATGACCCTGCGATGGACCTCGGCGAGCTCCAGATAGGGATCTACTTCGATGTCGATAGTAACGAGATCTTTTTCGCGGCGCAGGAGGTCGAGGAAGGAACGAAGATTTGGGTGCATCTAAAAGGTTAAGTTCGCGGTGAACCACAGAGAATACTCAGTTCTTACTGACTGCACGCCGCAGGGTGGCGCTGTTAAGATCAACTTCACTTGCTTTGATCACTTTAACCTGCGGAAATGCTCTCTAAGTCGGTACTATAAACGCCAGGCACATCCAGCGTGGAATTGTTCAATCCAGGTCCAACGGATTTCGGTAGACCTTAGTGTCTTTTTCAGCCTTTTTCCTGGCTTCCTGAAATTTTTCTTCCAGCAGCCGCCCACGGTCCTTGTGGGAACTCATCTCCTGGGCAAATATCTGTTCGCGGGTCTGCTTTTGCTTATCGAGATCCTTGACCATGTCTTCAAACGAACCGAGCGGCTTGTGCTTTTCCTCGTGCGAAAGGAGCGCCCCAGTATCCGCGTCGATGGTCAGGGTCGCATCACAGCAGGGACAGATGACGGTAAAACGGCTTGAGTCATTCATAAGTTTCCAATCCCGACCGCCAGGCGACGGTTTTGGCTTCAGGAAATGAATGATAGCAGTGACTGGCGCGGCGAAGCTAGTGGAAGAGACACGCTGCCGAAGTAAGCGCTCGATCCTAGCTTCGTTTGACGCGTTGGTTAAAGTCGACTTGCCGCTCAACAAAACTAAAGCGCGCGGATTTAGTCGGTGTGAAGACGTCCCGCACTTCGTATGACTCCCTAAATGTCATGCTGGGTTTCCCTTCTCCTTTCGGGAGCACGATTGGTAAAGACGATTATAACTTGAATGCGAGTCGACGCTAACACCCTCTCCCCTACCCTCTCCCAATGGAAGAGGGAGTAAGAAACTAAAAAGAAAAGAGCGGCCAACTGCCGCCCTCCTCATCACCGCCCCACTTGAACTCTGGCTTACGGAATGATGACTTTCTTGATTGCGTTTCCAGTCTTCTTGACGGCGTCGACCGTCTTGTCGGCGACTTTCTTGCTGGTGTCGACAGTTTTGTTACCCACTTTCTTACTCGTGTCTACCGTTTTGTCTTTCGCAGTTTTCGCGCCTTCTTTGGTCTTATTGGCTGCGGTCACCGATTTATCTTTGACCCATCCGGCCGCGTCAGCTATGGCATCGCCCGTGGCTTGAAGCGCGTCGGGTTTATCAGTTTTGACTTCCTTCTCTTCCCCGTTTGGCCCATAGGCCTTCACGGTGCGGCTTCCATTTTGGGTCGTGACGACGACCTTTGAGACGCGTGGGTTGTTCTTGAAGGTACGAGTCTCAGTCTTATTACCTTTGCTATCCGTGGTGGTGGTTATCTCGGAATTGTCCGGCCCGGTTGTCGTTGTCGTGTTGGTGGCCGTGTCGCTCGCGTTAGAATTTGCATTCGCATTCGATTCGTTTGACGAACTACAAGCGGCCGCCGCCAAAGCCAGCGCAGTGATTGCGATTCCTATCCAGATCTTCTTGCTCACTAGTTCCCTCCTTCAAAAAGTCCTTGAACGGACGATTCTAGCCGGCAAGCGAAATGCCAGCCAGACCAAGCCTTCAATTGATCCGCAGACTAACTTTATGCGCTCCTTTTATGAGATTGTCCAGCTTGGGACGAGAACACCGTACGAGGGAGTTTCACACATGGTAAGTGTTAGTACGGAAAGCAAACGATTGATAGGTAACAACTCAGTTTCAATTCGCTCGTCCGAGATAAACTGGTTGGGTCGACACCTCGATTGAAAGGCCGTTTGGGCCGGATGAGACTGAGCCGGCGCTTTCACCAGTGTGGCGAGTCACTTTGAATTCACCCTTCTCCATGGGAATGTTAAAGCGATGAGGAGTTCCCGAAGTGGTCCAGGCCGCAAACCGCCGATCGCCTGATTTACTAAAGACGAGAACATAGTCGTCGTCTCGACCAACCGGCAACCGTTGGTCGTAAAGAAAACCGTCGAAGTAATCGCTGAACGTCTTTGTGGCGCGATACGTGGGCTTTGGTTCGTAGATCTGATCGCGGCCCGGCTGGTATGCATTTCTAATCGTGGATCGTTCTTGTCCGAGCGAGAAAAAGGCGCGAAATTGGAGTAAGACACTCCCTAGGTGACACCTCGCTGTGCAAGACTTAGGCGGCAGCGTTTTCCTTGATCGACTTCAAGATTCTCACTATCCGATCAGCATCAGAGTCCTGAAATACTCCATCAAGTCCGCTAGTATTGAAGTCGGTATATGGCGCCTCATACAGTTTGGAGGGCTCGATTACACCATTCTGGCTAAGATAATCAATAATCAGATTGATAAATTGAATTTGGGAAGAATTGAATTTGTGTTCGTTTAAGTACTCGCTGAAAGCTTTCTTCGCTGCTTCCCGGTCCAAGCCTACGATGCCTCGAATGAAGAGTCCGAGCTGCTCCTGCCTACCATAAGCCTGCTCGAAGTCTTCGCGCGTTCCGACTTCGCCAGTCTCAAATAGCAGTCGCTCAATAACCCAGGGGTCGGAATCGTGAACCGCGCATCCTTCATGTGCCTCGCGTAACTCGACTCTTCCCCGCGCAATTCCTTGATGAACGGGAAGACTCTTGTCGTGACAATCTCAAACATCTCTTTCGCTTCAAGGTTCTTGAAGCGCGACCAACGCAACTGCTGTTCATCCTTCTTAAAGATCTTGTGCTCAATCGGCCGGCCTAAGCGATTAGCTTTCTTCTCCTCCGCCGTATACAGCTCATCCAGCCGCTTAATGAAAAGCAGATAAGTGATCTGCTCAATGACTTCTAGCGGATTCGAAATCCCACCCGTCCAAAAAGCATTCCAGACCGCATCTATTTGTGACTTCAGATCTCCGGTAATCATGTCTTTCTCTTCTTCGGCGACTATTCAGACCGCTATTGACTGATCAGATTTTGGGTAGAGCCAAGACGGTGCTGAGGTGGGGGTATATTGCCTCAATGTGATGGATTTTGCCAACGGGAAGCGTAACGCGGAAGGTGTGTTCGGTACGCTTGCGGTGTTTGAGGCAAGTCATCGGTGAGCGTTGAGCAGTGGCGGCTTCGGCGCAGCACATGGCGGAAAGGCTCCGCCTTTCCGTTCGGATTCTTCGAAGGACTTACCCGGTCGCTACGGCTCCCGGTACCGACCTCATCATCCAAGTGCAGTCTGGAGAAGAATAACCAGGCTCCACGGCAAGCCGGAGGCTTACCGCTATGTGCGGTGGCAAAGCCGCGACGTGAAGGTAGATCTACTTCTTCCCTGACCGGGCGCGAAAGCCAATTTGTTTGCGACCGGTGGGCGGCGGCGGCGACATCAACTGTCTTATCGCATCGAAAACGATTTTGAACTGGCGATCGTATTTGCCTTCCAATTCATTCAGTTTGCGTGCCAACGCGGTGTTTGACGTCAGCATCTGGAGCAAGCGCACGAACGCTCGAACCACTTGAACGCTGGCTTGAATCGCTCGTTCGCTGTTCAAAACGTTCGCTGCCATAATTGAGCCGTGTTCCGTGAAAGCGTATGGCAAGTACTTAATGTTCTGACCGCGTTTCAAGGTCACAGATTGTGACCTTGAAAGAGCGCCTTGGGCCTCCTGTTCCGTTAGCTGAAACATGAAGTCTGGCGGGAATCTCTCCTTGTGACGTTTAACTGCCTGATTGAAAGCCTTCGTGGGCACGCCATATAGATCAGCCAGGTCGCGATCCAACATGACCTTCTCACCGCGAATAAGGAAGATTGCCTTTTCGATTCTTTCCACCAGAATGAGGTTTGAAACTTTCATAGTGAGTCCTCCACGCGTGCAGGGTAGCGGCGCATGATAGATGAAAGGCTTGAAACGGCGAAAGTAATGAAAGTTGCAAGCGCAGCGCCCCTGAATTGAGGCGCGGCCTCGAGAAGGATTAGCAGGCTGCACGGTAAGACGGAGGGTTACTGTTATGTGCGGCGGCAAAGCCGCGAGGTGAGAGTAGATCTACTTCTTCCCTGATCGTGAGCCAAAACCAATTCGGTAAATGGTTCGCGCTGCGCGCTCAGTGCGGACAGGATGTCCTCGCTCCAGTCTTCACAGATGACGGTCGCGTCGCTGCCTTCGTAGATCAGCGCGGCGACGTAGCCATCGCCGGCGGAGAGTTCCTGCAACGTCCAACGATCGACTTCGGTGTCGCTGCCTCTGACCTCGAGCAGTTTTGCGGTGGCGCCGGGGGTTAGGGACACGTCGAATTGTTTCAAAGGGAAGGAAAAGCCTTCGCCGCGCGCTTTGACGTAAGCTTCTTTTCGGGTCCAGCAGTTGTAAAATGCTGCGGCTTGCACACTTTCAGGTAGACTCCGAAGAGTAGCCAACTCATTTTCGGAGAAACTCACTTCAGCGATTTCAAAGAACGGCAGGTCTGCCCGGACGAGTTCAACATCAACACCGATTTCTCTATCACGCGTGACGGCCACCAGCGCCAGTCCATCACGGCGCGAGAGGTTGAAACGCAGTGTACTGTTAGACGGTCCGTTCTCCAACGCCGGCTTTCCGTGGGCGGCTCTTGAAAAGGTCAGACCCGTTGGCAAAACGTTCAGGTATTGGCTGAGCAGCAGACGAAGTGCGGCCCGAGACTCGATGAATTGGTTTCGATCTTTGTCAAAGCGAAAGCGTTCTGCCCGGGCTCGTTCGTCGGGGGAAAGGACTTCCTTCAATTCCGGGATCTGGGCGGGATTTTGGTTTAGCGGGACTCGCCAGACATGGATTTGATCGGACGCGAGGTTGGGAATTTGTGATGATGCGAGCGAGTGGGTCATTGCTTGATAATAAACCAAATGATGGAGTCAGTACCGGGAGCGATAGCGACCGGGTTCAGGGCTTGGCGATGTCCGACCATCGCTTGAGTTGAGACCCGGTCGCTACCGCTCCCGGTACTGACCTCCCCACTCAAGGCGATTCGTAACCGGCAACGTGCATGTCCCTCGTGCAACCAGGACAAACACAACGGACCTTACTCTTCACTTGATCAGAGATACTATCCTACCCCGCCAATGCCAATGGCTGCCAGACCCGCTGCGAGAGACTATTGGAAAGCAAACGCGCGCCGGTCGACAGTTCGTCTGCGCATGAGGCGGGCGCGACTGATCCGAGGAACTGCAGCACTCGAAAGGCAAACACGTTGCGGTCGAACTTTTCGGCGTGATGGCGCAGAGTGTCTTGTCGCCAGCTCAACCCTTCAAAGTTTTCAATAGCTTCCGCCAGCGAATGGGCATTCTGCTGATCAAAGAAGACGCCCGTCTCGTTTTCTACGACAGTTTCCAGTGCGCCTCCACCCCGATAAGCGATTACCGGACGGCCGGCGGCATTGATCTCCAGAGGCACCATGCCGAAGTCTTCTTCGCCCGGGCACAGGAGCGCCTGACAACGCGCGGCAAAATAATTAACGATCTTGTCGGGTTGGCGTCCCATGAACTCTATGCGGTCGTCGGCCAGCTTTTCCAGACGCGCCCGATCGGGGCCGTCACCAATTATGATAAGCCGACGATTAATGCGCTTGCATGCTTCGATTGCTATATCGATGCGCTTGTAAGGCATCAGACGCGACAGCACCAGATAGTAGTCATCGACTTCGTTCGACATCTGGAATCTTTGCACATCGATGGGCGGCGGAATCACAAAAGCTTCGCGACCGTAAATCTTCTTGATGCGCTGGGCGACCAGGCGAGATTTCGCAATGTAGTAATTAGGTTGCCGCGAGGCGCGCAGGTCCCACTTGCGCAATCCCCAAAGCAGGTATGGCAGGGCTGCGCGCAGCGTGCCCCCGAAACCTTCCCGCGCCACATAATCGTCATAGCGCCAAACCCAACGCATCGGCGTGTGGCAATAGCAGACATGAATCGCGTTGCGCCTGCGCCGCACGCCCTTCGCATATCCCGAACTGCTGCTGAAAATCAGATCGTAAGCTGAGAGATCAAAGTTCTCGACCGCGAAGGGATACAGCATGAAGTAATGACGAAAGCGGCGATCGAGGGACGGCAGGTTTTGCAGCGGCGAGGTCCGTATATCAGCGGTGCGCAGACTACCGGGCAAACCTTTCGGCAGCGCCACAGTCGTATACATAGGCGCGGACGGAAGCGAATCGTGCATCGCTTCGGCGACGCGCTCAGCTCCGCCCATCTGGACAAAATAGTCGTGCACCAATGCGATTTTGGACAATCTGCTTGATCCTCGAGAGACGTTCAAGCTAAGCGTCGTGACCAGGCGCTCTAGATTAGAGTTCAAGCTTTAGCTTGTGTCTGCAATCGACAACCTAAAGGTTGAACTCTGAACCCAAATCGGAACTACTGTTTTGATCGGCTTTCTCTTTGAAGAAATCCGACGCACCGGCAGGGTGATGAAGTTTCAGATGTTTCTCCAGATAGAGGTCACCGAGCTTCTTCAGTACCGCGGCCGCCAGTTCTGGTGAGTTGGCTGAGTAACTGATTGAAATGACGTTTGCTTTCTTGACCGGCGCGATTAGAAGATCCTTCGCCAGCTCATTTGCCGCCTTCTCAATCCGCTCAGGTTCAGTCATCGACCTCTTCCAAAACATGGAAGATCCGGGTTGACCTAAGCCGGCTTCCTTCGCCACCTGCGTCAGCAAGTCACGGCTGGTCAGCAACTCTATTTCAGAATTGATTGCGGATTCGCTAACCTCGCCATCGACGCCGGCCGGGGCACTGGTAGCTTCAGGAGTGATCGCTACATCGAGACGCTGGTTCTTTACCAGAATCTTCATGCGCGATTCGTATTTATTGGGAAGCATCCACGTGATCGTCGCGGTGCCCAGCACGACGGCGAGGAAAATGAACAGCACCAGCCCTCTGCGACGAAACAGAGCGCTGGCCCCGTCCCGCAGACTGATTGAATCACCGTTGAAACCTGTCGTCAGTTCGCCGTTCATAAACTAACTTACCGAAGGGTTTAAATGATGAATTGGCTAACAATTCCACGGATTCCGCGTTGATCTGACTGAGTTTGGTTTAGCACCGTGCGGGCGATGCCGAAGGCGGAGCCAATTCGACCCGGCAAGGGATTGAAGACCGGGCCCAAGCAGCTTTGTCGAAGGTTTTGAAGCGGGAATCTTACGTCTTAATGAGAGTCCAGGGCGATGACTGATCGAGTGAGGGTCCTATTCTGAGGGTTTCCCTGACCAAGTATGACGATTCATTAAAATACACGAACCTTAACGCGCTGTTCGTGCTGATTGCGTGTGATTTCGTGGATCGCTCTTGTTCAAGGTAAAGAAAACAAGAAAACCAGATTACTGCCACTGATCGAGATCATTGGCAATCAGCGTCAATCGATCAGGGCGCTTTGGTCTTTTCTCCGGAGACTATCTTTGCTATTTCAATTCTGGAAGACCCGCGGCACGTAGCTCCTGATTTAACGCCGGGATGTCCTGTGACTTGATCGCCAGCCAGCTTTCCTGAAGCGAGCGCGAATCTTTCACCACATCAGGAATCGCAGCGACGGCTTGTGGAGTCGGCGCGAGATCAACCTCCTGGATAAGCCCGAAGAGTGTTCGCAACCGGCCCGTCGTGGTTGCGATGCTTACCCGCGCGGCGCCGCCAACGCGCCCGCCGCCCGGCCCACCCCCGCTGGCGCCAGCGAGCGCCTGAAGTTTTTCGCCCAGCGCGTCGATGTGTGTTTTGAGATCGCCCTGCGGAACTCGCGGTCGCAACTCAGCGATCTGGCCGCGAATCGGCTTAACGATTTCAGAGATGGAGTTCAATGCCAGCCATTCGTCATAGAGTTGCTTCGATCGCGTGAATTGCTCGGCCAGATCGGCATTCGAGGTCTTGACCCGCGGATCCATCCGGATCGTCAGCGGCTGCTCATAACTCTTTCCACCAATCGTCATGACCACCTTGTACTTCCCCGGCGTCGCCCATGGCGAGGTGGGCTCAGGCGCCGTGTTGCGATAGACAGCAGCGATTGGATACTCAGGCTCTAAACCCGGAATCGGAGCGTAATGCATGTCCCAGAGAAATCGATGCATTCCCGGTTCGGCGGCAAGCTTCTGCGGCGGCCTTACCCAGTACGACGGTATTGAAAGAGCTGGATTCGGCGTAGGCAAAGGATCGGCGCTCGAGTAACGGCGTACGACCTGGCCAGCCTCATCCTTGATTTCCAGGGTTGCCGGACCCGACGCGCCCTCACCGATGTAGTAATCGATCATGGCGCCGTCGGGCGGGTTTTCACCCGCAGCCACGTCGGGCGGCAGCGGTGTATCACTGTTCGTATTCCAGCGCACGCGCAACGCAGTTTGCGGACGGAAGAGTAATGCGGGGGCGGACTTTATCGACGCCTGCAACTGACGTAGCGGTGTGATGTTGTCGAGAATCCAGAAACCTCGTCCGTGAGTCGCCACGCACAAATCATCTCCCTTAATAATCAAATCGCGAATCGAGCTGGCGCCCATGTTAAGCCGCAGCGATTGCCAGTGATCGCCATCGTCGAAAGAGACATAAACCGCTCGCTCAGTACCAGCGAACAACAAACCTCTTCTTTCGGGATCCTCGCGGACAACGTCGGTGTTTTCATTATCCGGAATGCCATTGTTTACTTCAGTCCAGGTTGCGCCTGCGTCATGCGTGCGATAAATGTGCGGCCGCAGGTCGTCGAGCCTGAGAGTGTTCACGGCAGCATAGGCTGTGTGCTTATCAAAGTGGCTGGCGTCGAGAATCGAAATTTTTTGCCACGGCTTCAGTTGTTTTGGAGTGACATCGGTCCAATGCGCGCCACCGTCGGTCGTGCGGTGAATCAAACCATCGTCCGTCCCCGCCCAAATCAGATTAACGTCGAGCGGCGATGGCGCCACGGCATAAATTACGCCGCGCTGAGTCGGCTGGGCCGTGGGTTGCGAGCGATACTTGCCAACCGTTTCCGGCACTTCGAATGTCTTCCGAGTTAGATCGGGGCTTATCTGATCCCAGTTGCGCCCGCCGTCTCTGGTCTTCCAAAGCGTGTTGCTCGAAAAGTAAAGCACGTGCGAATCGACCGGCGAGAAAACTACCGGCTGCGTGCGAACCACGCGAAAATCAGTCGAGCGAAAAGGCTTCGGCATGATGTTTTGCGCTTGCCCGGTGCGGCGATCGTAACGGGTCAGCTTCCCGCCGTAAACGATATCGGGGTCAAGTGGATCGGGCGTCACATAGCCGTACTCTTCGGCGCCTACTGGATGCCATTCGCGGAAAGTGATCTCGCCGTCGTTGCCCCGGCTGGCGACGCAAGCCGAGCCGCTCTCTTGCTGGCCACTGCACAATCGATACGGGAATGCGTTGTCGGCGCTGACGTGATAAAGCTGCGC
>ORMF012429454.1_pt1 | contig 13538 bp, 9 predicted proteins | sample 1779871 | NCBI WGS metagenome assembly ORMF01 (sample SAMEA104232316, study PRJEB22302) | groundwater metagenome | biome: forest; feature: aquifer; material: groundwater | place: USA | collected 2011-08-07 | depth 5.4 m | reverse complement strand
CGGCGAGTTAGTGCGGGGAAGCCGGAACCGATGCGTGCTGGCCGGGGTGTTGGTGGCGCTTGGAGTAATTGCGCCAAACATCGCCCACAGGTTGACCACGCCCGTGGCTGTCGGGGGCCCCAGCCAGGATTGGCAGGTAACGCTGGAGTGGCTGCGCACGCATACGCCTGATCCGTTCCCTGATCCAAAGTTCTACCTCCGCCCGTACCCGGCCTCGGCGCTCCAATTTTCATACCCACCTTCGGTATACAGCATCATGAACTGGTGGGACGAGGGTCATTGGATCAACTATGTTGCCCGGCGCATACCTGTCTCCAACCCTCATCAAATGGGAGCGGAGGTAGCGGCGCGGTTTTACCTTTCCCAGAACGAGGCGGAAGCGGGGGCCATCATGGAGTCAGTCACGGCTCGCTATGTGGTGGCCGATCCGCTGCTGCTGACCTGGGTGGGGTTGGTGAATGGCCGGGCAGAGTCCCTGGGCAGACTGGGATCAGTCCAGCTCTGGTCCGGCTACCAGAACAAGACATACGCCACGTTCATGATGCGTGAGGTGGTGGAGGGCGTTTATGAGCCGTTGCTCCTCTATACTCCCGAATACTATCGCACCATGTCGGCGCGGCTGTGCCTGTTCAATGGGAAGGCCGTGACTCCGGCCAACTCCACCTGGGTTATCACGGCTAAGAAGCATCCAATCGCGAACGATTATTCGGTAATAAATACGGAACAGCGCTTTGCCACTTACCAGGAGGCGGTGGACTTTCTGGCCAAGAGCAAAGAGCCCACCGCTCGACTGGTGGGGCTGAATCCCAGATTGAGTTGTGTCCCATTGGAAGCGAGTCCCTCGTTTCATTTCGAGTTTGATTCCAGACCAGGCGCCCGGGCTGGCGAATTGATGGGGGTGAAAGTATTTTCCTATGCCCGATAGCCTATGCACTTCGATGCACTTCGGAGGATCAAAAGTCGGAGGCCTGTGATATGATCGCCTGGAAACCGGGAGGCAAGCTATGACGAAAACGATATGGCGTTTGACCGGGGAAGAGATCGGTAGTTGTAATTGCGCTTGGGGATGTCCGTGCCAGTTTAATGCTTTGCCCACGAGTGGACAATGTGAAGGGATGGGCGTGTGCCAGATCACGAAGGGACATTATGGCGCGGTTGTGTTGGACGGGACGCGATTTGCCTTTCTGATCTCGTTTCCTGGAGCGGTGCACGAGGGCAAGGGAACGTGGCAGGCCGTGATCGATGAGGCAGCGACGGCGGACCAGCGAGAGGTGCTGGAAGAAATTACCAGTGGCCGGATGGGCGGCCTGATGTTTGAGATTTTCGCGACGGTTTGTCCAAAGCGGCTGCCGATCGTTTTCGCGCCGATCGAGTTTGTGGCCGATCGCGAAGCCCGCAAGGGGAAGTACAAGGTCGGCTCGCTTGCGGACGGGGTTATCGAGCCGATACGCAATCCCGTGACCGGGGAAGAACATCGCGCCCGGATTGAGTTGCCGAACGGCTTTGAGTATAGAATTGCCGAGGTAGGGAATTCGGTGGAATGGCGGATGTCGGGGCACCCGCCTCTCCTGGTTCACCACCAGAACACTTACGCGCAACTGAATCAGTTCGATTGGAGTAATGTGTAGCAGCCGGGAGCGCGGCTGCTGTTGGCGTTCCGAGGTTTTCTTCCAGTATTGCGCCGGCCCCGCCAGCAAGTTGAAGCGGGCGTGCGACATAAAAGTGGAGCCGTTTCGGAAGTGCCTGAAAGTGCCGGCGCATCCTTGCGAAGTTCGTGCCGCCGCCCACTTCGCGGTATTGCCGGCGCCCGCCCGCGATCGGGTACACTCTTGCGCCAATCGCGTCCCGATTGCTCTTCGTCCCGGCCAGGCGCACGTCGAGGTAGTTGCCGGGCAGCCGGGTCAGGTAATATATGCCAGTGGTCCGTGAAGCCGGCTTCGGCGCTCACGTCGGTGAAGGTGCCGTCGGCGTTGTTCCGGTACCGGTGCACGCGGAAGCGCTGCGAGCTTGCGAGAATGGGGTATCATCGGCATCGGATCGACGGACACGGTGCTCTGTCAGGTGAAGTCGAACGTGTGGCCCGGGGTGGTAGAGATGGAGGCGCTAAGGGCCTTTTCTGCCCCACCAAACGCGCGCAAGCTGGTTCAGCGAATGAACGGTCAGAAGCCGTCCAGCAAATCGCGGGGCGGCGCGTTGATGCTTGATCGCAAGTTGTGAATGGTGCGGCCATTGAGGCGGGAGGACGTGGGATGAGGGCTAATCCAAGAGCGAGTGAGTTGGTGCAGTCAGGCGGCTCTGTGAAGGTTTCACCTATATCTGGGCAGGAAACCAAGGTTCCCGCTCCGGAGTCACTGAATTTTTGGCGAGGACCAGCGGAGAAGGGGGACGCTCGCGCCCAGTTCAACCTCGGCGTCATAAAGGCCGGGGTGCCGCGGGACAACGCCGAGGCCACCCGCTGGTCCCGCAAAGCCGTCGGCCAGGGAGACGCTGCCGCCCACATGGTGAAGCAGCTCCTGGCCTGATCCATGACGTTCCTACTTCTCCTCGCCGCCGCGCTCCCGCAATTCGTGGACGTGACGACGCAATCGGGCATCCGTTTTAAAAACGAAGCCAGCCACACGCCGGAAAAATACCTCCTAGAATCCATGACCGGCGGAGTCGCCATGTTCGACTATGACGGCGACGGAAAACTCGACCTATTCTTCGTCAACGGAGCTGGCCTTCCCGCCGCCGACAAGTCGAACCCCCGCTACTGGAACCGCCTCTACCGCAACAACGGAAACTTCACCTTCACTGACGTCACCGAAAAAGCCGGAGTCCAGGGCCACTCCTACGGAATGGGCGTCGCCACAGGCGATTTCGACAATGACGGCCGCACGGACCTCTACATCTCGAACTACGGCCGCAACATCCTCTACCGCAATCGCGGCGATGGCACGTTCGTTGACGTAACGGACAAAGCCGGCGTCGCCGCCTCCGGCTGGTCCACCGGAGCCATGTTCGTCGACTATGACCGCGACGGCGCGCTCGATCTCTTCGTCTCCCGCTATGTTGATTGGAACTTCGCCCGCAACCCGTACTGCGGCGAACGCAAGCCCGGCTTCCGCTCCTACTGCCATCCCGACCAGTTCCAGCCCGTCTCGCATCTCCTGTTTCACAACAATCGCGACGGCACCTTCACCGACGTCAGCGTCAAATCCGGTATCGCCAAAGCGCAAGGCAAGGGCCTCGGCGTCGCGTTCCAGGACTACGATCGCGACGGCTGGCCCGACATCCTGGTCGCGAATGATTCCTTCCCCCAACAACTCTTCCGCAACAAACGCGACGGCACGTTTGAAGAAGTGGCCCTCGCGCTCGGTCTGGCCTACGACGAAGACGGCCGCACTTTCGCCGGCATGGGCGCCGACTTCGCCGACTACGACAATGACGGCTGGCCCGACGTCTTCGTCAATGCCCTCGCCAACCAGCGCTATGGCCTCTTCCGTAATCTGAAGGGCACTTTCGAATACGTCACGGGCCGCACCGGCGTCGGCCGCGTCACCACGCGACACTCCGGCTGGGGAACCCGCTTCGTCGATTACGACAACGACGGCTGGCTCGATCTGTTCGTCGCCCAGGGCCACGTCATGGACAACATCGAACTCACCCAACCCGGCCTCCGCTACCTCGAGCCACCTCTCCTCATGCGCAATGTCAAAGGAAAATTCGAAGACGTCTCGAGCCAGAGCGGAGAAATCTTCCAGACCCCGCTCGCCGCCCGAGGAGCCGCCTTCGGCGACCTCGACAATGACGGTTTCCCCGATATCGCCATCAACTGCAATGACCGCCCCGCCGTAATCCTAAGGAACCAAGGCAACACCAACCACTGGCTCACCGTGAATGTCCAGGACCGCGCCCTTGGAGCCCGCGTCAAGCTCACCACCGAGTCCGGAGCCGTCCTCGAACGCCTCGTCTCCACCGCCGGCAGCTACCTTTCATCGAGCGACCCCAGAGTCACCTTCGGCCTCGGTCAGGACCGCCGCATCCGTTCGCTCGAGATCACTTGGCCGGGGGGCGCCGCCCGCAAGTTGGAAAATCTTGAACCCGGCCGCATCGTTACCGTCGCTCCCCGGTAATCCTAACCAAGCAAACGCCCTTATTTCCGTTGAATCAGCTTCCGGTGAACGTCGAGTTCGCGCTGAGCCAGCGCCGGTTGGTGAAGCGCCCGATACGCGCGGCTCAACAGGAAGTGCGCCGTGGGATGGTCCTGGCGCTGTGAAATCACGCTTTCGAGAAGAGGAACCGCCTTCGCGGATCGGTCCGTCTGCAGATAGCACTTGGCCAGCTCTGTTTTCGCGTCGGAGAATTGAGGCGAGAGCCCCACGGTCTGTTCGAGAAGCGGAATCGCCGCCCCGTATTCTCCTCCCTTCACTCGAATCAGCGCCCGTTCAAACAACGCGAGATGGTTCTGCACGTCGCGCTCGAGTTCCGCCGCCGCTTCCTCATCCTTCCCTTGCAGGCGCAACACATGGCCGAGGCAAAAGTGCAGCCCCGCCGTTTGCGGCGATCGCTGCAGCGCCTCCCGGTAGAATTCCTCTGCCTTCGCGTAATCCTCGTCGTACTCGGCGTTCAAGCCTTTCGCCTGCGCCAGCCGCGCCGACTGGGGCGCCACCTGCTCCAGCCGGTTCATAAGATCGCCGGCCCGTTCTCCATAAAGTTTGTTCAGCCAAAACAAAGACTCGTCAGTACTCGAAGCGGCCCGCAGCTCCGCCAGTCCCGGGGCCTTCTCCGTCAGCTCCGGACCCGCCGCGAACGCAACCGCGCGAATCTCCGGCTTTCGCATCTCGAGCAATCCTGCGTGGCCTCCAAACACTTCCAGCCCCGCCTGAACGACTCCTTGCGATTCCCCCGCCTTGCCCATCTGCGCATACGCGTATGCCAGAAGTTGATGCGCCTCCGGATACCGCCGGTAACGCACCGCCACCCGCAGAGGACCCAGCGCTTCCCGCGGCTGCCGTTGCGTGAGCAGGTATTGTCCCACCCGCAAATTCGACAGGAACGCATTGGCATTCAACTTCAGCTCCGCCCGCGCTGCCGCCACCGCCTCCCCCGTCCGCTGTTGCCCCCACAGGATCTCGGCCCTCTCCTCATTGACGCCCGCCACAGCCGGATTGCTCTGAACGGCCAGGTCGAGTTCGGTCAGCGCATTCACCGCATCACCCCGCGCCAGGTGGCGATGCGCCAGATGCTGATGCCGGCGGGCGGACCCCTCGCCGCGCGACGACAACAGGTCCGACAACTGCCGCGCCCGTCGCGTGTACGCCTCCGACGCCGCAAAAAGAAACTCCGGATCCGACGTGTAGTTCCGCTCAATCCGCTCGAAGTGCAAAATCGCCGTCCCGTAATCGGCTAGCGCCAGACAGGTGAAGCCCAGCCAGTATCGCGCCTCCTGGTTGTTCGGCTCGGCCCGCACCGCCCGTTCCAGCGCCACTCGGGCTTCCGTGAACTTGTTCCGCTCAAACAGCGTGCGGCCTTCGCTGAGCCACGCAAACGCCAGAAGAAACCACATCTTTACTGAAAGTATATACTGGGAACCGGATGACTGTCCCACTCCTCCTGCTGCTGCAAATTTCCGGCGAGCAGATGTACCAGACCGGACGTTTCGCCGAAGCGCGCGACGCACTCCTGCGCGAGATTCGATCCGCCAAAGCCACTTCGCAAACCTACTTCTGGCTAGGGTACGCCGAGCTCGCCTTGGGCAACAAGCCGGGAGCGATTCAGCCCTTCGAAACCTATCTCGAGGCGAACCCTAAGGACGAAGACGTCCTCTACGCCCTCTCGCGGACTTACGCCCAGCTCGCCGAAATGAGCCTCGAACGCATCTTCGGGCTCGATCCCAAATCCGCCCGTGCCTACCAGATGCGCGGTATCCGCTTCGAACTCGAAAGGGCATGGCCCAAGGCGCTCGAGTCGTATGAAACCGCCCTGAAGCTCGACCCCCAACTGCGCGGCGTCTGGTCCTCCATCGCCCGGATCTACGCGGGCGAGATAAAGGACGTCCCGCGATCCCGCGCCGCCGCCGCCAAGGAATTGCGCCAGCCCGCGCCTTCTTTGGGAATTGCGCTCATCGAGAAGAAACAGCCTCGCGATGCGCTCCCTCACCTGCTTGAATGGAGATCGGCGCAACCTCGAAATCCCGACGCTTATTACTACCTCGGCGAAGCGTACACCGATCTCAAGGTCGACGCCATTCGGCGCCTTCGCGCCGTAAACGCCTCGTCCTACCGCCTCCATCAAGTCCTCGCCGAAAGCTATGCCTCCACGCATCGGCGCGAAGAAGCGGTCGAAGAATACCGCCAAGTGCTGAGACTCCGCCCTGGACTCCCCGGAGTCCAGTTCGAACTCGCCCGGCTCCTCACCGATTCGGCGCCGGAGGAAGCCCGCACTCTTTTGGAACAGGAGCTCGGGATCGATCCGGATCACTTCCCCGCCAAGAGCCTATTAGGACAACTCCTAGTTGCCCTGCACGAACCGGAAAACGCGGTCCCACTGCTCGAATCCGCTCTCGTGGCGCGAGATTCGATCACAGGCGCGCGAAGGGCTTTGGGCAAGGCATTGGTCGAAACCGGTAAGCCCCGCGACGCTCTCGATCATCTTTTACGAGCGGCTCGCGAAGACCCCGATGACGACCAGATCCATTTTCTGCTGGCGCAAGCCTATCGTGCGTTAGGCTTGTCCACCGAGGCAGCCAAGGAGATGGCCCTCCACCAGAAAGTGACGCGAAAATTAGACGCGCGATAAATTCATTGCCATACCAGACGCTGGTTCGCCTTCACGTTCTTCCACGTCTGGCGGCGCGCGCCGCCATGAGTGATCTGAATCTCTTCGGCCTCCACCGCCACACCAAGGCCGAAGTGCACGCGCCGGCCGCTCGAACTCAGATAGCCCGACGAAGACCGCGCTTCAGCGGATTGTGCGATGCCATTCGACTTCACCGTAATCCGCGCGCCCGCCGGCGCCTCGACCGTAATCCAGTTCCCCGCCGGTTTGCCCCTGTTCTCATACAGCGCCGGTGGAGCGTCGATGTTGTTGATTAGAATGTCCAGGTCGCCATCGTTGTCGTAGTCCCCGATGGCCGCGCCTCTTCCCGGCAGCGGCGCCGGCAATAGCGGCCACTCCTCGAACTTGCCGTTGCGCAGATTGCGGAAAATCAGAGGCTTCTGCCGGTACCGGCCGCCCATCTCCGGATACACGTGCCCATTCACGATGAAGATGTCCAGCCATCCATCGTTGTCGAGATCCAGAAAATTCGCGCCCCATCCAAGATAGGGAAGTGTCGCGCGGCCCAACCCCGACGCCCAAGTAACATCCTCAAAGAATCCATCCTTGCCGCCCTTGTACAGAGGATACGGCTGCCCCTCGAACGTCGTCACGAAGATGTCCTGCACGCCGCGGTGGAACAGATCGCCCGCGTCAACTCCCATCGAAGATTGCGAGAGCCCGTCCGGAGAAAATGCCACGCCCGCTTCCAACGCCATGTCCCTGAACGCGCCATTCCCCAGGTTGCGCCAAAGCTGGTTCGGCGTATCGTCGTTCGCCACGTAGATGTCCGGACGTCCGTCGTTGTCGTAGTCGAGCGAGATTACGCCCATGCCATGGTGCGGACCGGTTACCGTCCGTATGCCCGCCTCTTTCGACACCTCCCGGAACGTGCCGTTCCCGTTATTGTGGTAGAGCGAATGTGGATCGGATTGAAAGCCCTGCGGACCGCAGAACACGCTCTTGCCTTGGTATTGGCACGCCGAACTCCTTGGAACCGGCTTGGAAATATCGAACTTGACGTAGCGCGCCACGAACAGGTCCGCGTGGCCGTCGTTGTCGTAGTCGAAGAACGTTGCGCCCGTTGACCACAGTCCCTGGGAAAGCACGCCCGCACGCTCGGCTACCTCTTCCCACCCGTTGCCCTGCTTGTTCCGGAAGAGCCAATTCCGTCCGTAACCGGTGATCAGGAAATCATCCCAGCCATCGCCGTCGTAGTCGCCGACGGCTACGCCCATTCCCATACCCTTCGCCGCCAACGGAATCTGCCGGAACGTGCCGTCCCGCTGATTCCGGAACAACGCGCACACCGTTTCCCCGCTCACCAGAATCGCATCCAGCCAGCCGTCTTTGTCGAAATCGATCCACGCCGCCCCGCCCCCGATCGATTCCAGAATATAGTTCTTCTTCGCGCTTCCCTGCCGGTTCACGAACCCCGCCAAACCGGCCTTCGCGGTCACATCCACGAACTCAACCGCCAAGACCGGCAGGCACCAGCACAGGGCCAGTGCGAATCTAGAAATCAAGACGGAAGCCGAGCTGAATCGTTCGCGGATTGCCCTGCCCGGTGATCCTTCCGAAGTTGGGATTCGTCAGATCCGTGATCGGTCCGCTCAGATTGCGGCGATTGAACGCGTTGAAGAAATCTCCCCGGAACTCAACAGCCCGCTTCTCCAGAAAACGGACCTTCTTCATCACCGAGATGTCTTCGTTGCGGGTACCGAAAGCCCGCACGTTCGGCAAGTACACGCCGAGATTCCCGAACGTGAATGCGGTGGGCGTGGAGAACGCCGCGCGGTTCAACAGCACGTCGCCCGCCTGACCCGTCAGGCCGTTCAAAGGTTGAAAGTCCCCGCGGCCCGGACCCGTCCGGATCGGCACATCCGCAACCCGGTTCGGCCGGAGATGCCCGTTAAAGATCGGCAAGCCGTTCGGCACCGTAATCCGCAGCGGGGCCGCTGCCTGGTATTCATGAATCGAAGCCACCCCCCAGCCGCCGAACACTTTGCTCATAGGTCCGGACTTGAGCCAAGCCTTGCCCGCGCCGAATGGCAGTTCGTAGAAGTAGCTCAACACCAACCGCTGCGGCCTGTCCGTGTTGGCAATCGACTTCTCCGCCCGCCGGTTGAATTGATCCTGCGGAGCGGCCAGCGTTCCGTTCGCATCGAACGCGACGTCCGTGATCGTCTTCGACGCCGAGTACGCGACCAGGAACTGCAACCCGTTCGCGAACCGCTTCTCCGCCTTGAACAGGAACGCGTGATACGTCGAATTTCCAGCCGGAGCGTTGAAGGTGGCGATGTCCTGATACTGCGGGTACGCGCGAAGAGCCTGCGACAGCGTCCCGTTGAATCCCGCGTACGGCGGCGTGTAACCCGCCACTCTCACTTCCGCGGCGTTGATGTTCGACCGCAACAGATTTCCCAAACTTAGATTTTGCGGGTTTACCTGATTCAACCGGACCTGCGCATTGTTGGTAATGCCGTGCGCCACCGTACCCACATACGAACCTTCAAACAGGATGTCTTTGACGGTCCGCTGCACATTGAGCTGCCACTGGCTCGTCCGCGGCAGCCGGCCGCTGCATCCCGCGCAAGTCAGTGACGTAGACGTGTTCTGATTGTTGGCCACGGTCGGATTCAGAAACGGCGGCGGATTCACTATGCCGGCCGGCCACCCCTGGTCGATGTTGAACACCGGCGTGATGCCGCCGTCCTGGGTCGATATTCCGATCGCCGCCGCGTACCCCTGGAAGCTCAGATTGTTGCCGATGATCGGGGCGTAGAACATTCCATAGCCCGACCGGATGATCGTCTTCGGTGTCAACTGGTAGGCGAGGCCAAAACGCGGGCCGAAGCCTCCGAGGTACGTGGTTTGAAATCCCCGCTTGTTTTTATCTCCGAAAACCACCGCGCCCAAACGATTCCCGGCCCCCGGGTTCGGTACGGTAATGTCCAATTGGCTCGTTCGGCCCACTACTTCGTACCACGGATTCTGTAACTCCCACCGCACGCCATAGTTCAACGTGAGCCTCTTGGTGATCTTCCAGTCGTCCTGGATGTAAGTGCCGAAGTATCGCGAGCGTAATCCGTACGGAATGCCTTTGGAAAGCGACGCGCTATTCACGCCGCCGAGAAGGAAGCTGGCGTACGAGTGGCCGGTATTGCCGACATTCGGCTGGCTGGTGGCGAATTGAGAGAAGTTGTACGTGCCCATTTCGTTGCCGAGCGGACGGAAGTTGAAATGGAACCAATCAAGGCGCGCGCCGAACTTGATGTTGTGCTTGCCTCGGGTCCAGATCACGGAGTCCTGCAGGTTGTAGTTGTCGTCGCCCTCGTATCGGAAATCCGTGTTGGCGATTGCGCCAAAGCCCTGGCCGTCGAACGTCACCGCGGGGAATCCGCCTGAAAACGCGCCGGGCACCTTCAGGCCGATATCCGCCGAACTCGCGGTGGGATTGCCGAAGCGCGTGTAGCCGGCCTGGATTCGATTGGAGACGTTGGGGCGGATGAAATAGTCGTCGCTCAACACCACGTTGCGCGACTGTGGGTTGTCCACAAAACCGTCGGAGACGCGGGGAAGCGGGCCGCGTGAATGCGTCCGGCGCGGATTCTGATAGCGCACGTTGCCGCTGAACTTGTTCTTATCCGAAATCTGATGGTCGATCTTGACCAGAAACGAATCCGAGGGCTGCGTCGCCGGACCCACGCCGATGAAGTTGCCGGAAAGTTGCCCAGCCACGTTCGACGCCGGTATCACGTTCTGGATGGACTTGGCGAAGCTCCCGAAGCGCGACGCCGGGATCCGGTTCCCTGGAAACTGTGTCCGAGAGCCGCTGCCGGCGGCGGTCAGCGGATCGAAGATCGGATTGATGCGGGGGTCGGAAAAGTCGCCCTGGCGCATCGCCTCCGTCGCCACCGTCGTCGTGACGCCTTGCGGAACGTTGATGCGCTGGAATCCGGTGTAGTTCCCGAAATAGAAAGTGCGGTTCTTGCCGTTGTAAAGTTTCGGGATGATCAGCGGACCGCCGATCGAACCCGCGTACTCGGCCTGCCGCGTCACGTCCGGAATCCGCGCGTTGTACCGGCGCGAATCCAACACGTTGTTACGCAGCAGGAGCGTCATGTTGCCATGAACGTCGTTGCCGCCCGACTGCGTGATCATCGTCACTACGCCGCTCGATGTCCGCCCGTATTCGGCCGGCGGAACCACCGCCTCCACCTTGAATTCCGCGATCGTGTCATAAGACGGGTGGGCCTGATCCGGACTGTTAGTTGCGGCGTTGTAGGCCACCGGCGCGCCATCCACGAGAACCTCGCTCGCAAACGCGCGACCGCCCGTGATGTTCGCCCCAAACGCTCCGCCCGTGGCGCCCGGCGTCAGCCTCACGAAGCTCGTGGGGTCGCGCAATGCGCCCGTCAACTGGAACGGCAGGGCATTGAGCATTGTCTTGTTCACCTGATTGCTCACGGTGGAAGACTCCGGCTGAAGCAACGGCGCGTCCGCCTGCACCGTCACGCTTTCGCCCACAGAGCCCACCTGAAGCGACACGTCCACGCGAAGCGCGCGCGCCGCATCCAGCACGAGGTTTGCCTCCACGTGCCCCTTGAATCCCGGAGACTCTACTTTGACCTCATACGGACCGGCTGTCAGGGAGGGAACGTTGAACAGTCCAGCAGAATTGGTTTCCGTCACCGAGGTCACGCCCGTCGCGGTATTCTTGGCGCTGACCTTTGCGGCCACTACGACGGCGGCGCTAGGATCGGTAACTAGGCCGGTGATGGAACCGGTGACGCCCTGGCCGAAGACAGCCGTCGCCAGGAGAGCCAGGAGAGCCAGGAGAGTGAGCCTCGAGCACGCCATATAAGCTTTCATGGTTAGCTATAGTATAGGAGCCGTTTCGCCCTGTCAATGGGAGGGGTTGGGGATTTTGTTTTTTTTTCGGCTGGTCGCCGCAATGACCGTAATCTTCCTGGGGCTGACGAACTCCCCGCTTGCGGCCCAAACGGGAGGTCCTTGCGAAGAAGCACGCGCGTTCTTTCTACGCAAGGACTATGCCGCGGCCCAAGGTGAACTTTGGAAGTGCGTCCTCACCGGCGCCCCTTCCCGCGAATCTGCTTGGCTGCTGGCCCAGACCTATCGCGAGTTGAAAAACTACGGCGATGGATTTGCGCGCCTGGCCCGGCTCCCAAGCGAGCCTCCCCCCTCCGTGGATCTCCTCTACATCAAGGGCTTCCTTCAGTTCCGCACGGGAAAACATCGCGAGTCGATTGACGTCCTCGGCCACGGATTCCGCATCGATCCTCAGGATTGGCGCATTCACCACGTCTTTGCCTTGAACTACGTAGTCCTCGATATCAGCGAAGCCGCCCTTCACGAACTGCAGGTGGCGATTCAACTCAACCCGCGCAACGCCGAACTCTACTACCAACTGGCGCGCTTCTTCTACTCACAAAGCCGCGTGACGGAATCGGTGGAAGCCTCGGAGAAGGCGCTCGCGCTCGAACCGGACTACGCGGATGTCTACACCAACCTCGGCCTCTGCTACGAGGCGCTCGGCGAAGAATCCAAGGCGCGCCTCAACTACGAAAGAGCCATCGAAATCAATCGCCGGTTGCAGCGCACCGACGAATGGCCCTTCCTCAACTATGCTTCGTTCCTGATCAAGCAGGAGGAGACCGAACGCAGCCTCGCTTTGTTAGCCGAAGGTCTCGAGCAGAATCCCCGCTCCGGCCGAGCCTACTACCTGCGCGGCAAAGCGCTCCGGAAGTTGGAACGCCTCCCGGAGGCGAAACGGGACCTCGAACGCTCCATCGCTCTCGACCCCCAGGATCCCACCCCTTTTTACGAACTCGGAGTCCTGCTGCGAAAGTTGGGCGATGCCGCGGGATCCAAACGCATGTTCGAAAACTTCCAAGCGCTCTCGAAAAAGGCCACCTCCGGGCCGCGTTGAAGGAATTGGCTCCCCGAGAGGTACATTGCAAGAAATGAAGCCTCGCCCCTTCTCCGGAGACGCTCGTAAGTAGCTGATTATACTCCGAAGAGGCCCGCAAGGCTAAGTATCAGGGCACAGTGGTGCTTTACGTGGAAGTAGACACCGGCGGAAAAGCCCGCAACCTACGTGAGGTGCGCAGCCTCGGCCTCGGTTTGGATGAAAAGGCCATCGAAGCCGTTAACAAGTGGAAATTCCGCCCTAGCCTGAAAGACGGAAAGCCCGTCGTGGTTGCCGCCACCATCGAAGTCAACTTCCGGCTGCTGTAACGCGAAAACGCCCTGCCACTTCAGATCTTCAGAAACAGCTTACGCCACTTGTTGATTGTGTCGGCCCCAAAAAAGGAAATGCCCCCGGTCCCATCAAACAGAAGGTAAAAATATGCTTGACTCATCAATACAAGAATGCAAGAATAGCCCATGCTCTACTTCAACATCAGGTTGTTTATCGAGGGGGTTGCCATGTTGAATGTCCTTCGTCAAGCTGCTACTCAAATTACAGGCCGGATAGATGGACAAGATCCTCTTGCTGATGTACTTATGGAATTGAGCAATCACCTACGTGATTGCGGTCTTTTGGTGTCTGCCGAAGCGCTTGACCAAATAATTTTGGCCATTGTAGAAAATGTGAGTGTTGTAGCATTGAAAACGCCTATCCATGTCTTCAACCAAACGCCTGCTAAACGAGTTTCAAGCAAAGGCGGTCTTCATACTTCATCCGGAGCGAGCGAAGTATAATGCCGTTGCGG
>ORMF011277359.1_pt1 | contig 13538 bp, 5 predicted proteins | sample 1779871 | NCBI WGS metagenome assembly ORMF01 (sample SAMEA104232316, study PRJEB22302) | groundwater metagenome | biome: forest; feature: aquifer; material: groundwater | place: USA | collected 2011-08-07 | depth 5.4 m | reverse complement strand
TGGACAACGCATTGACCACGCTGGCGCCAACGCAGTGAAGGCCGGCCGCGGTCTTGTAGCTGCCGTGCTCGAATTTCCCGCCGGCGTGGAGGACGGTGAAGATCACCTCGATCGCGCTCTTCTTCGTCGTCGGGTGCTTGTCCACTGGAATGCCGCGGCCATCGTCTTCCACGGTGATCGACGAGCCGTCGGTGTGGAGCGTGACTTTGACGTTCGAGGCGTAGCCGTTCATCGCCTCGTCGATGGCGTTGTCGAGAATCTCCCAGACCAGGTGGTGGAGGCCGGCTGATCCGACCCCTCCGATGTACATGCCGGGGCGCTTGCGAACCGGCTCCAGACCTTCCAGAACCGTAATGTCCTTTGCTGTGTAGGTTGCAGACGCCATGCCGTGAAAGATTGTACAGCGTGGCTTCTTTACCCGTGATGGCGTGATGCAAGCCCGTGGGTATAATGCCTTCTCTATTGGAAAACGTGAGCCATGCTCCGGGTTCTCCTGGTGCTTACCGCGGTGGTGGCGGGACTTGGCACGCGCGTCCTGGCCGCCCGCTCAACGTCCGAGGACATTCCCGTTCCCGGTGGCACCGTTGCGCTCGCCCGCGCCACCGGCCTGGAGACGCCCCCCGGTCCGTCCCACTTCGTGGCGGAGATCGCGCGGCTCACGTACGGTCATCCTGACCGAGACAAAGATGATCCTTCGTCGACACTGAACCGCCTCGCCGCTCATCTTGACGTGGCCGGCCGCTTTCGGGCCGCCGTCGAAGCCCTGCCGAATGGAGACGTCACACTCGCCCTGGCGTCAAGCAGCCACGATACCAGCGAGCGGCTGAAACGGGTTCTGGATCTAATTGGCTTGCGTCTGAGGGAGACTCGCGGCATGTACACGGTCGCCTCGGCGAACGACAGGGCGGCCGCCGCGCGGGTTCAACGTCTCGATGCGCTGGGCGTCGACGTCGAACGTCTCGAGGCCCGGTTGAACGCGGGGGAGACGGTCCATTTGACGCTGCCGACGGAACTGGTTCCCGTGCCGCTGACCACCACGTGGTGGAGCGAGACGGTGTTCCGGCGTGCGGTCTCTGCGCCGGATCTTTTCGCCGCGATCCTGGCGCATCCACACACCGCGTTCCTCTGCCGCGGGCTTGCCGGGCTGGACGACGAGACGCTTCAGTTCGTGGCCGACAGCCACCAGCTGGTCGAGCGTCACCTCGGTGGAGAGGTGGCGCCCGTGTTCGCGGCATTTGCCGGCAACTTGCGGGTGCGTGGTGGCCGGGTTGTGACGCCAGGCGGCGACTTGGCAGTCCCCCTGTGGGAATCGGTGGTCGGCCAGAAGGTCACCGAGCCGGCTGCGTTCATCGGTTCGCTTTTTTTGCGCGACAGTGGCCACCTGGCGTATCTGTACGATCTCATCGCGGAACTGGACGCGCCGCGCGCAGCCTTCGCGCTCGGCCTGTGGATTCGAGACGATCGCGCTCGGATCGATCGGTTCAAGGCGCTCGTGTCCGCCGTTCACGCCGGTCTCGGAGAATGGCAGGTCCGGGAAGTGCCGTTTCGCCGGCCGCTCAACGACATCGCGTGGATGCTGCTCAATATGACGGTGGATGCGACAGGCGGGCCACGGGGACTCGTGGCGCGTCGGTTGTGGTCGCGAGTATTCGAGACCTTCGACGTGCCGGTCGACCCCGCGGATGCGTTGAAGGCGGTTGAGCAGATCGACCGGGATGGCTCCGTTGACGCAGCGTGGCTCGCCGAGACGATTGTCGCGGTCGATTCGAAACTCCGGGGCACGCGTCTGCAGCAACTGGCGTTTGGACTTCGCGCGTTCGGCGACGTCTCCGAAGAGTTTGGCGATGTGTTGACAGCGCTGCGGGCGTTACCCAACTATCCAGCGCTCATGCTCACGCTGGAACGCATGGCCATTAGGGACCCATCAGTCTATGCCGCCGCCGCGCGCGCGGCGCAGGGGCTGTCGGATCTTGACGGGATGGCGGCCTACATCGCCCTGAGTCAGTTTCAAGGGGCGCTGGCGCTGCTCTCGGGCATGACGGCGGCCGGGAGTCTCGAGCCGGACCGCACACGTGCGCTGGTCGCGAGCCTCGTCGTGGTTCCGATGCGCGATGGGCGACGGTCCGGCATGGCCCTGGCGGAGTGGGTGCGACGTGAGCTCCTGCCGGCGATTGTCATGCGAGACAACGCCGAAGAAGCAGTGCTTGCGGCTCTGGCCGGCGCGAGGACCACGGTCTCCAGCGGACCGGTCCGAGTCGAGTGGGAAGGCGAACAGTATAGACTCGATCTGCCTGCCGTCGAAGAACGGCGGCTTCGGATGCTGCGTGAACGACAGCGGGCATTCTCGATCGGGACGGCACTGGATCTCGAACGCATTGCGCGCGAGCTTGGCGACACATCCATCGATCTGCCGGCCATTCAGGCGGCGCTCGGGGCCTTGCGCGGGTTGCTCCCGGCGCTGGCCCACGCAAACACCGCCGGGAAACGTGAGGTCCCGCCTGCCGGCGTGGAGAATCCTCCGGACGTTCTCTCAGTTGTGGAACGCGCGGTGAAGAATCTCTCGACGATCACCAGACAGAAAGACGTCAGGAAAGCGATCCGGATGGCCGAGCCGCTGCGCGAGCTCTCGGGTGCCGTCCTCGGCGACGCCCTGAGTGGTGTCGCGTATGCCTTGTATCTCGGCGACACCTCTGGCGGGGCTCGCCAGGAGGTGGATCTGTCCCGCCGCCACGACTTCGGTGTGGGGCTCAAAGAAAAGTCCGCGCGGCGCTCGACCGCGTGGCTCGTTCCGCGTCAGGTTGTGGAACCTGGCGCGCCGAGGCACGTGAGGGGATCATTGCTCGGCCTCGATCTCGCATTTGCGCAGCTGTCTCTCCGCCGGGTTGTCCTGGCGACGGCCGTGGACAAGCCGCCTCTCCTGTCGAACGATCGCGACACATTCATGAAGTCGGTCACGCTGTTGAACCCCCACTCGATGCGCGACGCCGATCGCGACGTCATTGCGACTGCGGTGGCGAGAGGCCGCGCGCGTGTCGCGGCCGTCGCGAGTTCCCCCACAGCTTTGGACGCGTTCGAGGTTCTCGCGGACGAGATCGCGCTGGACGGGTGGCGTCGCCGCGCGACGCGGTGGGAGATCGCGCACGATCCGAGCGGGCTCGCGTCGTTCTTCTCGCTGAATGAGCTCTTGGCGCTCGGTGGCGGCCACGCGTCTCAGCTGCATGGGTGGGGCATGGCGGCCACGCCTCTGTCGGGTTGCTGGTGCACGCGTGTGGCGGCGCCGAATGAGTGGCGAATCGTGAGCGGCCGACCACAAGTTGGGGCCATGAGTTCGTCGATGCCAGACCTCAACCTGCAAGTCGCCGTGATGCTGTCGACCCTACGGCTGCCGGCCTCCCTCGCGAAGTTTGTCCTCGGCGCGGTTGTGCAGGAATACGTCGAACAGGTGCGGCCCAACGATCCGGACGACTGGCCCACCCTCGTTCGGACGGCGTCCGTCGTATCGCGCGAGCGCTTCGAAGACTACGTGGCGGCGGCGACCGCCGACGGTCCGCTCGTACCTGAGAGCAGCTATCAGGAACAGCCGCGGTGAGACGATGATGCTGCGGGTTGCCGGGCTCTCGTTCATGGTGCTTGTCGGGCCTGCAGTGGCGGCTCAGGCACCACCCGCACGGGCACAGACACAGGCGTCCTGGCCGGCCGTACCTGTCGAAGGGCCCAGGGAGCGCGACGACGTGCACGTCGCCATCGCCTTTCCCAACGCCCGCGACTTCCTCGTCGGCGCCACTGAGTTGCGCGCCGATATCACACCCGCCGCAGCCGTCAGGTCGGTCAGTTTCTCCGTCGATGGACGCGAGGTGTGCGTGGTCTCGAAACCGCCATTTCGCTGCGACTGGGATGCGGGCAGAGAAGTCAAGCAACGGCAGGTGCGGCTCGCAGTGACGCTCACTGATGGCACGCGTGTCTTCCGCGTACTGCGAAGCCAGGCACTCGGCTTCGTCGACGCCTCTGAGGTCGAGGCGGTGCAGGTCACCGTCACTGTCATGAAGGATGGCAAGTTCGTCCAGGGCCTGCCGCGCACGGCGTTCCGCGTACGGGAGGACGGTCGGCCGCAGGTGATCAACAGCTTCGCCTCGGAAGACGTGCCTCTCGAGCTCATCGTCGCCATTGATGTCAGCGCCAGCATGTCGGACGCCATGCCGAAGCTCAGGGCCGCCGTGAAGGAGTTTCTGGCGGCCGTGCCTCCGACCAGTCAGGTGACGCTCCTTGGCTTCAACGACTCCGTCATTGCAGTCACGCGCAAGACAACCAACCCGGCGGAGCGCGTCCGGGCCGTCGATCGTCTGTCGCCGTGGGGCGCAACGTCGCTCTACGACGCGATCGTGCAGGGGATCGAAACGCTCGGAAAACAGCCCGGCCGCAAAGCATTGGTCGTGTTCACGGACGGAGAGGATCAGGGGAGCCATCTCACCATCAACGAGACTGAACGGCGGCTGCAGGCAAGCGATGTGATCCTCTACATGATCGGACAAGGTCGCGGGGTCTCGTCGGCGCCGCTGCAGAAGATCATGCAGAGGCTCGCGAATCCAACTGGCGGCCGAGCGCTGTTCACCGACAGCATCGACAAGCTCCACGGAGCGTTCGGGGAGATTCTGCTCGAGCTGTCGCATCAATACCTGGTCGGCTACCAGTCGACCAATCACACAAGGGACGGCAAGTGGCGGGAGCTGAAAGTCGACGTCGATGTCCCAGGACGTGTGCGCGCCAGAAGCGGCTATCGTGCGGGTCGGGAGAACTAGCGGACCGAGTTCGAAGATCGGGGAGAACAAGATATGAGGATGCAACCGGCACTGACGTTGCTCGTCGTCGCCGTGATCTGTGCGCCCCAGCCGCACGCGCGTCAAGCATCACAGGAGTCCCGGCCGCCGACCTTTCGATCGGCCGTCGAATTGACCGCGCTCGACGTGACGGTGGTCGACGGCAGCGGGCGGCCCGTGAAGGATCTGACGGCCAACGACTTCACGGTCCGCGTCAACGGTAAGAGCCGTGGCGTCGCTCGCGTGGAGTGGGTGCCGCTCGTCAAGTCTGAGATCGCTCCCACGCTGCCTCAGCCTCCGGACGGCTATTCCTCGAACCTCGGGTCCACGGGCGGGCGGCTCATCATTGTCGCCATCGACCAGCCGAACATCCGCTCCGAGGGCGCAATGGGATTGCGCGAGACGGTCAATGCATTTCTCGATCGCTTGGAGCCCTCGGACCGTGTGGCGGCGGTCGCCCTTGGCGGCGGTGTTTCGACGCCCTTCACGACGAATCGTGCGGTGGTGAAGGAGGCCATCAGCCGAATGAGCGGCGAAATGCGGTTCGTCTCGGACATCGGCACCTCCAATCTTTCTGCCACCGAGGCCATCGACATCGCCGACGGCAGCCAGTCCAGCCTTTCCTCTGTGTTGGGGCGGGAGTGCAGGGGCAGCAGTGGCGGTGGCGGTGGCGGTGGCGGTGGCGGTGGCCGGGGGGCGATTTCAGGGTGCATGAGCGAAGTCCTCGCGAACGCACGGGCCATTACGTCGTCGCTCAAGCAGGAGACGAGTCGGACCATCGCGTCTTTGCAGGGTCTCCTCGCTGGCTTGAGGTTGACCGAACCGCCGAAGACAATCGTCCTGGTGTCGGAGGGTTTCACGGTCGATTCTCCGGGGGCTCTCTCACTGCTCAGTTCACTTGCCGCCGACGCCCGCGCCACAATCTACGCGTTGAAGCTGGACGATAGAACATTCGAGGCGTCGGTCAAGCGGATGTCGCCGGCGAGGACGAGCGATCGCGACGTTCGCTATGCCGGGCTCGAGACGCTCACGTCCGATGCAAAGGGTGGAGTCTTCGACGTGATAGGCAAAGGGAGCGTGGCCTTCCAGAGGCTCGAACAGGAGATCGCTGGCTATTACCTGATCGGCGTGGACTCGATGCCAACGGACAAGGACGGCAAAGAGCATCCCATCAGCGTACGTGTTTCGCGTGGAGGGGCGATCGTTCGCGCCCGTCATGAGCTGGCGAGGGCCGGGTTCGCCCGTCCACGCGCTCCGCGCCCAGTTGAATCGGTGTCGGCGGCGCTCAACTCTCCGCTCATCACCACTGGGCTGCCCCTGCAGGTCGCGACGTTTTCAATGCGCGATGAGGATCCGACGAAGATTCAGGTGTTGATCCATGTCGATATCGGGAGCGGCTACACATCAGTGAAAGATGTCGCGCTCGGGTACCTTATCAGCGACAGCAAGGGGAATGTCGTCGTGCGCCAAACGGGCGACGGCCGTCTCGCCCCTCCTGGAGGCGTTCCGGCGTCCCTCGGGTATACGGTGGGCGCGAGCCTCCCTCCGGGAGAGTACGAGCTGAAATTCGCGGTGACAGAAGGTGGTCGTACCGGCTCCATCGAGCATCCCATCCATGCAGCGCTCACAGACGCCGGAGGGCTCGCGTTGAGCGAGTTGATGATCGGCGGACCAGTGGACAGTCTGAATCCGATGCGGCCGACAATCGGATATGACGTGAATTTCGGAGAGGTCCAGGGCTACGTCGAGGCGTACGGGACCGCAGAGAACCTGATGAAGCTGGTGGTGCACTACGAGGTGGCACCGGCGCTCGACGCGCCGGCGCTGGCCAGCGCGGCAGTACCCGGTCGTTTGGCTGGCGTCGACCGCACGGTGTTCTCACACATCATGCCCGTGTATGAGCTGCCCGCGGGTCAGTACTACCTGCGCGCATCACTGTCGACCGGGTCCGGCGGCACCCCGCTCAAAAGAGTTGCCCGCATGTTCCGGGTGCCCGATGGCCCTGGGGCGCCACGCGTGACACCTGCGGCCCCACGTGTGACTCCTGCGGCCATTCCGCCGGCTGCCGCCCCGAGTCCTGCGCCAGTTGCCGCCGTTGTGACGCCGCTCGCACGTCCGTTCCGCCGAGACGATGTCGTACAGTCAGAGACGCTGCAGCGGTTCCGCAACATCGTTACGGCGGTCGCCAGGCAGGACTTCGAAGCAGGCGTCGTGGCGTTGGCGGCCGGCGACTTCGAGAAGGCCGAGCGGAGCTTCAAGAGTGCGCAGCGAGCGGGGTCGATAAATGCCAACGGCACTGCGCCACTGACCTACCTCGCCGCGACGTATGCCGCCTCCGGGCACGACCTCGAGGCGGCGAATGTCTGGCAGACCGCGCTCATTGACGGATCCGCATATCCACAGATCTACGAATGGCTTACGGAGGCGCTTATTCGCGTTCGCAATCTCGAACAGGCTCGGGGCACACTGAAGGAAGCGTTGGAGAAGTGGCCAAACGACTCGCGATTCATCTTGCGGCTTTCCGAACTGGAGCGCGCCCAAGGCAGGCGGTGAGAGTGGCCGCCCTGCCGCCGCCCGCCTGAGATGTGCGCAGCTTCAGTCGCCGCTCGAATGCACTGGTGCCTTGCGTGCGCGACCTGTCTTGCGGCTGCTCGTCGCCTTTTTGGTCACGCGCCGAGTCGTTGATATCGCCGCCCTCGCGCGCGGGCCCTTCGGCTTCGCACGGCCCAGCAACTCCGCCGTCGTATCCACAAGCATCGCCGGCACGCTGTCGCCGCCATCAGCGATGTCCGCAGCGTCGGCCGTCTCGCCTGCATCGATGAGATTGCCGATGTTGTCCACATCGTGCGAAGGCTCGGCCGATTCTGCGAAGCCGGCGTTCCCCGCGCCCAGAGAGTCTGAGAGCTGCGCCTCCGGCTGTGGCAGCGAGCGCGAGACGCCGACCGGGCCGAGCGCGGATCCTGGAAAGATTCTCAGACCTCTGCGTCGATCCCGCTCGACTCGCATGAACCCCTCACGCTGGCACGCGCGCAGCAGGTCCATCAGGCCGCCAAACCCATAGCTGCGTTCGTCGAAATTTGCCGCTCGCAGGAGTTGCTTGACGTTGCGGAGGTACATGGGCCAGCGCGCGTTCGTCGCGGCCCTCAGAATGCCGGCAACCACACCGACGCCTTCGGCGTTATCGCCCACGACCTCAACGGGCGGCCGTTGGTCGCCGCCAGCGTGAAATGTCTGAGGCGGAACGAGCGGCGCCGACTCTGTTGGTCGCGCGTCGTCTCCAACAGCGCTGATTTTCACGTCTGCGGTCGCCGCATCGGTATCTTCGAAGCTGTCGTTCAGCTCCACCATCACGCTCCGGCCCGCGTGCTTCAGTTGCACCAGGCCGGCTTCGGCCAGCTTTTCCGTAAAATCCAGAAACGAGGAGGCGCCGTAGTTGCGCTCCGAGAAGGTGGAGTCGAGTTGCAGAAGCGTGCTCTTGAGAAGGCCGGTCTGCGGTGACACTTCGCGATCCGCGAGGATCTTCAGCGCGCGGCGCACGAGGGGAAACGCCTGCGCGATGGGCGACGAAGCGGTCGGAGCGGAGGGACGTCCTCCGCGAACGGCGGGCTTCCGTCCGAGGTTCTCGTACGCGATGAACTCGTGGCAGTTGCGCTGGAGGATGACACTGGTGAATGCGCGCCCCCCGACGACGAACACTTTCTTGTCGTACTGTTTCAGCTTCTCGACGAGCGACAGAAAGTCGCTGTCGCCGCCGACGATGACGTATGCGTTGATGTGAGGGTGTGTAAACGCCATCTCGAGCGCGTCCAGGGCGAGGTTGATGTCGGCGCCGTTCTTGTCGCCGCCCGGCGTCAGATTTCGCTGGACGAGCCGGATGGCGTGCTGCGTGAGCGCGCGGCTGTACTCCCCGGCGCGAGTCCAATCCGCGTACGCGATCTTGGTCACCACTTCACCGCGCTCTTTCAGCGCTTCGAGGACGATGCCGACGTCGAAGTGCTCGTGAAGGGTGTTCTTGACGCCAATTTCTATGTTGTCGAAGTCGATGAATACGGCGATGTTGACGCGTTCTTGTTGGGGCAAACCTGCTGACCTTTCAAATTTCGCCCGAGCTGAAGCTCGGGCCTCGGGATATCCTGGCTAAGCTGAAGCTCGGGCCTGCGAGTGTGTCTCGCCTGAGCTGATGCTCCGGCCTACGTGTACGTAACCACTACGTGCACGGAATATCGCAGGCCCGAGCACCAGCTCGGGCTGGCCTGCGACCTGCCTATTGTACCGTACCAGGCAGCACCGGCGCCTCTGGCATCGGCCAGACGATTCGCGTGAACTGACCCCGCTGGAGCAGCTCTCGGCCCTTGCCGCCGCGGGCGGCGATCTCGTATTTGGCCGTGCTGATGGTCTGTTCCGCCCCTCGGCTGGTCTCGACGGTGAGCAGATCACGATCGCCATCCGACGCGATGAAGCCAAGCACCCGGTCGGTTTTCGAGGATAGTTTGATGAGGATGACGCCTTTACCGGGCCCCGACAGGTAGTTCACTTCGCCAACGCGGCAGAGCAGGCCGCGCGCCTCGGCCGTGGCAACAATGAGCGTTTCCTTGCCGGTGACTCTTGCAACGCCGACGACGTCGGCGCCGGATGCGGGACGCGCGAACCGGCGGCCCGACCTCGTGCTGGGTTCGAGGAGCACTTCGAGGCTGAAGCGGAGTGCGTAGCCGTCGCTCGTGACGGCCACGGCGTGGACACGAGGAATCGGTGGGCTGTCGGGTTCACCCCCGCGTTTGGTGTGTCCTGAAACGGCGGTCTGACCCCGTATCTCTCCCACGACGCGTGGGTCGAGGCTCAGAGCCGCTACGACTCTTTCCCCGTCCTTGAGCTTGAACAATCGCTGAATCGGCTCGCCATACCCGGTGGACGCTGGTACGTCGATGAACCGGCACGTATAGGCGATGCCGAAATTGCTGAAAAAGACGCACGTGGCGCGGGTGCTTCCGGCGAATGCGGTCAGCACCGAATCGCCCTCGCGCAGCCTCGTCGTTGAGAGGTCCTTCACCTCCTTCTGCCGTTTCACCCAGCCGTCGCGCGAGACGATGACGACGTTGTCTTCCTCGACGATGAAGTCGTCGGCGGAGTATTCGGTCTCGTCCGTGTCGCTGGCAATCACCGTTCGGCGCTTGTCGCCGTACTTGTGCTGAATCTCTTCGATCTCGGCGCGCACGATCTTCCAGCGGCTCTCTTCGTCCTTGAGCAGACCGCCGATCTGCCGGGCCCGTTTGCGTTTCTCGTCCAGCTCATTGCGAATGATGAGAATCTCGAGTCTGGCGAGGCGGTAGATCTTGAGCTCGAGGATCGCATCGGTCTGATCAGCGTCGAGCTCGAAGCGTTTCACGATTTTCTCGGCTGCATCCGCCTTGCCGTCCGATTTCCGAACGATCCGAATGATCTCGTCGAGCGCATCGAAAACCTTCTCGAACCCTTCAAGGATGTGGACCCGCTTCTTGAGTGCGGCCAGTTCGTGCTCGAGCCGTCTGGTGACGATCTCGAGGCGGAAGTGCAGGAAATGCCAGAGGATCTGCTTGAGATCGAGCCGTTCAGGGCGGCCGACCTCCGGCTGTTCCGTGGGAATGAGGCAGGTGAGGTTCACAGCGAAGTTGATCTGCAGCGGCGTGTGTTTGAAGAGGTATGCCATGACCATTTTCTCGTCGGCGTCTTTCTTCATTTCGATGGCAATGCGCACATCCTCGGTCGAGAGATCCTTGACGTCGAGAAGCGGCGGGAGCTTGCGGCTGATGACCACGTCGGCGATGCGCTCGACGAGCTGCGCCTTGTTCACGGTGTAGGGAATGCTCTCGATGTAGATGGTCTTGGCTGAGCGAGTCTCCGGTCCGATATCCCAGGTGCCGCGCAGCCGAATGGAGCCCGAACCGGTCTTGTAGATCTCCTTGAGCTCATCCGTCGAGTTGAGAATCTGGCCGCCAGTGGGGAAGTCCGGGCCTTTGATGTACCTGGACAGCTGGGCGACGCCGATGTCCTCGTTGTCGAGGAGCTTGATGAGCGCGGTCGACACCTCACCAAGATTGTGCGGCGGGATGTTGGTCGCCATGCCGACGGCGATGCCAGTCGCGCCGTTGACCAGCAGGTTCGGCAGCCGGGCCGGCAGCACGACCGGCTCGGTTTTGGTGCCGTCGTAGTTCGGCCGGAAGTGGACGGTCGTCTGTTCGATCTCAGTCAACATCTCGTCACTGATGCGCGCGAGACGGCACTCCGTGTAGCGCATCGCGGCGGCGCTGTCACCGTCGAGTGACCCGAAGTTCCCGGAGCCGTCCACCAGCGGATAGCGCAGTGAGAAAGATTGCGCCATGCGTACGAGTGTTTCGTAGAGAGCCGCGTCCCCGTGCGGATGGAAGCTGCCCATCACATCGCCGACGACCTTGGCGCACTTCCGGTGCTTGACGTCGGCGGTCAGATTCTGCTGCCACATCGTATAGAGGATGCGACGCTGGACCGGCTTGAGACCGTCGCGCACGTCGGGTAGCGCGCGGGCCGTAATGACCGAGAGCGCGTAGTTCAGGTACCTCGACTGCGCCGCCTCATGCAGCGCGACGTTTGTCGTGCGGCCGGCGCCGCTGCCGGCGGTGGTGCGCGTCTCGTCGGTTGCGTCGAGCTGGTCGAATAGGGATCGGTCGGAAGGCGTTCTGCGCTTGGCCAAGTCGTGGGTATCTTACCGAAAAGAAGAAGGGGCGCGGCGATGACTCACCGCGCCCCAGACGTTGACCGCCGGCAGCCCAGAGCTGTCAGCGGTGCGCCCGACCTGAAGGTCGGGCCTACTTGATGAAGAGCATCTCGCGGTACGTGGCGAGCGGCCAGATCTCATGCGGGATATTCGTTTCGAGCTCGTCGCCCGTCTCCCGCAGCGCGGCCATCGCCGGAATCACGACGTCGCGAAAGTGCTTCGCATGCTTTTCGGCGCCGCCGTTGCCTTCATGCGCAAGCGCCTTGGTGAGCTTGTCCGCATTGCGTTTGAACGTGTCCGTGAGCTTGATGATGGTATCGAGCGTCTTCTTGCCTTCAACCGACTTGGCCCCTGCCGACTTCACGGCCGCCACGCTCTGCGCCACACGCTTCTGGTACTCCAGCGCGGCGGGCAGGATGTAGCGGCTCGCGATGAGCGCCATCAACTGTCCTTCGACGTTGACCGTCTTGTTGTACTGCTCGACCATGACCTCGTAGCGGGCGTGCAGTTCTCGCCCGTTGAGGACCTTGTACTTCTCGAACAGCGAGACGACCTCCTTGCTCACGAGTTGCGGCAAAGCGTCCACGGTGTTCTTGAGATTGAGCAGACCCCGCTTGGCGGCTTCCTTCTCCCACTCTTTCGCGTAGTTGTTGCCGTTGAAGATGATCCGCTTGTTCTCCTTGATCACCTTCGGCAGGAACTCCGAGGCCGCCTGCGCAATCGACTTGCCGCCTTTGGTCAGTTTTTCGAGCTCGGTCGCCATGTAATCGAGCGATTCCGCCACGGCGACGTTCAGCGCGATGTTCGGATACGCGATGCTCTGGCCCGAAGAGACGGCCCGGAACTCGAACTTGTTGCCCGTGAACGCAAACGGACTCGTGCGGTTGCGGTCGCCTGAATCGCGCGGCAGCTTCGGCAGGACGCCGACGCCCGTGTCGAGTGTGCCGCCGGATTTGGTCGACTTCGCGCCACCCTTCTCGATTTGTTCGAAGATGTCGGTGAGCATGTCGCCCAGGAACCCCGACAAGATCGCCGGAGGCGCCTCGTTGGCGCCGAGACGGTGGTCGTTGCCCGCGCTGGCGATGCTGGCGCGGAGCAGCCCCTGAAACTTGTTCACCGCGCGCAGGACGGCGCTGCAGAACACGAGGAACTGCAGGTTGTCGTGCGTATTGGCCCCAGGACTGAGCAGGTTATGGCCCTCGTTGTCGCCCATCGACCAGTTGAGGTGCTTGCCCGAGCCATTGACGCCAGCGAACGGCTTTTCGTGCAGTAGGCACGCCAAGCCGTACTTCGGTGCCGTCCGCCGCATTGTCTCCATCGTCATCATCTGATGATCGGTGGCGAGGTTGGCGTTCTCGAAGACAGGTGCGATCTCATACTGGCTCGGGGCGACCTCGTTGTGGCGCGTCTTCACTGGGACGCCCAGCTTGTACAGCTCGGTCTCGACATCCGACATGAACGCCAGCGCGCGATCCGCAATCGCGCCGAAATACTGATCCTCGAGCTCCTGACCCTTCGGCGGCTTGGCGCCAAATAACGTGCGTCCAGCGTTGATAAGGTCGGGACGCGACAGGTAGAAGTACTGATCGATCAGGAAGTATTCCTGTTCCGGCCCGCAGGTCGTGATGACCCGCGTTGCCGTCGAGCCGAACAGCTTCAGCACGCGGACCGCCTGCTTGGAGAGCGCCTCCATCGAGCGCAGCAGCGGCGTCTTCTTGTCGAGCGTCTCACCGGTCCAGCTCACGAACGCCGTCGGCACCCCCAGCGTCGTCGAATTGCCGCTCTTGAGGAGCCACGGCGGGCTGGTCGGATCCCAGGCCGTGTAGCCGCGCGCCTCGAAGGTGGAGCGCATGCCGCCCGACGGGACGCTCGCCGCGTCGGGTTCGCCTCGGATCAATTCCTTGCCGGAGAACTCCAGGACCGCCTTGCCGTCGCCGTTCGGCGACAGGAACGAGTCGTGCTTTTCGGCGGTGATGCCGGTCAGCGGCTGGAACCAG
>ORMF011513617.1_pt1 | contig 13541 bp, 13 predicted proteins | sample 1779871 | NCBI WGS metagenome assembly ORMF01 (sample SAMEA104232316, study PRJEB22302) | groundwater metagenome | biome: forest; feature: aquifer; material: groundwater | place: USA | collected 2011-08-07 | depth 5.4 m | reverse complement strand
CGACGGTGTTGTGCGCGGACAGGGTTCTGCTCTTGCAGAAACTCAAAAGTGCGCGGACAAAAATCCCGGATTTCTACTGGGGTCATCCAACGCATATCCCGACAGACCTTGGAGAAGAGATTGTCGTCAAGAGTCGAGAGGGTCATGCGGTACTTCAGGCAAAGCGTCACTCGATACAGGCACGCGAAGAACTTGTGTACTGTGAACGGCTTGTACCCAATCATTCCGGAGTCGTGCGAACAGTGTACCTCATAGGGGAAGCCATATTCACGGTAGCGAAAGAAGATAGTTTTTTCAGAAATGTGCACGGGAAACGGACCGTCGAGAACGATATGGGTGAAGTCAGCATAGCTAAGCGCATTAGGGAGGTTACGAAACTTGACTTTTTTAATGTCGACTTAATCGATGGCGTGACGATTGATGTTAATTCCCTTCCCAATATATTTCCCTATACCAAGGCGATTGAATCGCTCGTCGAGCATATCGATTCGCTCTGATTTAAGACATACGAAAGTCGTCCTCAAGACGGCTTTTTTTCTTCCCGGCTTTTGTTATAGTATGCTCATGGATACATCCAAATATCACTTAACAAACCTCGAGTGCCGTATCATCAAAGAGTTGCTTTCCTCTGCGACAACTCCCTTGGCCGCTTTGCGGCTTGAACTTAACCATATAATTAGTGTCCTCGAATGGATTGAGAAGCTCAATCCGAATGCACCGAAACCGCTCCGGTATGCTGGCTTACTGCATGATTGTGACCGGCTGTATCCGAAACGGGCAAAGCGGGAAACATTCGCTGACTACGAAAGCTACAAGCGAGCTCATGCAAAACAGTGTGCGCTTTTTGCGACACTGATTCTGAAGCGCGCGGGCATCCGGGAGGAAACCACGCGAAAGACGCAGCTTTTAATCGAAGATCATGAATGGGGAACGACATCTCTTTCCTACTTGCTTATGGCGGCAGACAGTTTGAGTTTTTTCTCCGTGAACATCGTGGACTATTTAGAGACACGAGGAACTGAGACGACACGAAAAAAAATCTCTTTCATGTATGTGCGCCTGAAAAGAAAAGAACGGCAGCTTCTCCATATGGTCGATCTGCCTTTTAAACACATCTCCCCACTCTATCGTCTATTTAGACAAGAGACGCGAACCGAAAAACCGGCAAAAAAAAGAGTGTGAGAAGATTCTTCTCACACTCTGTCTTTCAATTTGCTAGCTTATGTTGTGGCAATCGGAGCACCGCTCTGCCAGCGATGCCCCGCGCTTGCCTCAAGTCGAGACCGCACATGTTCATCGGTGTTGGCGTAACGCCAACCCCAATCGCGCAGTTCATTCACCTTCTCGGGCGGAACGACCGTGTTTTTCATAACTGCGTTCTTCCAGTTCATACTGTCGGTATCAAAGTCCTGCTTCAAATGATTGTGCGTTATCGCATACTCATAGAGCATACTTCCGGGAAACGGAATGGGAATGAAGAAGGTGACATATGCCGCACCCGCCTCCACCAGTTTCTTCCCGAGTTCAACGCTCTCGCGAATCTCTGCCTCGGTCTCGTCAGGAAACCCGACCATAATGTTGGTAAGGCAGGTGATACCGACATCGGTTGCGGTACGAATGAGTTCCAGCACATCAAGCGTCTTGTGGTTAAGCTTTCCACTTGCATACTTATCCAAGATGCGCTGAGATGCCGACTCCACGGGACAGACGATCTCCTCGAATCCAGCGTCCCGAAGGAGCTCCAGATACTCGCGGTCAATGACCAACCGACCACCCTCTTTCTTCAAGAAATGCACCAGATTGACCCCGTTGATGTCAGAAAGCTCAAGTCCGAACTTCCGAACCAGTGTCAGGATTTCGCGGACGCGCTCTTTCTTTGCAAGCAAGCTGTCGTCCTCAAAAGAAACTTGAGTGACACCGAGGTCTTTGAGACGACTGACTTCTTCTACGACACGGTGAACCGATTTCAGGCGAAGCGAGCCGATATCTCCTGATTCTTCCTTGTACTTCTTTTCCCGAGAGATGTGGCAGTAATCGCAGTGAAACGGGCACCCGCGCGAAGACATATAGGGGGCATACCGTTTCTTCCCTCCAAGCACTCCGCGTGGAGAGATGATGCGGTCATAATGCCAAAACGGCATTTTGTGCCACGCAGGCATCGGCAGTTCATCCAGATTCTGATAGACATCTGTTGGTAAGACCGGTTGACGAACGACCGTGCCGTCCCGTAATCGCGCGATACCAGAGACCCCACTTAATCCTTGACCATCGGCATGCGCACGAACCGCGTTCACGACTATCTTCTCCCCTTCGGTGAGACAGATGGCATCCACAGTGCCGCTGTGGAGGAACCGTTCTACGAGATTCCGTGCACTCACGCCGCCACCGAGCACGAGGATATCTTTTGAGACGGCTTTTGCCGCCACAGCCACTTCAAACGCCATTCGTGTCTGGGGTGTGAAGTTTGAGTGAATACCGACTACTCCGTAGTCACCCTTCGCGATGACTTCGCTGATTCGCGCCGGAGTCATACCGAAACGGATGAGTCCGTTTGATTGCATCTTGGGATTCCAAAATGTATCTTCTAGTCGGTCTTCTTTTGTCCCGACGGTCGCGTCCAATATATCCGCTTCAAATCCCGCGCGCTCAAGCGCCGCCGCCAGATAGAGCATTCCAAGCGACTCGCCGCGACGAGGAGTGTCAATAGGCATCAGTTGATTGGGGGGATAGATTAAGAGAACTTTTTTAGCATTCATCAGAAAGCAGTGGTTGAGGTTTTAGATTAGAAACGAACAGCGTCTCCAGAGAGACCTTACTTAGTTTTGTTGAATCTGTCAATATCTTCAGGGGTTGAAAAATAGAGATTTTTCGTACCCGCTACCGCCTTCACGCTGTGTGTCTTGATGAACTCTGACATCATAGATGTCAGATAATATTCGCCGTTCCTATGCTGACGAAGCCGACACTTGAAGATATCCGCGTTGATAACTAATACGCCACCGGGCACAAGGTTAGATATCTTGCGTTCGGGCTTTTCTTCTACATTGGTAATCCTCCCCGATGGAGAAACAACGGCTACCGACATCTTTTCAGAATCCTCAACGATATGAGTAAGCCAACTGCATCGGTGCAAAAGGCATTCGGCAATCTCTTTTTTGCTCACTATCTCATCTGAATAGAGAACCACAAACCGTTCGCGGAGCTTAAACTGCCCGCGGGTAAGCATAAGCGAATGGGCATTACCGAGAGATATTTGGTCGTTCGTCACATAGCTCACTTTTTTGCCACCGAAAGAACTGCCCAGAAATTTCTGTATCTGTTCTCCTCTATAACCAATAACGACGACGACCTCATCAACTTCGGAGGGCAGAGTGCCGATAAGCCGCTCAATAAAAGTCCTCCCTCTCACTTTGAGAAGCGGTTTGGGAGTTCTGCGTGTGAGGTGTCGCATTCGTGTCCCTCGTCCCGCCGCCAAAATAACTGCTTTCATCTTATTTTGTCTGTTCTATGGTCTCCCATTTTCCTTTCTGCTTCAAGAAGAGCGGGTGGCTGACTATGAGGTGCCAAACCGCCGCCTGAAAGCTCTCGGTGTGGGGCGTCACGGTCTCTGTATTGACTGTCGGGACGACGACGCAGGCATCGGCAATTTCTTTCGTATATCCACCATCTCGTCCGACGACTCCGAGTATCTTCGCTCCGACTTCTTTTGCATACTTTATCGCCACAACAATATTGACGCTGATATTCTTTTCAGCATTGCCCCCACCAACTGAGAATACCAAGATGGCATCGTGAGAAGAGAGAAAACTTCCCTTGAGCCAGTCGGCGAGTACATTTTCCCACCCATCATCATTCACTCGCGCCGAAAACTCCGATATATTGTCCATCGGCGTGTACGCCTCCATCCCCGCAATCTTGCGAAAATCATTCACGGCATGCGAGGCGTGCCCCGCCCCGCCGCCCACGCCAAGAATAAACAAACGCCCGCGTGTCTCGCGAACTTTTTTGAGAACCTCAATCATTCGCTCTATCGAAGAGCGGTCAATCACATCAATAATCTTTTTTGCTTCAGCAAGATACTGCTCTATATAAGGTAGATACATATAAATTTATAACCGATATCCGGCTTGTTTGCCGTCGTCGTAAAACATTTGAACGGTCTCAAGGGAGATGTGTTCAAGGGGAGTCCCCCACTTATCTAACTTCTTTAAGAGGTCATTTGTCACCGTAATAATATGGCACCCGGCTTCTTCTGCCTGCACGATATTAAGCACTTCACGGGTGCTCGCCCAGAGCAGTTCAGATCTTTTATTCGAGGAAAGAATCATTTTTGCTTCACGCATAATGGGTACAGGATCTACTCCCGTGTCAGCGACACGCCCCGCGAAGACCGAGACAATAGAGGAGATTTCTGGTGAAAGCACTGGTGCGATTTTCTTTATCTGCTGGAGTGTCAAGATAGCGGTAACATTCACCTTGATACCTTCCGCCACCAGTTGCTTGATAAGTGAAACAGAAGAATCGCCTTGGGTATTGGTCATCGGAATCTTGACGAAGACATTCGCTCCCCACGAGGAGATAAGTTCTGCCTGCCGCTTCATCTCGGCGAAGTCGTCAGAGAAGACCTCGAACGAAATCGGTTTGTCGGTAATGACCGTGAGCACTTCTTTCGCAAACTTCTCATAGTCAACGACACCCGCTTTGCGCATCAAGGTTGGGTTTGTCGTAAATCCCTTGATGAGCGGATTCTTTGCAAGCACAATCATCGCGGCTTTCTCTGCCCCGTCTGCAAAGATCTTTACTTTCAATTGTGAGAGATTCTGCACATCAAAGATTGTAGCATTTCTTTTACTGCCGTGCATGAAGGTGTGGGTGAGACATGGTCTGACCAGCAGAAACCCCGAAATGGAGCCCGCACTGAACCCGCTGACTTAGTTCTTTCCGCTGTCCCCACAATTCTGGCATGAGATTCAACATACCCGATAACATCTTTGGATGCAGAAGACGGGTGAGTGGGTCAGGGGGAAACTGCTGAAGAAAGGTTTTGCTGGGGACAACCACTTTGTGCCAGGGATGGGGCTTAAAACGATTATCAAAGATAATAAAATCACCACGCGACACCGGGTTGTTCACCTCCCCTCTACAAAACGCGCAGGTCTTTGTGGTGTGGGTGAGTGGAGTATCCTCCCATGAGCGTCTCATCTGCGATGCAACAAAAGCAGGTCCGCGATTCATACTGCCACCTTTTATCTGCTCTTCCAAGCCAAGTTTGCGGTACTCCGCGCTCTCTCGAACAAAAAAAATCTGTCCTACCCGAATACCGCCAACAACCGCCTTCCATCTTCCCCGCGTGGCAAACACGAGCTCTGAAGGAGCTGGTTGTGTCATAGTACCCGTCAGATACCGCCAGATATCTTCGTGACTAAACGGGAGCGAAAAGACACCGTCGCCATAGACCATATGGTCATACTCATTCCACCCCCAATGATTTAATATCGGCAGATAGTAACCGCTCATTCTCGTGAGAGAATGCATCCGCACAGAAAGTATGCAGGATGGTCCTCTGCCCGTTCTCGGGTCGGCAAACTTTTTCTGACACTGGTCAAGCGTTTCTTGTATCAGCACGATAAGGTCATCTAACTCGCCTGTGTCTCTCTGTTTTTTACGCATAAAGAAATGTTTCAACTTTCGCTATGTCCTCCGGTGTGGTGAGCGAAGACCCGCCCACCGTCACAACTGCATACACTTTGCTTGTACTCAAAAATTGATTCGCCATGGATGAAAGATAATACTCCCCGTTTTGGTTTTTAACCGGCTCATAATAGAAGATCTTGCCCGGAAGCACCATAAGGCCGATGGCAGCAATCTTTGAAGGAGGGTGCTCCGATTTTTCTACAATTTCTTCTATCGTGCCGTCTGTGCGAAGATTGACGACTCCTGCGGCTTTAGGCCGTGCGGTTTCTTTGCAGAGCCAGCTGTATTCATACGCGAGACACCGCTTCACATTCTCGCGACTCGGAATCTCATCGGCATAGAGCACCATCACTCGCTCGTCTGCCTTGACGAACGGCTTGGCGGCAAGAAAACTGAACGCATTCCCCTTCTCGCTCCCCTCCGCGTACTGTATCGGTCTTTCGTGAAAGACGGTGCCGCAATACTTTCTAATCTTCTCGCCAAGATATCGAACCACTATGATTGCTTCAGTAATCTCTTCGGGAAAGGCCTCAAAGATATGGTCAAGAACCGTTTTCCCTCCTATCATAAGAAGGGGCTTGGGCGTTCGAAGCGTGAGTGGCAACATTCGCTTCCCTTCTCCGGCGGCAAGAATAATCGCTTTCATACTCTTAAGTCCCTTAAAGAATTGATTCTGAAATCGCTTTGTACGGAGGCATTGTATAGCGTGTCTATAAGAATACTTTTACACCCTGCTGCCTTCGCGGCATCGGCATCATCTTTCGTGTCCCCCACCATCAACGACCTTGAGAGGTCTAGATTCCATTTCTTTGCGGCCTCAAGAAGCATGCCGGGTTTTGGCTTCATACACTCGCAGTTATCATCTCTTCGGTGAAAGCAAATAAAAACATCATCAAACGGAATACCCTTAATCTGGTCCTGTATCCACTGCCACTCTTCTTTTGAGATGACTCCGTAGGCGATATCAGGTTGGTTCGTTACGAGAATCGCGAGGAAACCGAGAGCCCTGACTTTCTCTACTGCCTCCTGTGCGCCGTCCATAATGCCGCTCCGCGCTTTATATTCAGCGATGCTATGCGGCGGCCGTGGCTTGCCGTCCATCACCACCGCTTTGAGGACAACCCCATCTCGGTCAAAAAATACCGCTCGTCTTTTCTCTGTTTTCATACACATTACGGTGTCACCATCTTCGTGCGCGCACCTTTGGTATCAAGCGCGAAGAACATCTCACGCATCTTAAATCGGGCAAGTGCTTTTTGCACGGCTCGTTTCGCTTTCTGCGATGGACAGTAAAACATAAAGTAGCCCCCGCCGCCCGCACCCATAATCTTTCCGCCAAGCGCACCCGCTTGTTTTGCTTTTTCATATATATCGTCAAAGAGCGTGTTGCTCATGCCCACTGACATTCTTTTCTTGATATGCCAGTGCTCATCCATAAGTTCGCCGAATTTATTCAGATCTCCGAGAAGAAAAGAGCGGTAAATCTCTTTGCCGATATCTTTTATCCGATGTTTGAGCATGAGCACCTTTTCCACATCCTGCGTCGCGAGCAGATGCCTACTCTCTCGTACGACGCCGGTATAATAAAATAAACTGTTCCCAAAAAATTGTTTCGTCGTGCCGTCTGCGATTCGTGGCTTCTCTACTTTCACCACACCGTTCTTTTCGATATGCAGAGCAACAAAACCACCAAGAGCACAAACATAGGGGTCCTGGACTCCATCTGGCAGACCCAAGTTCTGTGTGATCTCAAATGACTTTTGCGCGGCTTCTTCCCTGCTCATTTCTCTTCCCATGTAACGCGACAGACCCTTCAGTAGAGCGACCGAACATGCTCCCGATGAGCCGAGTCCTGTTCCAGACGGCGCATCTGCTTTGAAAGAGATAGAGATCCCTTTTTGAGGTCCCGTTATCTTCAAGGCCTCTCGTGCAAACGGATGTTTGATTTTATCAATGCTCGCTACTCCCTCAAAGGATTTATAGTGAATATTAATGAGGTCGTCTGAGCGAGTTGGTTTAATTAAGACATCCATATAAAGGTCAATAGCGACCGCGAATATAAACCCACCGTGTTTTTTGTAATAGGACGGAAGGTCGGTAGAACCGCCACCGAGCGGCAGACGAAAAGGAGTGCGACTTAATATAATGGAGGATGACATAGCAAAGAAAGATTATAACGTGCATTTCTCTTCGCGCCACGAAAGCATCCTCTGCAGACCGGTCTTTAGATTTACAGAAGGAAAGAATCGTAAGTCCTTCATTGCCTTTCTCATATCTGGGCAGCGTCGGCTCGGCTCGTCGGATGGATATTCTTCCGGATACGGAATATGCGCAACCTTTCCGTTTTTCTTGGTCACTTTAAATATCATTCGGGCAAGATTTACTAAATTGATTTCGGTCTTTTGGTTACCGATATTATAGACCTCGCCGCTCGGTTTTGAGAGAAGTGTCTTGAAAAATCCCGTAATGGCATCGGTAATATAGCAGTAACTGCGCGTCTGTAGACCGTTCCCGTGTATCGGTATCGGCTTCCCTGCCTCCGCGTAGGACAGAAATTGCGGAATGACGCGTCGGTCATCGGCATTCATACCGGGTCCATAGACATTGAATGGACGCACAATCTGAATCGGAACCTCGTACAATTTATGATACACCATACAGAAGGTTTCACCCAGCCTTTTTGACTCGTCATAACATGCGCGCGGGCCAATAGACGAGACATTGCCTTTATAACTTTCTTTCGTAGGCACCGCGTCCGGTGGCGGGTCGCCATAGATTTCACTTGAACTGAAGAAGAGAAACTTCTTAACCTTTTTCTGTTTCGCCACCTCCAGAAGATTTTGCGTACCCGTCGTCGCCGTCTTTATCGTCTCTAGAGGATATTTCATATAATAGACCGGGGACGCGATGCCCGCCATATGAATGATGTAGTCAATGGGACCGTGAAGAGAAAGCGGCGCGCAAATATCGGCCTTCTTAAGCGTAAAGTTCCTGTCGGTCATGACTCCCGAGATATGCGCCGAAATCCCCGTCACCTGATTATCAAGCGCAATCACCTTGCAGGGTTTTTTCAAGACCTCCCGATTCAACCGTTCAAGAACAGCCATCAGATAACTCCCCAAAAACCCTGCGCTTCCAGAAACAAGCAAGGTTGTCCCTTGAAGAACTTTCACGCTCTGCCCCAGCGATGTAATAATAGTGTCTATATCTTGCGACACAATTAAGGATTTGGATTTCATATAATTCTGGGATGAGGAACGGGGATGATAAATCTCCCACCATTTTTTATAAATAATTCATTCTTCTTGATAATGGACTCCGTAAAGTTCCACGCAATAATCAAGAGATAATCGGGTGGGTCGGTGCGGAGCACCGCAGAGGCAACCACGGGTATCCGTTTCCCAGGGGTGAACATCCCCTGTTTCTGTGGACTATCATCAACGATATAGCTTAGGATATCATTTCCAATAGAAAAGAAATTGAGCAGGGTATTCCCTTTCGCCGGCGCGCCGTACCCAGCAATGGTCTTGCCCTTCTGTCTCAAGCCAATGAGGAGAGAAGTAAGTTTCGCCCGGTTCTTCTGGATACGGAGCGCATACTCGTGATAGGTCTTCCGGTGCGAAAGTTTGAGTTTCTTTTCGTTCTGCATAAATGATTTGACCACGCGCGACTGTCGGTGCTTCGCCCCACGCTTCTGCGCGAAGACGCGCAGAGACCCGCCATGGGAAGACACCTTCTCTACATCAAAGAGTTCCATCCCAACGCGTTCAAAGAATCTATTGAGCACCGTTACACTGAAATAGGAGAGATGCTCGTGATAGACCGTATCAAAGAAGTTCTTTTGGAGAAAATCCACCAGATACGGCACTTCAATAATGAAGACGCCGTCTTTTTTCAAGAGAGTGGAGACCCCTTTCGCAAGGGTGTGAATATCGTCAATATGCGCGAAGACATTGGTGGCGGTAATGACATCAGCACGACCGTGTGTCTTCAGAATCTTTTTCGCAACCGATAGAGTGAAGAAACTCGTCATCGTCTCCACTCCGACCTTCCGCGCAAGAGCGGAGAGAGCGCGATCGGGTTCTACGCCAAGCACTCTTGTTCCGAGTTCCTGAAACGGTCTGAGCAGAACGCCGTCGTTTGAGCCGATATCTATGACGAGCGACTCTGGCGCGAGGCGAAACCGTTCGTACACGCTCCCCGCAAATCCCTTAAAGTGCGCAACAAAGACCGAAGAGGTAGAAGAGACATAGACATAGTCCTTAAACAAGATCTCCGGAGAAACGACATCCATAAGTTGCACCAAACCGCATATCTCGCAAAGATAAACATCAAGCGGAAAATACTGCTCCATTCGGCGAGTCTCATTCGCCTTCAAGAAAGCGTTCGCCAGAGGAGTCGGACCGAACGAGAGCACTTTGACGATGTCGCGCCCGCGACAGATACGGCACTCTGACCTGTGTTTAAACGCGGCGCGCATAGCAATGAAAGAGGCGTGTCTTAAAACCCAGCCGAGCCGCGATATAGACACCAAGGACGCCGAAGGTCTGGAGGGCATAGACCACTGCCCGCTTCAAACTGATAGAGGTGTGGTCGTCCGCAAAGTTGCATCGGACCGGAATCTCGGCAACGAGAAGATTGCAATACGCGGCCTTGGCGATAATCTGAAAACTGAAGAGATGGTCGTCGCTCGTTCCCTCTAGACCCACCGTCTGGATGAGATTTCGGCTATAGACGCGAAATCCTTGATGAAACTCGGTGAGTGGCAACTGGAGCACAAGTCGGTCAATAAAACTCATACTGAGATTGGCGAGATACCGAATGAGCGACATCTTATCTCGAAGCGGCTGAAGGAGTGACGTGAAGCGCGAACCCAGAAGAAAGTCAGGTCTTTCATTTTTTATCTTCTCAATTGCGGCAGGGATATTCCCGGGGTCATACTGACCGTCGCCGTGAATCTCGATGCAGTAGTCCGCGCCGAGTTCAAGGGCTTTCGTAATCGCGTACTTGATATTCCCGCCGTACCCCGAATGTGGATGCGTGAATACCTTGGCGCCGACCAATTGCTGTGCAAAGGCAAGAGTTCGGTCCGTTGACCCGTCGTCAACGATAATGATATCATCAAAGCACTCTTGCGGAATCCGTTCGTAGGCCTTGGTCAGAAGATGCGCGCAGTTGTACGCGGGAATCATCGCTATAATCTTCATCTTGCCGCTTGAAAATGACATGGGGGTGATTATAGAGGTTCTCAAAATAAAAGTAAATAAACTATGCCCCGAAAGCTTCTGTGGGTCTTTCTCCTTGCGCTCAGCGCGCGTGCTCTTTTCTTTGCCTGTGCGGTAGCAAATTCAGACGGCAGATTCACGCAGGTCTTTCCGCGAGATGACGGTTATTATGAAATCGCTGAAAACCTCATCGCGGGTAACGGATTCTCTAAAGAGATACGCTCTCCTTTCATTCCCGATTCCATACGAGCCCCCATCTATCCGCTCTTTCTCGCAGGATTCTTTTATATCTTCGAAAGTTACTACGCGGCTCTCATAGCGCAGATTATTATAGGAAGTATCATACCGCTCCTCGGCTACCGCATCGCGTTTCAACTCCTCGCACATAGACGGATGGCAACCGTTGTCGCTGTGGTACTCGCCATAGAACCGTTCGCCATCCTCTTCTCGCTCACCATTATGAGCGAGACGCTCTTTACGGCGCTCTTCCTTGTTGGCGCCACACTCTTCCTTGATTATTGGAAAGACCGGCAGGGACTCATCCTCGCGTACGCAACCGGTTTCTTCGCGCTCGCAACGCTCGCGCGGCCGACCATTCAGTTTTTACCACTGGTGCTTATCTTTGCCGTACTTTTTATTGCAAATGGTCGCGTCGCCATCGCCATAAAACATTCGTTTGTCATCGCGGCGGTCTTTCTTTTAATTCTCGCCCCCTGGAGCGTGCGGAACTTCATACAATTCGGGAATCCCGCGCTCTCGGTTCAGTACGCGAGCGTTCCGTACGCCTATCTCATTCCATCGCTGCTCGCGCTTGAAAAAGATATTAGTTTTATGGATGCCCTGAAACAATTTTATGAGGGAGAGGGAGATATAGAAAGCGTGGAGGATATTACCCTTGCAAATGCGTCGTTCTACAAAAAACGCGCGACCGAAATCCTTAAAGAACACCCGGTCGGGCTCACCAAATCAATCGGCATAACTTTTCTCACCTTCTTCACTCACGACGGGTATCTGGATGTTCTGCGGAGATTGGGTCTCTCGCCGTCTCTTCAATTAGACCGTCCCGCTTTCTTTCTCCTCTTAGAGTCCCCCCAAAAAGCGTGGAAGTTTGTGCGACCTCTCATTGCCAGTCCGGCGATCTTAGTGATTCTCGGACGGATTGTCTGGGTCTTGATTACTTTCTGTTTTATTGTCGGCATCATCCGTTATATTCGCGTGCCGGAACAGCGCGCCAAAGGTATCTTTATCTTGCTCATCATCTTTTACTTTGCCGTAACCACGATTGCGGTCGGACTCTCGGTCAATGCGCGGTTTAGAATGCCCGTCAACGCGTTCATTCTCACCTTCGCGGTCTATGGGATGTCTGATCTTTTTCACACTCTCCGCAAAACCAAACGCACCGACAAGCAAGATAAGCGGAACAAAGGCGAGATTATAGCGGCCGCCGCTTGAGATGACTCCGTTGTAGCCAATCAAAAGGTTGTTAAACACAAACAGAGCGACAAGAAAGATTTTGACGCGCGTGTTGTCTCCTACAAATAATCCAATGAGCGAAAAGACATAGACCGCTATCCATACACCCTGTCCAAACGCGACCGCGTAGCGCCAACCATCAAGATTTATCTGCGGCAGTTCTGGTTTCGCCACATGATTGAGCAGATACTCATAATCGTGATTATTCATACTCATGATGCCCGAGCCGAGATGAAACGCGAGATAAGAAAACGGATATTCTGAAATAAGTCCCCGAAACTTTTCCCGGTAAAAATCGGCGCTTTCAAATTCATACCGATAAAATATATCCCGCTGTACACTTGAATGATACCCATCGGGCGCCGACGGAAGCGGAAGTTCTATTCCCTTTCGGGAGGCAAATTCTGTCAGAGAAAATAGATACAGATTCAGCCAGCCAGCGGTGGAGAGTTCCCATCGGTTAAAGACAACTTTGTTGTGAATCATCCACGGGAAGAGAACAGCAGTGAAGATGACCACTATTAAGAGTCCTTTGGTAATGACCGAACGCACATCCCCGCGGGAATAGAGCGTGACGACCGCAAAGATGAGAAAGATGGGGAGATAATAAAGAGCAACCGGTTTCGTGAGCGTCGCGATACCCAGTGCCGCCGCCCCGAGATACCATCGCTTCTCCAGAAATAAATAGACAGTCACAATAAAGAGAAATGCGAATAAATCATCAGACATTAAGAGGTTGTTCCAATAGATAGACATCGGCTCAACGCCAAAAAGAAGTGCGGCAAGGAACCCCGCGCGCGACGAGTTAAGATGTGTCTTGCCGATACGATAAACAAGGACGCCCGACACTGCCGCCAATATATTCTGTATCGTTACCATACCAAAGAACGATGCCTTCAGAGAGAGCAATGCGGCAAGAAACCAAATATACAGGGGGGTGCGAAGCGGATCAGGCAGATAAGGGGGCTCTGAAAACCGACTCATCACCCCGTGCTCCAAAAGATTATTGGCTTGGTGCACAAACATCTCCGCATCTGAAAAAGAAATGAAGCCATGACTCCCTGAGTGGAAGGAGACGACGATCGAATACAGAACGCGAGGAATGAAGACCGCAAGAAATACTAGAATCTCAGAACGGGATGTTTTGAT
>ORMF010731642.1_pt1 | contig 13545 bp, 9 predicted proteins | sample 1779871 | NCBI WGS metagenome assembly ORMF01 (sample SAMEA104232316, study PRJEB22302) | groundwater metagenome | biome: forest; feature: aquifer; material: groundwater | place: USA | collected 2011-08-07 | depth 5.4 m | reverse complement strand
CTCAATCCGCATGCGCAGTGCTACGCCGCGCTGGTCGCTTGGAAGACCGGACGGCCCGCCAAAGTCCATTACCATCGCGACGAGTCGTTGATCGCCAGCTACAAGGCGCATCCCTATGTCATCGACATGAAGCTCGGCGCCACCGCGGAGGGCAAACTCTCGGCCATCGACGCGCGTCTCGTCGGTAACACGGGCGCCTATCTGTTTCAGGGGCGGGCGGTCATCACCAAGTCCGGCACCCATGTTTCCGGCGTTTATTATATTCCCAACATCAAAACCGACGCTTACGCGGTTTATACCAATACCGTTCCTTGCGGTGCCATGCGCGGCTACGGCGTGCCTCAGGTGACTTTCGCCCTGGAGGCGTTGATCGACGAGCTGGCGGGCAAGCTCGGCCTCGATCCGCTGGAGCTGAGAATGCGCAACGCCCTGGATACCACCCTACCGAATGCCACCGGGCAGGTCATGCCGGCGAGCATTCCAATAAAAGAGATGCTCACGCGGGCCAAGGCTTCGGTGGAATCGATGCGGCCGCTGCTGAACGAAGCGCCGCCGGGGCGCAAGCGCGGCATCGGCATCGGCTGCAGCAGCCGGGGCATCGGCAGCATTCGCAGGGCGTCGCGCAGCACGGCGATAGTGAGCCTGCATCCCGACGGCAGCGCCACCGTGGCGTGCGGACATGTGGACTTGGGCCAAGGATCCGACACCATGATGGCGCAAGTCGCGGCCGAGGAGTTGGGATTGGATGTGGACCGCGTTCGGGTCATTACCAACGACACCGCGATCGCCCCCGATTGCGAATCCACATCCGCGAGCCGAGTCACTTATCTTTCGGGCAATGCCGTGCGTTTCGCCGCCGCCAAGGTAAAGGCGCGCGTTCACGACCTCGCGGCGCGCGAGTTCGGCTGCGCCGCGGACGAAGTGAAAATAAGAAACGGCGCGGTGGCCCACCGCGAGCAGGGCTTGAGTCTCGCGGCATTGTTCGGCAAACACATCATGCACATCATCACCGAAGTGGCGGAAAATTTGCCCGCCACCACGCCGCCCGACCCGGAGACCGGACAGGGAAATCCCGCCGGAACTTTCAACTTCAACGTTCACGTCGCGCTGGTCGAGGTGGACGAGGGAACGGGAAAAGTAGAGGCGCTGAAATATCTCGCCATGGGCGATGTCGGTAAAATGCTCAACCCGATGGTCGTCGAGGGACAGATGCAAGGTGGGATGATGATGGGCATGGGCTTCGCGATGAGCGAAGAGGTCAAAATCGACCGCGGCGTCGCCAACTCTTCCTTCGGCACCTATCTGATTCCCACCACTTGCGACGTTCCGCGCGAACTGATCGTCGATGTCATCGAAGACCCCGAGCCGACCGGACCGTTCGGGGCGAAAGGTTTTTCGGAAGGCTCTCTCGATCCGGTGGGCGCGACCATGGCCAACGCGGTGAGCAACGCCATCGGCATCCGCGTCACCGAACTGCCTATGACCGGGGAAAGAATTCACAGATTACTGCATCGACGCGAACCATAGTGGAGAACGCTGGTCATGTCTTATCGGGTACAGGAGAAAACCCGATCTCACCACGAAGCTCACGAAGGACACGAAGGTTTGGGATTTTTAATTTCTTACATTCGTGATCTTCGTGCCCTTCGTGGTAAAAATTGGCTTTTCTTCTTTGGTCGCGGCTCCACCGCACCGTGCACTTCGCGGTGAGTAGAAAAACCTTGGTCGCGCATAATGGCAGCAGTTGAACAATGAGCTTGGCAAGCACGCTAAAATCCCTTGGCCTTTTTTCTCCGGCGCGGCGACAACCCGAAGGGGACAGTCCCCTTTCCGGCAGGGGGACTGTCCCCCTTCTTAGCCCCAGCAAGACGCAAAGAATTCCCAGCGTCTGCCAGATGTGCGTCAATACCTGCGGCATCATTATCAAAGTGGAAAACGGCGTGGTGGTGGGCATCGAAGGCAATCCCGACAACCCCCACAACTACGGCCGGATCTGCGCCAAGGGAATTTCCGCGCTGATGGGACTCTACAATCCCCATCGCGTGCTCACGCCGCTGCGGCGAACCAATCCGGAGAAGGGCATCGGCATCGATCCCAAGTGGGAGCCCATCGCTCCCGAAGAAGCCTGGCAAATCATCGTCCAGCGACTCCGCCGCGTCATGGAAGACGATCCGCGCAAGTTGATCGTTCTGGGCGGCACCGGAGATCCGGAATCCGTTACAACCGCCGTGGGCGCTTTCGGCCAGTGCTTCGGCACGCCCAACGCCGGCACCGGCACCCCCTTCGGCGCCAAGACCTGGTCCAATTATCTGAACACCGGGTCGATGCACACGGAGCCCGATTTCACGCTCTGCCGCTATCTCATCCTTTTCGGCTCGCAGAAGGGAACGATGGTCGGCCACGACACGATCAAGTGCGCCAAGGCGATGGCGGATGCGCGCGAGCGCGGCATGAAGTTGGTGGTCTTTGATCCGATCTGCACGCCCATCGCTTCCAAGGCCGATGAGTGGTTTCCGATCCGGCCCGGCACGGACCGCGCCCTCGCGCTCGCGATGCTCAACGTCCTGCTCAACGACTTGGGCATATACGACGAAGCGTTTGTGCGAGTTCAAACGAACGGCGCTTACCTGCTAAACGGCGATGGCCGTTATCTGCGAGAGGCGGGAACGGGAAAACCTCTGGTCTGGGACGAAGAGCGACGGATCGCCTGCGCTTACGACGCGGCGTCCAACAAGCCGGCGCTGCTCGGCGACTACCTGGTTGACGGCATCGCAGCCCAACCGGCGTTTCAAGTGCTGAAAAACCATCTGCGCCAATATTCGCCCGAGGAAACGGCGCGCATTACCGATGTCCCCGCGACGGCGATCCGCAGATTGGCGCGCGAATTCGGCCAGGCGGCCGCTATCGGCAGCACCACTGTCATCGAGGGACGAGAGATGCCGCTCAGGCCGGTGTGCGCCTTTCCCGACTGTCGCGGCTTGGCCGCGCATATGTACGGAGTCTGGACCGGCACCGCCGTGCAACTTCTCAACGTCATGGTGGGCGCCGTCGATGTTCCCGGCGGCAACTTAAGCACCAACATCGTCGGGCCGCACGGCAAATTCCGCGTCGGCGAGGGACCCGAAGGGATCATCACTTCGGGAGCCGAGTTGGGCAATCGCCGCCCCTACCCAGCGCGCACGCCGACGGCGCCGCGCACGCTCGATCTCGGCGATCTTCTGCCCGTGGGAAGAAGCCCGCGGCCGCTCTTGGCACTGGGGCTGACGGACTATGCCGACCTGCTGCCTTACAAGGCGGAGGCGGTGGTTCATTTTTCCTCCAACGCCTTGATGGTAGCGGCCAATCCCAAAGTCCTCGCTCAGGCGCTGAGCAAGATTCCCTTCATGGTCTCCTTCGCTCATGTGGTGGACGAGACCGTCGAGTTGGCGGACATCGTCTTGCCAACACAGCACGCGCTGGAGCGCTATGATTTTCCCGTCAACAGTCTGCGCGGCTGGGTCACCGGTGATCGTTGGTACTTTACACTGCGCCAGCCCGGCGTGAGTTCGCTTCCCCATGTCGAGCATGTGGCCGACGTCTTCATGGAGTTGGCCGAGAGGTTGGGGCTCGGAAAAAAGATGACGGCAGAATTGAACACCAAGCTCCGCCTCAAAGACTCTTATCGCCTGGACGAGGAGAAAAGCTACCGCTGGAAAGAGATCCTCGACCGCAGCGCGAAATCGAGCTTCGGCGAGGAGCGCGGCCTGGACTGGCTGACCGAACATGGCCTGGTAACCTGGCGGCGCGAGCTCGGCGAGAGATACCCGCGCGGCGTGCTCAAGCTGCCGCGGCTGCCGATTTACTTTGAGCACATGCTGGAAGTCCGTCCCAAGGTTGAAGCGCTACTCAAGGAGGCGGGATTGGATTGGGATCTTTCCGGCTATCAGGCGATGCCGTTTTGGAAACCCTGTCCGGCGACCGCGCAAAAGGAACGGGGATACGACCTCACGGCGGTGAACTTCAAATTTGGTTTTCATTCCTTTTCCACCTCCCAGGGAAATCCCTGGCTCGAGGAACTGACGGCGCGCCATCCCTGGGGCTACAATTTAATCATGAACGCCGAGAGCGGTCGGCAAAGAGGCATCGCCGACGGCGACAAGATCATCGTGGAGAGTTGCGAGGGGGAAACTTTCGAGGGTAAAGTCAAGCTCACCCAGGGGATTCATCCTGAGGTTCTGGGAGTTGGAGCCTGCTTCGGCCGTTGGAGCCGCGGCGAGCCACTGTGCCGGGGCAAGGGCGTTCACTACAATGCCCTCTTGCCGCACAAGATGGGCTGGATCGACGCCATGTCCGGCCACATCGACGCCTGCGCCCCGGTGCGCGTGAAGAAGGCATAAGCGCAATTGATCTAGTGGGAAGGAATTCGGAGATCTCACGCGGAGGCGCGGAGGACGCTGAGAAGGGATTAAAAACCCTCTGCGAACTCCGCGTCTCTGTGGTGAATACTCTTTCACAGTAAAACCGGAAGAGCTTTGCGAGCGAGGTACTAAGTATGGGAGATACTTATCCTAAGTTCAGAGTCGCGGCGGTCCAGGCGGCGCCGGTTTTTCTAGACCGGGAAAAAACCACCGAGAAGGCCTGCCGGCTGATTCGCGAAGCAGGCAAAGAAGGCGCCAAGTTCATCGGTTTTCCCGAATGCTTTATTCCGGGCTTTCCCCATTGGTTCGACTACCGCCTCGCCAGGGAATGCAAAGGTTTCATCGCGGAGTTGTTTAAGAACTCGGTGGAGATTCCCGGCTCCGTAACCGACGCTCTTTGCCAGGCTGCCAAGGATGCCGCGGCGACGGTAGTGATGGGGCTCAACGAGCGCGATCCCGGCAGCATGGGAACGCTCTACAATACCCAGCTCTTCATCGGAGCGGACGGGCGCATTCTCGGCAAGCACCGAAAGCTGGTTCCTACCTGGACCGAGCGCCTGGTCCACACCGGCGGCGACGCCAGCACGTTGAAAGTCTTCCCCACCGACAACGGGCCCGTGAGCGGCCTCATCTGCGGGGAGAACACCAACAGCTTTTATCGCATGACGCTGTTGTTTCAGGGTGAGCGCATCCACGTCGCCAGTTGGCCGGCCTTCCCCGGCCGGCCGCATCAGGACGGCATCGAGATTCGCACGCGCAACTACGACTTCGAGGGGCGCTGCTTCGTCATCAGCTCGACCGGTGTTTTCAGCGACGAAATGCGCGACTTGCTATGCACAACGCCGGAGCAGAAAACCAAACACGCGGACACGGGAGCTTTTTCTTCGATCATCGGCCCGGCGGGAGATTATTTAGCCGGTCCGGATCGCGGCGGAGAAAAAATTCTTTACGCCGATATCGACCCCGCGGTCATCATCGAGGAAAAAATCAGCCATGATCTGACCGGACACTACAACCGCTTCGATCTGTTCACCTTGCTTGTCGATGACCGCCCGGTTCAGCACGGACCGGTTTTCAGAGAGCGGGGAGAAAATAGCGTAGTGCTTCCTTTGGCCATTGAAGCAGAGTCCGTGGACTCCTCCGAGACCGGAAAAATAAACTTGACACCTCCAAAGGCGCTGTCTCGGAAGCGTTAGAATAAGGTTCATGTCCGCTCTCTTTTTGCGATGCATCGCCTTCCTCTCAACGTGATGCGAATGACAGCCTGAGAGAAATCCATGCCGATTCCACGCAAGAGGATCCCGTGAGCACTGTGGGACAGAGCCGGGTTGTCACTACGGCATGCGTCCACGATTGCGGCGGTAAGTGCCTCTTGCGGGTGCACGTGCGGGACGGCGTGATTACCCGGATCACAGGCGATGAGGGGGAGCAGCCCCAGCTTCGGCCTTGCCTTAAAGGCCGCGCTTACCGCCAACGCATCTACCATCCTGATCGCTTGAAATACCCCCAGAAACGAATCGGAGACCGGGGAGAAGGACGCTTCGAGCGCATCTCTTGGGACGACGCGCTGAATACCGTCGCGGGGGAGATGCTGCGGATCAAGAAAGCGTACGGCCCAGAGGCTATTCTCGACGGGAGCGGTCCTGCCAATCAAAGTCTGCTGCACGGGACATCCCGCGCGGCAGTGACCCGGCTACTCCACATGTTTGGCGGGTGCATTGGAAGAACAGGCCGTATGTCCGACGCTGCCGCCATGGCGGCCAGTCAGTACACTTTGGGGACGATTCATACTGGCAGCGATCCTGAGGATCTGCTCAACTCCCGCCTCATCATCCTGTGGGCGTGGAACCCGGCCGAGGCGATCCACGGCACCACCACCAACTGGTGTCTCACTCGGGCGAAAGAGAACGGAGCATCGATCATCTGCATCGATCCTCGTTACAGTCGCACAGCGGCCACATGGGCGGATCAATGGATACCGATTTACCCAGGTACCGACGCCGCCATGATGGTAGCTATGGCCTATGTGATGATCGTCGAGAGGCTTCATGACCAAGCTTTTCTTGACCGGTATACGATCGGCTTCGATGCCTTTCGCTCCTACGTGTTAGGCGGTGAGGATGGAGTTCCCAAGACACCGGCTTGGGCAGAAGAAATCACCGGCGTATCGCGAGAGACGATTATCGAAGTGGCACGCCGTTACGCGAGCACGAAACCGGCAGCATTAATGGCGGGGTGGGCCATGCAAAGGACCGCCTATGGCGAGCAGGCATTTCGCGCCAGCATTACGCTATCTGCGATCACCGGGAATCTGGGTATCCCTGGCGGCAGTGCCGGGGGACACTACGAGCTTGAGCCCTGCTATCCTGAGCCATTTGGCAAGTTCCCCGTCGGCTCCAATCCCGTCGGCAAGACTATCCCAATCAACAAGTGGGCCGACGCGATCGTTTTGGGCAAGGCAGGAGGTTATCCCAGCGACATTAAGATGTGCTACATCACAGCGCGAAATTTCCTGAACCAGATTCCCACGGTCGGCAAAGGCATCGACGCTCTCAAAAAGCTGGACTTCATTGTAGTTCACGAGCAGTTTATGACACCTACGGCGCTTTATGCCGACGTCCTGCTGCCAGTCACGACATTTTTTGAGCGCGAAGACATCTGCCTCACCCCGATCTACGCCATTTACATGAACCAGACGATCGAGCCCCTTTACGAGTGCAGGTCGGACCTGGAGATCTTGACCGACCTGGCTCTCAGACTCGGTATAGAGGGTTACAACGATAAGACCGATGAGGAGTGGCTGCGCAGCTTTGTTCCTGCGACCGCCATCCCCGATTTTGAAGCCTTCAAGGCCAAGGGCATTCACCACTTCCGTGCGGAGCGTCCACGCGTGGCCTTTGAAGACCAGGTTCGTGAGCCAGCCCGGCATCGTTTTTCCACGCCCTCAGGTAAGATCGAGATTTATGCCCAGCAGTTGGCCGATCTCAACCAACCTGAGACGATTCCGCCCGTTCCCAAGTACATAGAGCCGTGGGAGGGAAGACGCGACCCCCTAACCCGAGAGTTTCCACTTCAACTGGTGACCCCTCACCCCCGTCAGTTCGTCCATTCCACTTTCACCAACATCCCTTGGCTCAAAGAGTTGGAACCACGGCAACTATGGATCAACCCAGTGGATGCCGAGGCGCGTGGCATAAAAAGAGGAGCGGAGGTTCGGGTGTTTAACGGCCGCGGGGCACTGATCGTGCCCGCGCTAATAACCGAACGTATCATACCGGGAGTGGTGAGTCTGTACCAGGGAGCGTGGCTAAGTCTGGATGCGTCAGGGACTGATCGGGGCGGTAGTGTCAACATCTTAACCCGTGATGAAGACACTCCGTTAGGCGATGGGGCCACAACCCACAGCTGCCTTGTGCAGGTAGAGAAAGCGTGAGGTCACGAAATGCAGTTGGGTTTTTACTTTGACCAGACGCGCTGTACCGGATGCGAGGCATGTGTAGTCGCTTGCAAAGACTGGAAGGATATCCCGGCGGGGTCCGTGGCGCTCTGTCGCATCGCATCGCTGGAGGGCGGTAGCTTTCCAAATCCGAGCGTTAGCTTTTATCCATTGTTCTGCTTCCACTGTGCTGAGCCGCCCTGCGTGGACACCTGCCCCGTAGGAGCGATTAGCAAGCGGCCTGAAGATGGCGTCGTTGTCGTGGCGGAGGATCTTTGCCTTCCGGGCTGTCGCCTTTGCCATGATGCTTGTCCCTATCGGGTGCCTCAATTCGTCGAAGACGGTCCCGCGCGCCTGTGCGATTTGTGTCTGGACCGCCGGGTAAATGAGGAGAAGCCGATCTGCGTCGTTGCTTGTCCCCAGTACGCCCTGGATGCGGGCAATATCGAGGAGCTCCGCAGCCGCTTCGGCGGCGAGACACGAGTAAAAGGGTTGCCCGACCCCGAACTGACTCGACCATCGATCTTATTTCGCAAGACGAAGACGCAAGAGATGTCTTAACTGCACGAGTTGACTACTTTGGTAGAGAGTGTTCGACGTGCTTATCCTACAATTAAAGGCGGTCGTATAACGATGAACTTCAAGTTAGTGAGAACGCGATTTAGGAGGATAATTTATGGCTAGAATCAAAGGTGTGACGAAAGAGGATGCCATTGATGAGGTCCGTGCTCTTTTCGAGGAGCAGGAGAAACGCTATGGCTTTGTGTCGAATACGGCAAAAGTATATGCCTTGAGACCGACGATCCAAAAAGGAGTTCAGGCGCTCGCAGCAGGCATTCAAGCCTCGGGACTCATTGAGCCCGAGCTGCGCCATCTCCTCTGTGTCAAGACCGCCAATATCAACGGCTGCCCTTTCTGAATTGATATTAATGCATCCAGTGCGATGCAATATGGGGCTGCAGCGGAAAAGGTCGAAGCAGTGCTGGGAAATTACAAGAAAAATCCCCTGCTGTCACTGCGGGAGCGCCTGGCTCTGGAGCTGGCCGAGCGGATGACCTACACGGGGAAACGGGTTACGGATAAATTTTTCAATCGTCTCAAGCGGCACTTCAGCGATGAGGAGTTAGTAGAGCTAGCTGCCGTCATCGCTCTTGAGAACTTTCGCAGCAAGTTCAACCCAGTTTTTGGCGTAGAGCCTAACGGATTCTGCCCCCTGCCGGCCGTGCAGGGAGCCGCTGCCGCCGCCATACAGCGTTTCCACTGACGGAAGGGAAGGAGTCAACAATTTTGGAGGTAATCCACTGAACCGTTACCGATGCTCGAAAAATAACTTCGGCAATAATAAAGATCGATTTCGAGGTTTATTGCGGCGTTCTTTTTCACGTTGTAGGCGCTGCTTGACGGGAGGTTTTCAAAACATCCGGATTGAGGACATTCTTCGGACTCCCGTTGAGATAAGCCAGGATATTGTCCACGGCCATGCGCGCTGAGCGCTGGTAAGACTCTGCGGTTTGCCATGCCAGGTGCGGCGTAAGCACTGTATTGGGCGCATCGAGAATCGGGTCATTTTCATCAACTGGATAGGTATCGCAGAGATCGAGAGCGGCACCCGCAAGCCGGCGTTCTCGGAGCGCCTCCGCGACTGCTTGACGGTTCACGATCCCCGCCCATGAAATATCGATGAGCAGCGCCGACGGTTTCATCAAGGCTAACCGGGTTGCGTCGACAAAATTGCGCGAGAGCTCAGAGCGGCGCAGGTGTACCGAGAGGATATCGGCGGCACGAAAGCACTCCTCTTCACTTACCATCTTCGCACCGGAGGCGGCGGCCCGCTCGGGAGTCAGCGTTGGTCCCCATGCAATCACTTTAAGCCCAAAGGCCGGGGCGCGCGCGGCCACGGCCCCTCCGGTCCTTCCGAGCCCGAGGATGCCTAAGATCTTTCCCTCCAGCTCTATCCCCGCCACTGACTCCCAGCGCCGCTGTCGGAGAGCCTGGTCTGAAGGGACGATGCGCCGCGCAAGGGCTAGGATTAGTCCAAAAGCATGCTCACCTACGGATGCGTTTGATGTGCCAGGCGTTGTGGCAACAACAATTCCCAACTCAGTCGCCGCCTTCAAATCGATGCGATGAGGACCGCTGGAGGCAATGAACCGAAGCTCTGGAAGGGCTGCCAAGGTTTCGCGATCTAACAACGTGCGATCGCGGATTGCCAATGCGATACTTGCTCCCTGCAAGCGGTGAAGCAGCTCTTCCCGCGTCTCTGCCACTTGGTCATAAACCACAACGGTACCCACAGCGCCAGTGCGAGCTAGCTCTCCGGAATTTTGGAACGCACCATCTACGTCGTCACACACGACCACATTTGCCATCGATACTTCCTCCGATTGGCTTCAGTCGCCCGGCCCCATAATTTCTTCTCCTTATGATTCAAGCCTACAAACCTTATGCCGGATGCGTTTGCTGAGGTGTAATGCGCCGGCCGATGGCCGGGAGCATCAGGGCCACCAGACTACCCACGGCATTCATAATGGCCATGTACCAGAAAAGGGTAGAGTAACCGAAAGAGGTCATGAGCAAGCCCACGATAACAGGTGCGACGCCCAGAAAGATGGCATTATTTCCCCACAGGAACCCGATTAAACTTCCCTCAAGTCGTCGTCCCTCTCCCAAGTCAAGAGCGCCAGCATCTATCAGCGCGTGCCCCCCAAACATAAACGCTCCCATGAGCCCCACAAGTATCGTCAGCAAAAGACCGCCGCCCGCGAAGGCCATCAAGGTAGCGACAATGGCTTTCCCTCCGAGCACGATGACGATAAGAAGTTTACGACTGAGGCGGTCGGACAACGCTCCAATAAGAGGTCCAGAGACGACACCCATGGTCGTAAGAAGCGCCATGTGCAGGCCGATCCCGAAGCTTTCCATCCCCTGGGTCTCTTGCAAGTAGATAGGTAGCCATAATTGAAAGCCCCCTTGGCCCAGTCCGCTCATGCCGGCGAGCAAAAATAGCAGGAGCAGCCCTTTGCTACGGAAGAGTTCTTGCAGCGAACGCAGATGTTCTCCAATGTGACGCCGTGTTTTGCTTGGAGTCTGGAATTGTTCCCAGCCTGACGCTCGCCGTAGAACGAGCCAGAGAAGCAGTGCGAACCCTAGGGTCATCGGAAAAGCGGCTAAGAGGATAGCTTGCCAAGCCACGACCAGCAGGAGAGCGCCAATTGCCAGCGAGCCGATAGCATCGCCCAAGTTCCCAGATGAGCGATGTATGGAGACCATAAAGCCGCGCCGTTCCGGATACCGTTGAGAGAGAAGGCTTAGAGCCGAGGGATGCCAGAGGGATTGGTGGGAAATCCCTACTAAACCAAGGGCAACAAGTATCAGGAGATACGTGGGCGCGAGACCCACGATCAAATAGCCCAGCCCCATGGTGACCATGCTGGCGCACAAAATCAGGATCCTGCGATGCTGTAGCTGGTCAACCAGGACCCCACCTCCGATCGCAGCCACGCCGCTACTAACGCGCCGCACGGTGTCCATCAGCCCAGCGGTAACTGGCGTCAAGCCCAGCTCGGTGTATAGGACCGGAAGAATAACATAAAGGCCGTAGTCATATGCATGGTGTAGCGCGTGGCTGGCGATCAAGCTTATGGGCGCCATTCGATCACCGCCCTTTTTCAGTACGGCTGTTGTCCGGCTGGCAAAAGTATTCACAGTTTCCGTTCCTTCAAGTAGCTCGCGCCGAGGTTGCCCGAGATCTTCCGACAGGCGTTATCGCGTCAACTCTAAAACGAAAACGTCGCTCGCTCTTTATAGAACATGTAAAATCATCTTGCCAGGTCGACAACTAAAGATTTTCGCGGCGACTGTGACCGGCCACTACAACCGCTTCGATCTCTTTACTTTGCTCGTCGATGACCGCCCGGTTCAACGCGGCGCCGTAATCAAAGAGGGCGAAGAGGAGAAAGCCGGCGGAGAAAGCGCGCCCGATGCATCCGTCGAACTCGATGCGCCGGCTCACTTGAAAGCGCCAACGTCATTGCGACGCATCCGCCAGCGGGCCAAACCGCGATAACGCCGCTGCAAGCGCTCAGCTTTCGTATTACCATGCTTGAAAGTTTTCGCATCTTGCGCAAATTTTCTGGTGCTCGCTCGTGTTGGTTACACTCTTCGACAAGTCCATTCTCACCACGAAGGCACGAAGGGTTTGGATATAACTCATCGAAGTTTTCCCGTGCTGTGCATTCAAACGGGCAATCACGACGGCTTGCCCCGACAAACCCGACGCCAGAAGTCTTTGTGTTCTTTGCGCCCTTAGCGGTTAAATATTCTTTCCTTCGTGGCCTTCGTGGTGAAAAGTATCTTGCTTCTTTGGTTGCGGCTCAGCCGCGCTGGGAGATTCCCATGCGAGGCGCGCGATTTGAACGTCTTGAACTGCTTGAACGTCTTGAACCCGGCGGCGGGCACCGGCCGCTCTAGCCCTCGGCCACGTAGCGCAGAATATCCGTTTCCGTCACCAGCCCGACGAACTGCTGGTCTTTCACCACGGGCAAGCAGCCGATTTTATTCTCCCCCATCAAACGCGCCGCTTCTTTAACGCTGGCGCCGGCGGAGATCGTGATTACCGGATGGCTCATCACTTCCCGGGCGCGGATCGTCTTCATCAGATCCTTTTGCTCCTTTTGCCGGATGCCCAGGAGTTGGTCGAGGGCGGAAAAGAAAAGGTCGCGCTGGCTGAGGATGCCGACCAGTTTCCCGCGCTCGAGGATCGGAATATGGCGGACCCGCGCCATGGTCATCAAATCGTCCGCTAGATCGAGGACATTATCCGCCTCCAACGTATGGGGGGTTTTCGTCATGATGTCTTGAACTTTGGTCTCGTCGTCCGATCTCATAACAACACCTCCCTCACTTCCAAAAAACGATTACCCCCGCGTGGAGCCGCACGGGCAAGCCCGTGGCACCTTTCAGTACGCCCGTGGGGCGGAATCCTGAGCGAGAGCCCCGGCCGAGGCCGGGGCTCGAGTCGAAGGGTCGATGAACCGCCGGCTGTGACCGTCTCTTGCCTCCGTGTCGCTCTAAATTTTTGTTACCGCAATCAAATGCCGATGTCTAATATCGCCATCGCCGCCCGCCAGCTTGCGCGCAAACCGGTTGGGCAAAGACCAATTTGCAATCACCGTAAACGACGCCGCGGAAATGGTCGAACGCTCGCCTGGCTCGACCGCGACAAACTGTACCAGACGATTGCCGGGAAGCGGGCCAAAGCCCAGGCCAGCAAAACGGGCGAGCCGACGCTCCTCGTTAAAAAAGGTACGAGGTTTTGATGGGTCGTGTCCGCGTTACGATTACGAGCCACGAGCACGATGTGATGCAGAACACGACCAGATCGCGCTTCGTATGCGAAAACTTTTGAGCCGGATATTTTTTACCACTTGGGCGACGTTTGAAGGTGGGAGCCATCCGCAGCCGTTTTTGGTGAGTTAAAAAGGAGGAACGTTTAAGGCTGAGCGGACGAGGCCGGCGAGCGAAGCGAGCGGGTCCGAAGATCCGTTCAAGCCGATTGGTTAGGCCTGTTGTAAATCAATGATCCTCTGTATGTTACGTTTCAGTTCTGGAAGCTTCTCTTGCACCACGTCCCATACGAGCTGATAGTCCACCCCAAAGTAACCGTGAATGAGGCGGTCCCGCATCCGAGCAATCGGACGCCACTCAACCTCG
>ORMF010301435.1_pt1 | contig 13545 bp, 10 predicted proteins | sample 1779871 | NCBI WGS metagenome assembly ORMF01 (sample SAMEA104232316, study PRJEB22302) | groundwater metagenome | biome: forest; feature: aquifer; material: groundwater | place: USA | collected 2011-08-07 | depth 5.4 m | reverse complement strand
TTCGTTGCTGAACTCGAACTCATCGTAAGTCTCGGCATCAATGAAAATCTGCGTATCAGCCTGCGCGTAGCTGTAAGTAACGGGGCGGGTTTCCAGCGGGGCCACGGCCACGCGCTCGTTTTCGGCGAACACACGGTCAATAAGGCGACCGGTCGTCAGGTGGCGCAGGCGCGTGTGGAGTCGGTGGCGGGTCTGAGCGGTACCGCTGGTGTGCATGTCCTCGACGACATGGGGCGCACCGTCCAGCATCAAAACCATCTGACGTTTGAACTCCGTGGGCAGAATCGTTTGCATATTATTGTTCCCGCAACTGCCGGGATAGTTTGGTGGCTCCGCTACGGAGTCGAAGCATCAACGTGAACCACGCGTGGCGTCAACGTACTTTACCCGCGCTCCCGCGCCCGTACCGCAGCCGGTTCCGCAAACACGCTGACCTCGCCATCGCAAACATCGCGGACACCAGCCCGATGACGACACTTGAGTTTGATCTGGTGTCGCCTAGCATCGCTTGACCGCGTTAATGAAATTGCGAATCTGAACCAAACGAACAATGACAAAGAAGTTTTCTAAGAGGGTCGAGGAACCACGGAGTCCGAAACCACCGGCGGCGCAGGAGGACACAGCCTATCTAGTCCGAGAAGACCTCGACGAACAGCAGGAACGGCTCAAGAAAGGGGCGGCTGCTTTGAGAACGCCAGCACCAACAGCGCCTGCCAAACGACCTGCCGCTCCGGCAACGTTGCCCTCAAAGCCGCTCGCGCCGCTCGGCGCTTTGTGGCCAAGCTCCGTCCCATCGCAAGGTGAAGCAACCCCCTCTCAACGGCCAGCACCCGCCCCGGCACCGCCATCACCGAAGCCTCCCGCCCAGTCGGCTTCGCCGACACCGCTGACGGCGGTGATCGCGCCAGCCCCCAAGCCAACGGCGACTAGAACCGTCAACGTGAACTTTGCGCTCCTTGAACCCGATGCAAAGCAGGTGGCTCTCTGTGGTGATTTCAACGGCTGGGCCACCGGCGCGACGCCGATGAAACGGCAGGCTGACGGACATTGGGAGACGGCCATCGCTTTAGCGCCGGGCCGGTACCAATATAAATTCATCGTCGATGGACACTGGATACCCGACCCGCTCGCTCGCGAGAATGTTTGGAACCAGCACGGTACGCTCAATTCGCTGGTTGAAGTCCGGCCCTGATTTTATCCAAGACCGCCGTTGCCAAACAGTGCCCTGCAAAATACGGCTCAAGTGCGGGCGCGGGCATCCGATGTGCTGACAATGGGGTTGCGGGATTCGGGCGGCGGCCTACTCGCTTCGGCTACCCAAAAATAAACGGGCCGATCATCAGATGCTGCTGCCTGAATCCGCTTTGAACCAGAGAGCGCAGGAACTCAACGGCCAGACGCAGGGGTGACGGAGAATTGTTTCTCGCCTGACCGGCTGTGCGCTACGAGGGAGACTTCCTTTTTTCAGCGTCGCGATGGGAGGCCGCGTGCCGCTCCGCCCGCTGCCGGTTCAAAAGCCTCGCCATATAAAGAACGAGCACGATGTTGAAGACGATCACGCCTGCGTTCAGGAGCGTGGCGTGGTGGGCGAAGTGCTGAAATTCCAAGGGCAGGTAGAGGCCCGCCGAAATCACGGCCAGCCACTCGGCCCAATGCTTGCCTTGCCATAATCCATAACCTTCCGCCAAGCGAATCAGCGCGTAGGCAAATGCCAGCGCGGCAATTTCGCCAACGCCGTGGTTCGTGGCCTTGGCCACCGATTCAATAAACAGCCGCGTGTAGTGCCGCTCCGGGTTGATTCCGTGGCGGAGCAGGAAAGCAACCGTCGCCGCATTCAAATCGGTATGGCGCAAAGAAATGATCCCGGCGGCGGCGGCGAGCGCGAGCAGTCCCTTGGCCGCCTCAAACAGCGCGATGCCGCGCAAAGCCAGCGGCGGTCGTTGTGGCGGAGCTTGCATGGGTTCGGATTTTGCCGGTGTTCCTTGGCCTAAGCGAGCTTCAACTCGTTCGAGGCGCTCCGGCGTACCTTGCGGCCTGTTTACAATTTCCCTACGCTCGCGGTGGCCCGATATGAACGACATTCCGCCAGCAGTCGTAGAAGACCTGATCGCGCTGGGCAGTCTCGATGACAGCCCTTCCGCTACGCGGGATCAGCTTCTGGCACGGCTCAAGCCCGTCAACCGGGACATCTGCTTTGACTGGGATCGCTGGATCGAAGCCGCCGGTCGTCTAGGAGCAGGGTCAAAGTAGAATGATGCGACCATGCACAGGCTCCGACCACACGGCAACAGAATCAGCGTGAAGATGCCCACAGATGCGAAGGGCATGGTAGGACGTAAGTGCCCTCGCCGGGAATGCCAGAAGTATTTCAAGCTCAAGCCGGGCACGGGCCTCAAAGGCGATGTGCCGTGTCACTGTCCCTACTGCGGGTTCGTCGGCGGTTCCAACAACTTCTGGACGCCGGAACAGAAGAAGTACGCCGAAGCAGTCGCCATGAACTACGCGAGCGAAGAAATTCATCGAATGCTCAAGGGCATGGAGTTCGACATGAAGCCGCAGGGGCCGGTCGGCATCAGCATCAGCATGAAGGTCGCGGGTGGGCCGGAGAGGTTCCACTACTCCTATCGTGAGAAGGAACTTGAAACGGATGTGGTGTGCGACCACTGCACGCTGGTCTATGCCATCTATGGCGCGTTTGCGTTTTGCCCGGACTGCGGCTCACACAACTCCTTCATCATACTCGGCAAGAACCTTGAGATTGCAGAAAAGCTGCTGGCACTGGCTGGCACGCAGGAGCGTGATCTCGCCGAACATCTAACCGGCGATGCGCTGGAAAACGTCGTGTCGGCGTTTGATGGGTTCGGGCGGGAAATTTGCAGGGTAGCGGCACCCAAGGCCGCGAATCCGCCCGACGCTCAGGATGTGCGGTTTCAGAACCTTGGTGGAGCACGTACTCGCGTGCAGAAGTTGTTCGGGTTCGATCTGATGACGTGTGTATCCGGCCAAGACTGGGAATTCGCGTGCCGGTGTTTTCAGAAGCGCCATCTACTCGCTCACAAGATGGGCGTGATTGATGACGACTACGTGCGAGCCACAGAAGACAGTGCGGCAGTAATTGGCAGAAAAATTCAAATCAGAACAGAGGAAGTGAAGCGGCTAGTCGATGTAGTCCGGCAGCTTGGAGGGAAGTTGGCGGCGCAGCTTTTGCCTCCATCCTCCACTGCGTCGACCTCTGGAGGGGTGTCTAAAAGCTAATGAACGGCCTCTTGGTCAGAGTCGGCATTGATTCCACCGACGGCGGATGGAACGCCCCGATGCGGCTGGCTTCCGGTCAGTTCGCCGCCGCGCGCGGCTGGTGCGCGAGGACATGCAATTCTGGTCTGTGAAATAGCTGATGCCTGACCAGCCGGGAAAACCACGTCGGCACGGCGATTGTAAACACTGCCCGCGTCGTTTCGATTCTGTCCCGTGCTGCCCGCGACCCACCGTTGTAAACGATTGGAGACAACTGCTCCGCCCGTTTACACGCCTTGCACCCGGTCAACATAATTGGCAATCTCAGCGGGGAAAGCGCGGCGTCCGGCATGAACGACGCGGTTTCATTTTCATGGAACCAGCGAGACAGTCAGATGGCACCGAAGCGGATTCGAGGACGAAGCCGCGACAAAGGGGAATGCCCACGCGTCCCGGCACCAATCGGCGGCCCGTGTCTGTGATCGAAGCACGGTGGAATCAGTCGAGCCAACTCCTGCGTAAACACGTATGCTAAAACTTCAACTTCGGGACGAGTTCAAGGGCGAACGGCTCAAGGGCACCACCATCGACTTCTCCGCCGACAAGACGACCGGCGTGCTCAAAAAACCGGCAGGCGAGTTCCTGAGTATCACGTACCCATCGGTGGATTTGCTCAAGGTGCTGGAAGCCGCGCAACCGGAGAAAGCCCGCCCCATCGTCCTGCTCGGTGGTCGTGGCCAAGGAAAATCGCACCTGATGGCGGCGCTGTTCCACGCCATGAAAGACCCGGCGGCGGCAGCAGCGTGGTTGGGTGACTGGGCCGCGAAGCTGAACCGCCCGGAGTTGACCACGTTGAAGTTCCGCTCGGATGTCGAGGTCATCGCCGAGAGTTTGCATCAGCAGCGGTATAAATTTCTCTGGGAACTCCTGTTCGACCGGCACCCGAAGGGCGACTACATCAAGGGCAAGTGGGACAGCATGGGTGCAGGAAAAACCAACATCCCCAGCGTTGACCTCCTGCTGGAGATGTTCCAAGCCAAGCCCACCGCGCTACTGCTCGATGAATTTCAAACTTGGTATGACGGCCTGACGAACACGCAACAGTACCCGTGGCGCAACTGGGCGTTCAACTTCATTCAGTTGCTGTCCGAGATCGCCAACGATCATCCCGAACTGCTGACGTTGGTGGTGTCGATCCGCGACAACCAATCGCAGGCGTACCAACAGATTCACCGCATCCAGCCGGTGCTGGTTGATTTTCAGGGCACCCAAGCCAAGAAAGACCGCCAGCGGTTGCTGCTCTACCGTATTTTCCAGAACCGGATCAACGTGCCCGCGTCCGACATCAGTGGCTGCATCAAGCCGCATGTGGACGACCACTTGCGGCTGGCCGAGGTTCCGCCGTCGCAGCACGACACCAAGCGAGCCGAGTTCGTCGAGGCGTGGCCCTACTCGCCGGTGTTGATGCGCCTGCTCGACGACCAAGTGCTGGTCGCCACCGAGGCGCAGGAAACCCGCGACCTCATCCGCATCCTCGTTGACCTGTTCAAAACACGCGGCGACAAATCGCCGGTCATCACCGCTGCCGACTTCGACATCACCAACGACAAGGGCAGCGTCACATCGCTGTTGAGTTCCGTCGCCAATCAGCTTCATCGGAGCCTGCTGCAAAAGGCGCAGCGCAATCTGGAGGCCGTGCGCACCGCCGTCCAAGAGCCGGACAAGAACGTGCCGCACGCGGCGGACATCATCAGCGCCCTCTGGCTCCGCTCGCTGAGCGCCGAACGCGTCAACGGCGCGGAGCCTGCGGAGTTACAGGTGGACATCACCCGTGACCAGCCGATTGATGACAATGGCTTCGCCGCCGAGATGGCGATGATCCGCGAAAACAGTTTCAATATCCACCCGGTCGGCAATCGGCTGGTCTTCAAAGAGGAAGAAAACGCCGAGGGCAAGCTGCTGGCCAACGCGAGGAACGACAAGCTGTTCGAGGCCGGGCAGGACATCGAGCAACTGGCGGCGGAAGTCCGCTACGTCATCGGCGGCAGCGAGGAAGTGTCGCGCCAGTTCCGCGTTGTGGTGTTGCGAAAGAAATGGCAGAGCGACCCGTGGGGCGAACTCGCCGAAAAGGATCGGCCCGACCAGTGGGGCAACCAACTCGTGCTGATCGTGCTGCCGGAGTATCCTGACAACGTGGAGGCCGCGCTGGGCGCTTGGCTCAGACAATACCTGCCCAGTCGCCGGAACACGCTGCGGTTCCTCCTGCCCAAGAAGGCCGATGGCAACATCTACTTCGACCGCGACCTGATCGTGTGTGCCCGTGCGGTTTATCTGGCCAACCAGTGGAAGGAAACGGACGCTGCCTACAAGCCGTTGTTTACGACTTACCAGACCTCGCACCTGCGCCCCAAGCTCAAAGACAAGTTTGACACGTTTGCGCTGCTCGACGTTTGGAACTTCGCGCAACCGGAGCAGTGCCGGTTCACCATCGAGAAGCACAACGCCACGGGCGACAAAATTCCCAAGGCGATCCACACCAAGATCGAGAGCGAACTGTTCGTCTTTGAGGACTTTGAGGCCGCCGCCGTCACCCACGCCACTGCCAGTTCATCGCTGGCCAAATTCATCGGTGAGCTTCAGGAACCAACCATCGGCGGCAAGCACTGCATCCCGTGGCTGGGTGAATTCACCGCCAAGGAAAAGGTGTTGCGCCTCTGCGCCGCTGGAAAGCTCGCCATCAATGTGCGCGGACTGGAACTGCTCCAAGCCGAGCCGGGCGAAAGCGAAGATGTCGCGTGGATGCGGATCAAGGGCAAGCTCGGCTCCGGCAAGGAACTCGAACAAACCATCCTGCTCCTGCCTAACGCGGTGCCGTCGAGCGGCGGCACACTGCCGTTGCCGTTTACACCCACGCCAACTACGCCGACACCGAACCAGCCCACCGGCACCGGGACGCCGCCCAGCATCTTCAACGAAACGGGCGGCACGTTGCCCACGGCTCCGAAGTTACAACCGTTCGGCACACCGCCCAAGACCCCGGTGAACCTGTTGGGTGAAGTCGAGAAGTGGGGCATCAGCGCGGCCACGAATCTGGCGAACGTAAACATCAACATCACCGCGATGACGGGGGCGCAACTGACCCAGTTGCTGAAGAACCTGCCGGATGGTGCCACCTACGGATTGAATCTCGACAAGGAGGCACAATGACCGCTGCCCGCGACCCGAAGCTGGACGCCGTTTTGACCGCCAGCCCGGTGGACGCGTGGCAGGCTGTCTTCGACAAACTTTGCGAAGTTTTTTCCGCGCCCCTGTCCCCTCAGCACGCGGAGCGTGAAGTCATGGAGCGCGAGCGCAAGGTCGGCGAACTGGAACTGCTGCTCTCCGGCTCCGCGTGGGAACTCTGGCGCGAGTTTGAAAGCTCCGCGCCGCGCACCAGCAAGGCCGTCATCGAGTTTTGGAATGCCAACCCATCCGGCAAGGCCGTGCTGATCCTTGATGGCCTGTCCCTGCGGGAGATGCCGTGGCTGTTGCAGGAAGCCAAGCAGCGCGGCTACCAGATTCATCAAGCGGGCGTCCGGGGGTCGGAGCTTCCCAGCGACACCACGCCGTTCGCCAAGGCGCTGGGGTTCAGCCAGCGTTCTTCGTTGGAAAACAATGACGCGGGGCTGGCGCATGATCTCCCCGGCGCACGCACTGAGAGCATGGGCGCGGAGTGGAACTCGTGCCTCGACTGGATCGGCTCCGCACCTGCAATCGTGCTGTGGCATCACTGGCCTGATGACCGCATTCACCAACTGGCGGAGCCGGGCGACGGCTTGCAGAAACTTTGCCGGGAGGCGGCCCAACAACTGACCTCCGATTCGTTTTGGAAATTGATCGAGCGCATGACCACCGGGCGGCGCTTGGTCATCACGAGCGATCACGGGTACGCCGCGTCCGGCATGTTCTCGGATGTGGGCAACAAGGAACAGTCGAACTGGCTCAAGACCAACTTCGGCAGCAGCCGATTCGCGTATGGCCCCGGCACCGAACACCATTGGGTGCCGCCGATCTCACTGTGCCTGACGACCGCGCACGGCACCAATCAGTTCGCGCTGGGCCGTCGCAAATGGCGCAGCGCAGGCGGCTACCCCACGCTGGCCCACGGCGGCCTGTCGTTGCTGGAAGTGACCGTGCCGTTGATCGAAATCTCAAAATCCTGACCGCTTATGGGAAACCCCTGACGCCCGGTCATCATTTTGTTGATGCCAACAAAATGATGCCGCCCCTGAATCCCAAGCACTTTCACGACATCCGCATGGCCAAGACCAAAGGGAAATCGAAAAAGGACCTGCTCAGCGAGCAAATCGCTGCTGCGGTGGGGGCGGGGCGCGAGGTCGCGGTCGAGACGGTGGACTTCTCCGATCCGAACCGGCCCAAGACCTGTCTCGAAGTTGATTTTCCCATCATCCCCATCAACCAGATTGCCACCGTTGAGGGCAACGTGAGTAAACCCATTTACCAGATGTCCAAGTGGTGGGCGCGGCGGCGCTCCAGCGTCTTCCGCTCCATGTTGCTGGCGGCGGCGATGAAGTCACCGGAAGATGAGAGCAAGGCCGCCAAGGCTGTGTGGGAAGTTTATTACGCCAACCATCAGAAACGCGGCTCGCTTCGTCATCTCAAAGTTGCCGAGCCATTCATGGGTGGGGGCACGACCATTGTGGAAGGCTCGCGGTTGGGGATGCAGATGTTCGGCTGCGACTTGAATCCGGTCGCGTGGTTCGTGGTGAAAAACGAGATGGCGCGGGTGGACATCGCGGAAGTGAAGCGCCTACTCGCCGACATCGAAGCCGAAGTAAAACCGCTCATCATGCCTTACTTCGCCTGCGACGGCCCGGATGGTGAGAAGGGGAAATGGTTCAAGCGCAATGGCACCAAGAAGCGAGAGAAGAACTTGAAGCAACCCGAACTCGGTGCGGCGCAGGAGGACTCACCCTCAGACGAGGATGACTGGGAGGAACAACCGGTCCCCTTCGACATTTTTTCCGTACCGTGGCGGGAGCGGAAGCACTACCGCTACGAAGGGCCGGAGATCATCTACACCTTCTGGGCCAAGCACGGCCCGTGTCAACGCGAGGGCTGCGGACACCGCACGCCTATCATGTCCACCCCGATTGTCGCCATCAAAGCGCTCACGGTGGATGCGTGGGCGGATTGGGAATGTCGCGGCTGCGGGAAGAAGTTCGACGTGGAGCGCCACGCGGCGCGGATGGCTCCTGACGTGCCGCTGTTTGTCGCCCCGGATGAAAAACCGTTTGCAGTGATGGACACCGAGGGGCGATTTACCTGCCCGCACTGCGGCAAGGCACGGCAGGACGCGAAAGCGTTCTTGGAAAACAATTCCCCTGAACTGGGCAAGGCAAAGAACAAGAAGGTGGAACTGACGCTGCTCATTCATCCGCAATGGCTCGAAGGCTGCCCAAAGTCCGACAAACAGGGCCGCGAATACGGCGGCAGCGCGACAGATTCAGTCGAGGCGACAACTCGGTGGAACAAAGCTCGTGCTGCCACGCTCCGGTTGCTCGAAGTGCGCGGCAAGCTGCCAGAACGAGTGACTTGCCCAGAAACAAAGGTGAAGTTCTACACCGATGGACGTGGCGGCACTGTGCCAAAAAAATCCACGTTCGCGTGTTCCGCTGATGGCACATTGAATGATGTGCTTACAGCGATCAAGGCATCCGAGAAAACCGGGCCAGTGGCTGCGTTCGTAATCCAAGGCTACAGCGCAAAACGCGACCAAACTGGAGTGCCGTATAGCGGACGGTTCTTCGCGACTGCAAGCAACACGGAGCGGAATGGGCACGCGCTAAGAGAATGGGAAGCACGAAGGGGAACCGATCTGAATGGCTTTTGGCCGACGAGTGAGTTGCCGTATGGCTTTATGACTCACCACCTGAACGGCGGAATTCCCAATCATGGTTTTAGCCATTGGTGGAAGATGTTCAACCCGGCTCAACTTTTGGTTCACGCTCAACTGCTCAAGGCCATCGTTGCCAATCAATCAGTCTGCCAAACAACAAAAGATGTCGTTCTTGGTGGCTTCCAACAATACCTCCAAGCTCAGAGCATGATGTGCGCATGGAACGTGCAGACAGATCGACTCGCTGTGGCGTTTTCAAACAACAACTTTCACCCTAAATCTGTGCTCATCGAAGGCGGGTTTTTGTGGGCACGCTATGGGCATAGCAGATGGGCTTCATGCGTGCGGAAACTCCCAGAGGCTTATGAGTGGGCGAAGCAGCCGACAGAATTGGTTGCAGCCGAACTGTTGGAAGCGTTTGGCTTTGGCGGTTCCTCAGCGAGCAGCGAGAAAGTCGAGTGCCACGACCCTACGACCTTGGATGTAACGCTGACGTGCGGTTCAGCCACACATCTTGATGGGCTTGAAAACAAGTCCTTTGATTTGGTTATCACCGACCCACCGTTCGGAGGGCTTTTGCACTACGCGGAACTCTCTGATTATTTTTACGTCTGGTTGAGGCTCGCGTTGAAAGACCAGTACCCACTGCGTTTCACGAGTGAATATGTGCCCAAGGCGCTTGAGGCCGTAGCCAACAAGGCACGACAACCGGATGACCCGGATGGTTTCTATCAGCGCATCCTCACTGACTGCTGGCGCGAAGCGTATCGCATTCTAAAGCCGGGAGGCATCTTGGCTTTTACTTTCCATCACAGCGAAGACGAGCCGTGGGTGCGCGTGTTGGAGAGCTTGTTCGACGCCGGGTTCTACCTAGAAGCCACGTATCCGATTCGCAGTGACGAGACGAAGGGGGATAGTCAGTTCGGCTCCAAGTCCATCGAATACGACATCATCCACGTCTGCCGGAAGCGGATGAAGGAGCCGCAGCCCATCAGTTGGGCGCGGTTGCGTCGGCAAATCACTGATGACGTGCGGCGTATCAAGAACCTGCTTTCCCAACATCAGAAGGAAGGTCTGCCCGCTGCCGACTTGCAGGTCATCAAGCGCGGCAAGGCGCTCGAATACTTCTCACGCCACTACGGCAAAGTCTATGTCGAGCAGGGCCGCGAGTTCACCATCCGCGAGGCGCTCGTGGGCATCAACACGTTGCTCGATGACGATAGCAGTACCGCTGGCGGCCCCGAAGCTCCGCCGCCTAACGCGGAGCCGTACACCCGCCAGTTCTTCCGCCTGTTCTACGAGACGACCGAAGTGCCGCGTGACCAGATGCAGAAGTTCCTGCGCGGCACCGGCATCGCCCCCAGCGATTTCGAGGATCGCGGCTGGTGCTCGGAGAAGAACAAAATCTTCACGCTCACCCCGCCGGTGGAAATGGCGCGGGCGTGGAAGGGTGCATCGCGCAAAGGCATGGCGCGGGACTTCGATCAGACCATGTTCCTCGTCGGCGGCTGCGTGGAAGGGAGCGGCATCCGGGTGAACGACACCTTGAACAGCCCGAACTATGCGCCCCACCCGGCAACCGTGGAGTTGGTGGAGTGGCTCTGCCGCCACGGTGGCACGGCGGAAATCAAACACGCCGCCCAACGCGCCCGGACGATCTACCGCGAGTGGCTGGCCGCGAACAAGGCCAAGGTGCAGGAGCAGATGAGGCTGTTTGATCTGGAGGGATGATTCTTTACGCAGTGCGTATAGAATCGGTTGAGAACGGATTGCCCATGAGCAGAAAATTGAAAAAGACCGGCAAGCCCCCGGCGCTTTACGCGCGGGTGCGTGAGATATTGGAGGCGGCGCGGACGGGCGGTTCAGACATTCATCACGCAGTGCGTGCTGAATTGGAGGCGATTCCGCACGCGTTGCGTGCGCTTTCCGCCTCGAAGATTTCCGACGCACCGCGTCGTAAATCAGAAAAAGGCCACGCGGTGCGTGGCCAATCCACACTGCCGGAACAGGCTTCGAGCAGGGTGCGTTCGGAGTTGGAGATTCTCCACGCACCGCGTGGTGAATCTTGGCAGCCCGGCCAGCTTCATCCCCATCTGTCGGGGACGCATTACCGGACGTTGCTCCGCGTGGGAAAACCGGAAGCGCGGTCGTTTTACAAAATTGGAGTCGTCCACAGTTCAAATGAATGGAGTTGCCCATGAAACAAACGAAGCGGAAAGCCAAACGGACGCGGCCCATCTATGACCGTATCCGGCAGATTCTGGAAGCGGCACGGGCGGGCATCACGCGCACGGTGAACACGACGCAGGTGGTGGCCAACTGGCTGATCGGGCGGGAGATTGTGGAGGAGGAGCAGCGGGGCAGAGAGCGCGCCCATTACGGCGGGCGGCAGATGGAGGAACTGTCGCGAAGGTTGACCGAAGATTTTGGCGAGGGTTATTCGATGCAAAGCCTCCGCTATATGCGGCAGTTTTATCTGGAGTTTCCCGCCCTTGTCCGGGCCACGGCGATTCGCCACGCAGTGCGTGGCGAATTACCGCGCTTGGCCGCTGTCGCTCCGACGGACGCGATTCGCCACGCAGTGCGTGGCGAATTGGAAGTCAGCGATATTTCCCACGCACTGCGTGGGGAATTGGAGATTGGTCACACAGTGCGTGACCAATCTTGGCAGCCCGGCCAGCTTCATCCCCATCTGTCGTGGACGCATTACCGGACGTTGCTCCGCGTGGAGAAACCGGAGGCGCGGTCGTTTTACGAAATCGAGGCCACGCAAAACAACTGGTCGTACCGAGAACTGGAGCGGCAAATCAACAGCCTGCTCTACGAACGGCTGGCGTTGAGCCGGGACAAAAAGGGTTTGCTGCGGCTGGCGCGGAAGGGGCAGGAAGTTCAAGGGCCGCTCGATATTTTCAAAGACCCGCTGGTGCTGGAGTTCCTGAAAATTCCCGCTGCGGCCAAGCTGGTGGAGTCGGACTTGGAAGCCGCGTTGCTCAACGAATTGCAAGCCTTCCTGCTGGAGTTGGGCAAGGGCTTCGCCTTTGTGGCGCGGCAGCAACGCATCACGCTGGACGGCGATCATTTCTACATTGATCTCGTGTTCTACCACACGATCCTGAAATGTTTTGTGCTGCTGGATTTGAAGGTGCGGAAACTGACGCATGAAGATTTGGGGCAGTTCCAGCTTTACCTGAATTACTACGACCGCGAACGGCGCACACCGGGCGACCAGCCGACGTTGGGATTGATTCTTTGCACGGACAAGAACGACGCCGTGGTGCGTTACACGCTGGGGGAGGAACAGCAAAAGAAGATTTTCACCAGCCGCTACAAACTGCATCTGCCCTCAGAAGCGGAGTTGAAGGCGGAATTATTGCGCGAATTGAAAAGCATCGGCCCGGCACCCGCCGACCGCCCGGACAAGGCAAAGAGGAAGACCCCGCCATGAACCCCGACCTCCACGACAACAGTTGGATGCGCGGCGGCACGTCGCTGCTCTGGGACGCCGACGCACTGAAGCGGATTTGTCCCGCCGAATCCGTTCGCAGCTTGCGCGAGCTTTTGCGGTTGTACCAGTCCGGCTGGCCGGAGGACGCGCTCAAGCTCGTCAACGGGCGCACGCTGGTCGTGGCCGGGTTGGAGGCGGCAATGGACACGTTCGCCCCGGAGCAGGCGGTGGAGTGGCTGGAGCAAACGGTGTATCCGGCCATCTTGGATTTTCAGGAGGAAGTGGCGGACGGCGGGCGTGAAGCCGCGCTCATCTTCTGGCTGGCCGACGGCAAACGGGTTTTTCCCAAGGCGTCAGAGAACACCTATCACTGGTATTGCTCTGGCGAACACCGAAAAGAATCCATCCCCATCGGTCGCTGCATCTGGAATGGCGCGGAAGGCAGCGTGCGCCGGATCATCACACTCAACAGCGACAAGAAGGAAGTCCACGTCGGCTTGTTCCATCCACGGATTTCGTGACGGCATCACCATGAGTGCGCCCCTCGCCAACCGCAGTTTCAAGCCCGGCGAGCGGGTGCGTCATCCTGACTTGGGCGAGGGCGTGGTCATCGCCGCGCCGGTGGATGGCTTCATCAAGATTTTCTTCCCCTCTGGTGAGCGGCAGGTGCCGGTGGCCGGGTTGTCATCCGCGCTCAGTCGCTCCGAGGTCGTCGTGATGAACGCCAAGGGAGATGGCAACCGGGCGTTGCGGGCATGGCTCTGCTACCAAGCGCACGCGTTGCCGCTCATGGAGAACGTCAGCGCCCTGACCTCCGCCAAGATTGATCTGCTGCCGCATCAAGTGGTGCTGACGCATCGCGTGGCCACGGCGGCACCGCGCCGGTTCCTCATCGCCGATGAAGTTGGTCTGGGCAAAACGATTGAGGCGGCGCTGATCTTGCGCGAACTGATGAGCCGGGGCGAAC
>ORMF011636277.1_pt1 | contig 13552 bp, 10 predicted proteins | sample 1779871 | NCBI WGS metagenome assembly ORMF01 (sample SAMEA104232316, study PRJEB22302) | groundwater metagenome | biome: forest; feature: aquifer; material: groundwater | place: USA | collected 2011-08-07 | depth 5.4 m | reverse complement strand
GGTTATGAATATTCAATTGGCTCATAGCTACGGAGAAATTATTTCAATGGAAAATCTTCTGGCCGCTTGGCAGGAATTTATCGTTGGGAAAAGCAAGCGCACCGATGTCCTGATTTTTGCTCGCTCTCTCATGGACAACATTGTAGCACTTCATGAGGAGTTGTCTACTCGAACGTATCGACACGGCGGTTATGAGGATTTTCGTATTGCTGACCCCAAGCCACGGCACATTCACAAGGGCAGTGTGCGAGATCGTTTGGTGCACCATGCCATCTATCGGGTGCTGTATTCATTCTTTGACCGCACGTTTATCACAGATTCATTTTCCTGTCGGAACAATAAAGGAGTGCACGCGGCGCTGTATCGATTTGCGAACATGGCTCTGAAAGTGAGCCGGAACAACACCCGAACTTGCTGGGTTCTCAAATGCGATATTCAGAAGTTTTTTGCGAGTGTTAACCACAATGTATTGCTACGACTATTGGACTGTTCCATTGCTGATACGGATATCCGGTGGTTGCTGCGGGAAGTGGTTTGGAGTTTTGGCACCCACCATATACTGTCATCCTCGGGCTTGACCCGAGGATCCACGATCGTTTCTGGATCCCCGATCCCGGTCGGGGATGACACCGAAGAGATCCTGAAACAAGTTCAGGATGACGATTGCGTTGGTTTGCCGCTGGGCAATCTCACTTCGCAACTGTTTGCCAACATTTATTTGAATGAGCTTGATCAATTCACGAAGCACCGTCTGAAGGCACAATTCTACATTCGATATGCCGATGACTTTGTCTTCTTGTCGCACGACAGAGCATTACTGGAGTCATTGATTTCAATCATCCGAGATTTTCTCGACGAGCGACTGCGCCTAATACTCCACCCCAAGAAACTGTTTCTGAAAACCCTTGCGTCTGGTGTTGATTTTCTGGGCTGGGTGCATTTCCAAGATTATCGCGTGCTCCGGACATCAACGAAGCACCGGATGCTACGGCGCGTCGCCGAGCATCCGACAGAAGGAACGTTGGATTCGTATCATGGGCTGTTGAGTTATGGGAATGCGAATGGACTCCAGCAGGAGATTGCGGGTCAACAATGGCTTCTTAGTGAATAGTTGCTTTTCTTTGGGGTCACGCTACAATACGTAGACTGAAGGAGGAATGACGAAAATGGTTTTTTCGCCACGAACTCTAGATTTCTTACACTATGCCCTTTATTTTTTTAGACGAGAGCGGACAGTTTACAAAAAGGGATCATGAGCAGTATTTTATTGTTTCTTCGTTTACGGTTGGGGATCCTCGCCGGACCGAGAAACGCTTCCGTGGCTGGTATCGATCAAAATTTCCTCGCCGGATTCGCACACAATCAGAAATAAAGTTTTCTCAAGTGAATATTGATGACGCATTGCGCCTGCGAACGTTGAAATACATTGCTGATTTGGATGTCCGCATTCGGTATACGTATCTGCTTCGCAATAACATACCGGATGATTTTAAACACAAAGGAAGACTGGAGACGGGACTGTTATACAAAAGTATCATCGCCGAGACTCTTGAGATGTATCTCCCGATCGATGAAAAGGAATTTCGCGTATTTTGTGATCAACGGCATCTGAAGGGCTTAAGTAATTCCCAGTTTTGTCATTTACTGCGCACGCATCTTTTGCCGCTATTACCCAAAGATTCCCTCGTTCAAATCGAGATGATTGATTCCACCACAAACGCAAATATTCAGATCGCTGATTGGATTGCTGGCGGGCTCGCCCGATACTACGAACACAAACCATTGGGAGAAGAGTGTTTTCGGATACTCAAAAATAACATTTTGGGGCAGGGGAAAGAACTCTTTCGGTCCTACGATTCATGACAATATAAAAATCCCCAACAACATTGGGGAGCTTTATTGAAGCAGCGTCTTACAAGGTGGTTTACCCGCGACTTGGATCCCGGATCCTCCGGGGGAACACCACGGCACCTCATAAGGTATTATTGCATGCTTCAAAGTTAATATAGCATACAGTAGAGTGTTTGTCAAAGTTTATGTCCTCTCTTTTTTCTTCCCTCAACCCCGAACAAAATACTGCCGTGACTCATGGGAAGGGGCCGCTGATGATTGTCGCGGGCGCGGGAACGGGAAAAACCACCGTCGTTACACAGCGGATTGTGTGGCTGATGAATTCTTCCGAAGCATTCGGACGCACATTAAAACCCGAGGAAATTTTGGCGTTGACGTTTACGGATAAAGCTGCGGCCGAAATGGAAGACCGTGTGGGAGCAGCGCTCCCGATTGGCTACCGCGATTTGTGGATTTCCACCTTTCATTCCCTTTGTGAGCGGTTACTGCGTACTCATGCGCTCGACATTGGCCTCAACGATGACTTCCGTGTCCTCACCCCTACCAATATTTGGGCGTTACTGCGCAAGCACGAAGCGCGGTTTGATTTGGACTATTATCGCCCCAAAGGAAACCCAACAAAGTTTTTTCATGCGCTCATCCGCCATTTTTCTCGTGCCAAAGATGAAGCGGTGGGTGTCGAGGAGTATGCACAATTTGTCGAAAGTCGCAAGCTCGACAAGAATGTTGCGCTGGGGGTTCCTCTCGAATCCACAGAAGGTGATGAGCTCGATGCCGCTAAGCTCCAAGAAATTGCACGCGCCTATGCGACCTATGAACAAATTCTTCGCGATGAAAATGCACTGGATTTTGGCGATCTTCTGGTGTGGACGCTCAAACTTTTCAGAGAACGACCCAACATTCTCTCGCAGTACCGAAAACAGTTCCAGTGCATTGTGGTGGACGAGTTTCAAGATACCAATTGGGTTCAGTATGAATTGGTAAAAATTTTGGCCGCACCCGAAAATAATTTGACGGTAGTGGCTGACGATGACCAGGCCATTTATCGTTGGCGGGGAGCATCATTTAATAATGTTATTCAGTTTAAAAAGGATTTTGCCAATTCGCGCGATGTGGCGTTGGTTCGAAACTATCGTTCTACTCAAAACATTTTAGACTTGGCTTATACGTTTATCCAACAGAATAATCCGAATCGACTCGAGGCGCGCATGGCGAATAATCCATTAGGAAGTCCCATCTCAAAACATCTTCAGAGTGCCAGTACCGCAAAAGGAGTGATTGAACATCTCGCATCGCCGACGATTGCTCAAGAGGCGCTCAGTGTCGTGAAGCGGATTCGTGATGAAATCAAAAAAAGCGAAAAGGCAGGAGAACGATTCCATTGGAATGATGTAGCGATTCTCACGCGTTCCAACAGTGATGCCGATCCGTTTGTGCGAGCGCTGGAAGCGTCGGGTATTCCGTATGATATTGCGAGCTCCCGGGGTCTTTACCACACACCGATCGTTCTGGATACTAGCAGCTACTTGGATTTGTTGGATAATTACCATGAGTCGGCGAGTTTGTACCGCGTGTTACGGATGAGTATTTGGGAGATTTCCGATGAGGCAATTTTTACCTGTTTGCGAGAAGCGCGGAAAAAGAATCATTCGTTGTATGAGGTGGTCAGCCGGGCGGGGACCGTCGGAGTCAAATCAATAGATCAAGAAAAAATCGCCAAACTCCTGCGAATGATCGAAACGCATTCGGCCATCGCCAAACACCACGGACCAGCAAAAGTTATTGCGTCGTTGTACCGAGATAGTGGGCTGGTGGACCGATGGAGGGCCGTTGATGCAACCCCCGTGATACTCCAAGAACTGAGCTGGGCCGAACAGTTTTACCGAGTGGCAGAGAGATACGAACGTGAGAATTCCAATGCAACCATCAAAGGCTTTAAAGAATTTATTCGATTGAGCATTGAGGCGGGGGATGAAGGATCGCTCCGGCGTGACGACGAAGGGCCCGAAGCCGTAACGGTGATGACGATGCACGCGGCCAAAGGCTTAGAATTCCGTATTGTATTCGTCGTCAGTATGGTGGATCGGCGATTTCCCACACAGCAACGCAGTGAGCCATTGGAGCTCCCAGTGGAACTCATGAAGGAAATGTTGCCAGAAGGGGACTGGCATCTGGAAGAAGAGCGGCGTTTGATGTATGTCGCAATCACCCGCGCCAAAAAACAATTGTATTTTACGTCGGCAGAAGATTACGGCGGGGTGCGGAAGAAAAAACCGTCGTTATTTTTGCATGAATTGGGGCTCATCGATGGACCGACTGAGAAACAGAGCAACAAAAAAACTAAAGAACTCAGTGCTTCATTATTAACGCAAGAAAAAACTAAGGATACCTCTACTCACCACTCACTACCACCTACTCACTTACCTTCATATTTTAGTTTTACACAACTCAAAGCCTTTGAAAGCTGCCCCTTGCAGTACAAATTTGCGCATATATTAAAGATTCCGATCGAAGGGCGATACACCTTTAGTTTTGGAAAGTCCATGCATAAAGCATTAGAATTATTTTTTGGTCGGATGATCCGGCATGCTCAGCAGGGGCAATTATTTACGACCGAGCCCGTATCGACGCCCCCGTCGCTCGATGATTTGTTGGCGCTCTACGAGCAGTCTTGGTTGAATGAATGGTATGAAAGCAAAGATCATGAACGGAAGTATTTTAACGATGGAAAAAAATTCTTGAAGGAATTTTACGAGATACATGCCAAACAGTGGCCCACACCACGATATCTCGAAAAACCGTTTACGCTGAAGTTTGGTGATATTGAAATGAGGGGTGTGATTGACCGTGTGGATACATTGCGCGATGGGAAGAATCCCGACGTGGAGATTATTGATTATAAGACAGGGCGTGTTCCAGAGGGGAATACCATTCCTTTTGACAAAAAGCAGCAATTGCTATTGTATCAGTTAGCGGTACAACGATTGACGGACGAACAGCCAACACTGTTGAGCTATTATTATATTGAACAGAATAAAAAGGTCTCTTTTCTAGGGACTCCGGAAGAGCTCAAAAAAGTGGAAGCCTTTGTGGTGGATACCGTTCAAAAAATTCGTACCGGGGACTATACCCCGACCCCAGAGCCGATGGTCTGTCGATTCTGTGATTTCAATACCATTTGTGAATTCCGCCGCGTATGAGCATGCTCTCGATTAAAGATCTCCTCTCGCGTAACATGAAAAAAAGCGGTATTGGTCGGCAGTTAGAAGCCAATCAAGTCCTTCATACCACCGTAACGGTAATCGAAGAATTTCTTGGAGATATTGTGAAACAGCCGGTGTATTGCCGAGGGGAGTACTTTAAACAAGGAACCGTATTTATCACAGTGCCCTCTGGCATCATGGCACAAGAATTGCGATTAAAGGAGCGTGGCATCTTGGAACGCGTGAACGCTGCGCTCGGCAACGATACTGTAAAAAAAATTCATTCATTTGTCGGAACGGTTGAATCAAGATCGAAAAAGCGATAAACTGTAGGGGGCTATGTCTCTGACTCGTTATTTTTTTATCATGGTGATTGCCACGATCCTTGCGTGGGTTTCTTGGGCTGTCGTTATTACTCAGATTAATCCTGAAATTGCTCTATGGGATGGGTTCGCGTTGTTTTATGCGACACTCTTTCTGGCGCTTATTGGCTCGTTCGCTTTAATTGGACTTGCCATTCGTATGCACACTCAAGCCCAGCACCTCCCATATTACCTGGTCCTTCTCTCGTTTCGCCAAGGAGTCTTTTTCGCATTGTTGGCAATTGGGTCACTCATCCTCCAAAGTAAACATCTTCTCCGGTGGTGGAACGTGCTATTACTTGTCGTTCTTCTGACTGTTTTTGAATATTTTGCCCTCACATCGTTTGTTCGTCGGCCGAAACGGTGATATGACCAGAAAGCCGAACGCAGCCTTTGCAAAAAAGACTATTTTGAGTATCCGGTCCCATTTTTCATTCGTGGTGGACGAAATTTTGGAATGCATTGAGATCACTGAATACTCCTACATTAATTTTGTTTTCCGTTTGCGCGTACGATCAGGCCGGCGGCTGATTACGATCTATCTTAAATGCGCGCATGTCTACCTTGCGGCCGATCTTCGTCCGCCGTTTCACTTCTCACATATTGAATATCCCGTTCAACGCATTGAAGGAGAAATACGGGCATTAAAATTATTGAACAACGTATGGGGACCAGATGTTGTTCCGAGCGTCCTCTATTCGGATGTCAAGAAGGGCATCATGGTCTTGAGTGATGTCGGGATGCATGGCGTATTATTAGTCAAAGAATTTCAGCATAACAGGGTTCATGCTGAAATTGCTCATCGTCTCGGTCAACTAATGGGTTTGATGCATGGGTCGACCTACGGAACTAATAAAGAGTGGTGCTCCATTCCAGCGTGGAAAAAAGAAAGCACCTATTACATCGAACGGTATATTGCCGGAGCGATCGAGAAGTACAGTGGCGTAGAATCCGTGCGTTTTTTTATACATCAAGCCAAGCGTGTTCCCCAGTCACTCACATGGACCGATCCTATCTTTCGTAATATCTTTGTCCAGCCGCGGGGAAAAGTGGCATGTATTGATTTTGATGTGGCGCAAACATTTGATCCGGCGTATGATCTTGGGCTCATTACCGCTCATTGGAAGTGGATGGAACTGAAGGGGATTCCGAAGGTGCGCCGCGACACACAGATTTTTTTGAAGAATTTTTTTAGAGTCTATCAACGCACCATCGCGCGGTACGGGGTTTCCAGGACGGATCGCGACCAAATCATCGCTCGTGCGCAGAAATGGATGGGAATGTATCTGGTGTATCGAGCAGATCACAAAGTAGACCGTTTTTTTGAAAGTGACCCGCAGTGGGAGCAAAGGGTGCGCCAAGAAGGGATTCGTCTTTTTAAAAAATAAGAGCGCCGGGCGGTGAGGGCCAACGGCGCTTGAGTGGAGCTTGGCTCCAATAGTGACGGGCCGCTCGGCCTTATGTGAGGTCATCCGCTTGTAGGGTTCTTTCTGCCTTGCAAAAGCCCCACAGTCAGCACAGCGAAGAAGATTAAGAGGCTGAGACACACCAGACCCGTTCCCCAGAGAGTGGCGGGGATGATGATGTCGTCCCGGAGAGATGCCCCCTCCGGGGAACGGTAGAAGTACCCTCCCTTCACTGTGAGGGCAAACCCTATTGCGCAGATAGTCAAAAGACACAAGGCGTTGCCTGCCTTGATCAGCCTCTTCTTTGTTGCACGTTTCACGATGCCTCCTCTTTCACGCCTTATGCAAGGCGATTGCCGTAATGATCAGCGTGACGGCGAGCCACGTTGCCATGATGTCGGTGATTGGACTCATTGGAGATCCTCCCAGTTTCGTGCGAGCAATCCGCATGAAACGACGTAAGTGGTGAGTGCGAGCACACTCATTGCGAGCGTTGTCGCCATCAGGATGAAAATCGGCAAATCAGCGATTGTGTGGATCCACTGATGTTCTTGCCCGTTCTCCTGCGAGATGGGAAAAAACGTGTGGACTATGGCGCGGAACATGAGCGCCATTGATGTTGTCATTTATCGCCCCTTTCGTTTGTGGGATTTAGTATACGGATATCGCCTGCTTTGTCAACCCAAAAAGGCCCGAATTAGGCCTTTTCTAGAAAGCTAAGAAGTTATTGTCTAGGAAGCTCGTCAGACCTTGATAATCACCGGCAGAATCATGGGCCGACGCTGGGTCATGGTAAACAGAAACTGACCAATATCATTACGGAGTTTGTTCTTGATTTCATCATCATCAGCTGCCATGCGGGGTTCGCCATCGCGCAGGATTATTTTCACTTTCGCGCGCATCCGTTCGACCAACTCTTTATTCTCCTTCATGTAGATGAACCCGCGCGAGATAATATCCGGGGAACCCACCAATTTTCCAGTCTTTCCTTCGATGGTCGCAATAATAACGACCATTCCGTCTTCAGAAAGCATCTGGCGGTCGCGAATGACCACTTGGCTAATGTCGCCGACTCCAAGGCCATCGACAAACACATAATCTGCCGGGACGCGTTCTTGGCTTACGCGCCCGACGCCACCGCGGAATTCCACCACTTGTCCGTTATCGGGAATAAAGATTTTTTCTTTTGCGTGGCCCATCGACTCAATGAGCTTGCCATGGATTCGTAAGAACGAATGGTTCCCTTCAATCGGCATGAAATGGCGCGGGTTGACCAATCGGTACATGAGCTTTAAGTCTTCTTGTTTGGCGTGTCCACCCGCATGCACATCCATCATTTGATAGTGAATCACCTCAGCGCCTTGTCGATAGAGGGCATCCTTGAGTCGTTGCACTGAGCGTTCGTTACCCGGAATGACAGAGGAAGAGAATACTACGGTGTCGCCGGGTTGAATCGAAAGTGTACGGTGTTCATGGTTCACGATCCGCATAAGGACGGCTCGGTCTTCTCCTTGCGCGCCGGTACACAACACCACGATTTTGTTATCGGGATATTTATGCATGTCGGAGCCTTGGATCATGGTTGTTTTTTTAAAGTCGAGGTAGCCAAGATCGCGAGCGATTTCGATGTTCGTGCGCATGCTAAAACCCTCTACTACAATTTTTCGATCCAGGCGTTCGGCCGCTCCGATAATTTGTTTAATGCGGCCGATCATGGAAGAAAAGGTGCCGATGATGAGTCGCCCGGGGGCGTTATTAATAATCTCGTCTAAATTACGTTGGATTTCGACTTCGGAAAGTTGATGCCCCGTTTGGTACGAATTAGTGGAGTCTTGCATGAGTAAGAGAACATTTTGGTCATGCAATTGTGCGATTTTTCCAATGTCCACCGGTGTATCGCCAGAGGGATTGAGGTCTAACTTAAAATCCCCGGTGTGGACCACGATGCCTTCGGGTGTTCGGACAATGACCCCCATCGAGTCGGGAATATTGTGCGTGACCCCGAAAAATTCCACTTCGAAAATTCCTAATTGCAGTTTGGTTTCGGATGCCTTTATTTCTTGAAGCCGCAGCTTGGGAGAATCGCGGAAATCATCCTGACGTTTGCGAATAATTCCCAGCGTTAAGGGTGTGCCATAGATGATGGGGTTTCCGAGTTTCGCCATCACATGCGGGATGGCGCCAATATGGTCGTAATGGCCATGGGTGATGATGACCCCACGGATATTTTTTTCCTTTCCTTTGAAATATGCCATGTTCGGGATGATGTAATCAATGCCTGGCATGTCTTCTTCGGGAAATTGAAGACCGAGGTCGATGATGATAATATCATCGCCATATTCGATGAGTGTGCAGTTGCGGCCAACTTCTTCTAATCCTCCCAACCCAATCACTCGGAGGCTTTTCCCCTGTGTCGTGGGTTGTGACATTGTGGTGGGAGACGCTGCGGAACCGACTGCCCGCTGGCTATTGCTGGCATAGGGGGGACGGGTTGGTCGAGCACTCCTGAACGTGCTGATAAATTTCGAGTGTTGGCGTTGAGGTGCGGCTGCTGGTCGCGGAGGACGGGCGTTCCCCGACCTTGGTCGCATCCCCGAGCGTTGTACGTTTGTTAAGGGGCTGGTGTTCGTTCCACGCAGTGGGCCACCAGCCATAATCGGTTGATCCATATATTACGAGTAAATCAAGTAAATCAAGCGAGACAAGCAAGACAAGCTTACCTCTCGATGTACTTACTTATGAATAATAAGAAAATAGAGAAATAGAGTGAGAATGCATCCTGATGCATTCCGTAAATTAAGCGAGGCAAGTAAATCAAATTCTTCGTGAAGAAGGCCGAAGCTTGATTTACTTAATTTACTTGACTTGCTTGATTCACTTGTTTGGTGCAGGTGGAGGGAGTCCCTGCCTGCCGGCAGGCAGGGAACCTCATCCCGTTGCCAGGATCCCGCCTTGGCGGGACGCGCATTCATTGTATTGCCGCGGGGGAGATTCGAACTCCCATGACCTTGCGGTCGCTAACTCCTGAAGCTCGTGCGTCTACCAGTTTCGCCACCGCGGCATTTACTTCCAGCTCCACTTTGTTTTTTGGTACCATTGGGTAATAGTATTCCAGCGTTCTGTTGCGCGGGTCACAACTTCGGGAACAGAAGGATGGAACGAAGATCGAACCACAAATGTCGAGATCGGTCGGAACAAGAAAATGGCGGGAAGTTCGGTCAATAGTCGTTGTTGAAATTCTCGATACAAGGTACCGCGTTCTTCGATGGTGGACGTTTTTCGGGCATCTTCTAATAATTGATCCACTTTTTTATCCGAAAGTTGAGCAAGGTTTAACCCTGGCGATTTGATTTGCGAAGAGTGCCAAAAGGGGAACGGGTCTTGATTTGTACCCAGTTGTTGGCCATAGAGCAACACTTCGTAGTCGCGTGCATTGAGGACTGACGTTTGAAATTTTTCTGACTCAACCACATTCACTCGGGCATCGATCCCAATTGCTCTCCAGCCATTCACGACGCGTTGAACGATCTCTCGCAATTCTTTTTGATCCACCGTTGTAATGGTAATCCGCAGCGCTTTCGGTCCCTTTACGCGGTGATAGGGTAATGCTGGAAGCGAAGGGTCGACGGGCTCTTCCACTGATGGGGGTGGAGGATTTTTTGTTTTGGTTTTTGATGGTTTCGGGGCAGAAAATATTTTCCACTCTTCTTGGTCGATACGTTTCCAACCTGCTGTGTTCAGGAGTTCCTCGGCGTGCTGCGTATTGAATTCTGGTGCCGGTATCGTAGCATCATATCCCCACATTCCCGACATCAACGGCCCGTTAATCACTTCTGCGTCGCCTCCTAATATGGTTGTTATGATTGTCTGTTTATCCACGCTGCGGTGTAGCGCGTCTCGTACCACCGGATCGTTCAAACTGTCGTTGGTGGATGGGTTAAAAAATAATGCGGTATATTGAGGCAGGCGCAGAGGAAACACTTGGTATTCTTTGGATAATGGTTTTTGGGCATACTGCTGCCCAACTCGATTTGCACCATCGGCGTCACCGTTTTGGAGTGTCGTGTATGCTTCGTCGGCATCATCTACAAATTGGACGGTCATTCGATTCAATAAGGGATATTGTCCAGGGTAATACGGATTGCGTTCCACTGTGTAGGAATGCAGAACACCCTCCTTATCTTTTTTCATCGATAAAAAACGAAACGGTCCAGAACCTTTGGGTTTAATATTGAGTTCGGCAAGTCGTGCATTGGCCGGAAGAACATTTTTCCAGAGGTGCTCCGGGAGGATCCCCACACTCAGCGCTGTGGCGAATGTTGATACCGGTTGAGTGAGCTGAAGACTCATCGTGCGTTCGTCTGTGATCGTGATTGTGACTCCCCGAAAGCTTGCTGCCAGAGGACTTTTCCAATCAGGATTTTGAATACTGCGAAGAGTGAACGCAATGTCGTTGGTGGTGAGTGGCTCTCCGTCGTGCCATTTGAGGTTGGGTTTCAATGTCACCGTATAGGTGCGACCGTCGTTTCCGACGTCAACAGATTCCGCCAGATCAAGTTCCACTCCAGTGGATTGAATGGTGGAGGGCTTCACTAATCCTGCGTACAGAAGTCGGTTCAAATCTCGCTCTGCATCATTCGAGGGTGCGAAAAGAGGATTAATACTATGAGGGGACCCTACCACAACTTCGGTATATTCTCCTCCTGCGCGAGGGATCGTCTCAATGTGGCCACCGATCGTTACGGTCATGAGGAAGGCGCTTGTCAGTAATGCCATACCCAGCGACCCCCACCACAATTTGCGTTCCTGGTCTGTTAATACCCCCAGAAAGCGTTTAGCAAAAATGAAAAGACTCAGACGCGATGTTTTGATGTTTTGATGTTTTGATGTTTTGCGCGAAACAGACACCGTTCGACCAGAAGAGGAGGTATTCGTGAATGGTGTTTGCCACCGGCGTTTGATGGACGCTAACAATAATTGAATCCAATGAAAAATTCCTTTCATGAATATGCGAATGGTCAAAAGCGCGCCCGTCACTGCAGATATTCACAGCGGAACAAAGGGCCGCAACATCATCAGATGATAGAATACCGGTACACAAGAAGTAGTGTCCGGTTATCGCAACAGTAATGATGTGATGGCGGATGCAAAAAAGAGAATAACTAGTACAATAGTGATAATAAAGAGAATACGTTCTACTCCGCGCCGAGCGCGATAGACGTTCCCTTCTCCACCAAACGCGCTGCCAAGACCCGAGCCTTGTTGTTGGAGTAGGATACTCAGAATCAGCAATAGCGAAATGACAATTTGAGAAATTTGAAGCCACTGCATACTATCAGTACAAATTAGTGATTTGTATTTCATTCTACCAGAGTTTCGGATAATTGTCAATCGCAACGGGTTGGTTTGGGTTTTTTAAAAATGCCGCTTAACTGTCGGATACGCATGCCGCTGACCTTCATGGTGGCGCGATTTCGGCGCGTGCGACGTTCTGCGCGCGTCATGGGCTCCGAACGTATTGTTGACATAGGGTTTTGATGAGTTCTCCACAATTGTATCATAGACTTCTCCTCTTGTCCCTTTGCAAGATGTGTGATAGAGTGTACCAATCATTGTATTCAAATCCTTTGAGGACTATGAAAGAAAAACAACATTCCACCAATATCACGCTTCCGGATCGTATTCGGATTCGGAACGCCCGCGTGCATAATCTCAAGAATGTTTCGGTTGAACTTCCACGGTATCAACTGATCGTGATAACCGGGAAGTCCGGTAGTGGAAAATCGTCTCTCGCATTTGATACAATCTATGCCGAAGGACAGCGCCGGTACATGGAAAGTTTATCCACTTATGCGCGTCAATTCGTCCGGGCGTTTGAAAAACCCGATGTTGACTCTATCGAGGGCCTGTCTCCGCCGATTGCTATTGATCAGCGCACCGTTGGAAGTAACCCCCGTTCCACTGTTGGGACTCTCACCGAGGTCTATGATTATTTACGACTATTATTTGCGCATGCCGGGGCAGCACATTGCCCCAGCTGTGGGAGGGCGCTCGAGCGGCAGACACCAATGAGTTTTGTTGATCGTCTGCGCAAACTTTTTACTTCAACGGCCATTGGTCCTTCCTTTGTCACGATTGCCGTGCCATTATCCATTGGTCATAAAAAAGAACTTCAGACGGCCACTCGTTTTTTTCAGAGGCATCAGCTCACTCGAGTGCGCCGGGATAGACAATCATTTGTTTTACAATCCGGTGAACGACTCGACGACGCCTTCGTTGGTTCCACTATTGAAGCGGAGGTCGCCACCATACCTATTACGAGTCTTGATCAAGCGGGTACGCTCAAACTCCTCGAGACCGTGTTGTCGTGGGGGAAAGGACTTATTGCGCGTTGGGACGATGATCATACATTGCCATTAACCACAGAACTGTATTGCGAAGTATGTGAGCGGTCGATTCCACCGTTTGAACCAAGGAATTTTTCGTTTAATAGTCCGTATGGGGCGTGCGAGGGCTGTGGAGGATTAGGAACACAATGGATTGTGGACCCACAACTCGTTATCCCCAATACTTCTCTAACGCTTTCAGAGGGAGCGATTCGGCCACTATCCCGACTTCTCCCGCATCAAGGGGGAGCGGAGAAAATCTTGGAAGAATTGTCTCACGTATGTTCGTTGCCCTTGAACGTGGCGGTGAACACGTTTACCCCGCTCCAACAGAAGCAACTGTT